>Ga0164290_1002811_pt1 | contig 10255 bp, 12 predicted proteins | sample Micstemetagenome_FD_108782 | JGI IMG/M metagenome (GOLD analysis project Ga0164290, IMG submission 108782) | Contaminated culture microbial community from soil near Moab, Utah, USA - Microcoleus steenstrupii SON62 (Illumina Assembly) | ecosystem: Environmental > Terrestrial > Soil > Soil crust...
GCACCCGCCCCTTCAGCAGGGCCGAACCGGATTCGGTCGCGACCCCGGCCGTATCGAAAAGGTCTTTCCAACTGATCGGAACACCGTCCAGCAATCCCCTGCGAAAGCCGCGCCGTGCCCGGTCATGAGCTGCCATCGCCTCGGCCCGGGCGCGGGCGGGGGTCGTCCTTGCATAGATTCGGTCCGACATCGGATGCGCCGATATGGCGTCGAGGTGCAGTTCGGCAAGATCGACCGGATGAATGCGCCCTGCCCCGATCTCGCGCCCCAGCTCTGCGGCTGTCAGGTTCTGCCAGCTTTTCACCATGCCCGTATCTCCCGCTGCTTGCCGGAACGGTAGCGGCAGAGCGGCGCATGGACAATCCCGCCGCCGGGCTCATATTGAGAGACATGAACTTTGACAGTGACATCCTCATCGCAGGCGGCGGCCTGAACGGCCCCGCCCTGGCCCTGGCCCTGGCGCAGGGCGGCCTGTCCGTGACGGTCGTCGACAGCCGCCCTGCCCCCCAACGGGCCGAAGCGGGCTTCGACGGGCGGGCCTATGCGCTGGCCATCGCCTCGCGCCGGCTGCTTTCCATGATCGGAATATGGCAGACGGTGGGCCACCTTGCACAGCCAATCCACCGCATCAAGGCCTCGGACGGATTGGCGGGGCAGGGACCGGCCCCGTTCTTCCTGACCTTTGACGCGGCCGAGATCGAAGAAGGTCCGATGGGTTTCCTGCTGGAGGACCGGCACCTCTATGCGGCCTTCCTTGCAGCCATGAAGGCCAATGCGAACATCACCCTGTTTTCGGGGGAAACCGTTGTCGCGCAAGAGGTTGCGGCGCAGGGCGTGACGGTCACGCTGGCTTCGGGCAAGACCCTGTCGGCCCGCCTCCTGCTGGGTTGCGACGGGCGCGGCAGCGGCACCGCCACGCGCGCGGGTATCCGCCGTGTCGGCTGGGGCTACGGTCAGACCGCGCTGGTCACCGCGATCCGTCATGCGAAGGACCACGACGGCACCGCGCATCAGTTCTTCATGCCCGAAGGTCCATTGGCCATCCTGCCCCTAAAAGGTGGCCATCATTCCAGCATCGTCTGGAGCGAGACGGAAGAGAACGCCGCCCGCATCCAGGCCCTGCCAGATGACCTGTATCTTGAGGCGCTGCGCCCCCGCTTTGGCGATTTCCTGGGCGAGATCGCGCTGGCCGGGGACCGGTTCACCTATCCGTTGTCGCTTTCGCTGGCGGAACGGTTCATCGCGCCACGCGTGGCGCTGGTGGGCGATGCGGCGCATGGGGTGCATCCCATCGCGGGTCAGGGCCTGAACCTTGGCCTGCGCGACGTGGCGGCCCTTGCTGAAGTGGTGATCGAGGCCGCGCGGCGGGGCGAAGACATCGGCAGCCATACCACGCTGGACGCCTATCAACGCTGGCGCCGATTCGACAGCACCGCGCTGGCGCTGGGGATGGATACGGTCAATCGCCTGTTTTCCAACGACAATCCGATCCTGCGAGCCGGACGCGACATCGGTCTTGGGGTCGTGAACGCGATGCCCTCGCTGCGCCGCCGCTTCATCCGGCAGGCTGCCGGCCTGCAGGGCGATCTGCCCAGGCTTCTGGCGGGCAAGGCGATCTAGTCGATCGCGCGCGCCTCGCTCACCAGCATGATGGGGATGCCGTCGCGGATCGGAAAGGCAAGATGCGCCGCCTTGGACAGCAGTTCCTGACGGTCCGAGTCATAGGTCAGCACGGCCTGGGTCACGGGGCAGACCAGAGCCTCAAGCATCCGGCGGTCAAAGACCGGTGCGTCCGTCATTGCATCACCTCTTCCCCCGAACCGCCACGCAGCGCAAATTCGATCAAAGTCACAAGAGTTTCCCGCCGCGTCGTCAGCGACGGCGCCTCCAGCAGCGCCTGCTTGTCCTCAGGCGAGAACGGGCAGAGCATCGACAGCGAGTTGATCAGCAACTCCGTCTCGGCCTCCTTCAGGCTGGGCCAGTCGGTCGACAGGTTCATCGTCTGCAAGTACCGGCCCAGCACGGCCAGAAAGGCGTCGCGCCGGAACCCGCTATCTTCTTCGGTCGGGCCAAGATCACGCTGGAACCCGCCCCAATCCACCGCGCAGCGACGGTAGGGGGTGAAACCCGATATTTCTTCCTTCACGCGATAGCGCGAGATGCCAGAGAGGGTGATCATGTAGCGCCCATCCTCGGTTTCCGAAAAACCGGTCAGGCGACCCGCGCACCCGATGGCATTGAGGCGTTTCTCGCCGGTTCCAGGCACCTCGCGCGGCTGGATCATGCCGATCAGCCGATGCTTGGTCTTCAGGCAATCCTCGATCATCGCCAGATAGCGCGGTTCAAAGATATGCAGAGGCAACCTGCCCCGCGGCAGCAAAAGCGCGCCGGGCAGCGGGAACACGGGGATCATCTCGGGCAGGTCGGCTGCTTTCATCATATCCCTGAACCTAGGCCGCAGCCCCCTTCAGGCAAATATCATCGAAGACAGGCGACGGCGGCCTTTCAGGACGATGGCATCAGTCGGCTTCAGCGCGTCGAATATGGTCAACAACTGTGCCTTCGCGGCCCCGTCATTCCATTCCCGGTCAAGGCGGAACAGATCCAGCAGTTCGTCCACCGCCTCATCCACCTTGCCGGCCGCGTGCAGCGCCAGGGCCAGATCAAACCGTGCCTGACGATCCTGCGGATCTGCCGCGACCGCCGCCCGCAACTCCTGCTCCGGCCCCGCATTGGCCGCCTGCCGCGCCAGGTCAAGCTGGGCACGGGCGGCTTCGACCTCTTTGGATTTGCTGATGGCTGTGGGTGCTGCGGCGAGCATTGCATCGGCCTGGTCGAATTCCCCAAGCGCCAGATAACACCGCACCAGACCGCCATAGGCACCGGCATTTTCGGGTTCTTCACCAAGGATCGCAGCAAAGGTTTCTGCGGCATCTGTCACCGCGCCCTCGGCCAGCATCTGTTCTGCCGCTTCCAGCGCCTCGGCAAGACCACCATCCCCGGCAAGGGCGGACAGCTTGTCGACAAATTTCTTGATCTCTGATGCCGGAATCGCCCCCTGGAACCCATCCACCGGCTGACCCTGCCAGAAGGCATAGACGGTCGGGATGGACTGGATCCGCAATTGCTGGGCGATCATCTGGTTCTGGTCCACATCGACCTTCACCATCCGCACCTTGCCCTTTGCGGCCGTCACCGCCGCCTCCAGCGCCGGGCCCAGCGTGCGGCAGGGGCCACACCAGGTGGCCCAGAAATCGACGATCACGGGCACCTCGCGGCTGGCCTCGATCACGTCCTGCATGAATGTCGCCTCGGTGCCTTCCTTGATCAAATCGGCCTGCGGCCCTGTCTTCTGATCCATGCCGAACATCGCATTCCCCATCACGCATATCTCGCCGCCCCTATATGCGCGCGGCTGGGACGGAGTCCAAGAGGCAAAGCCGCTTTACCTGCGGCCAAGGTCACCCTAGCCTGCCCCGCAAAACAGCAAGACTCCGGAGGCGCAATGCCCATCCTGATGACATTCGGCGACAGCAACACCCACGGAACGCCCCCCATCGTGGATCGCAGCGAATATCGCCGCTTCGGCCGCGGTGTCCGCTGGCCCACCGTGACGCATGCGGCACTCGGGCCAGGTTGGGAGCTGGCGGAAGAAGGGCTTCCGGGCCGCACCGCGCAATATGACGATCCGGTCATGGGCGACATCATGAATGGCCGCCCTGCCCTGCGGATGGCGCTGCAATCGCATGGGCCCATCGACGTGATGACGCTGATGCTGGGCACGAATGACGTCAAGACGCGCTTCGCTTGCGACCCGGCGCAGGTGGTGGCGGGGGTGGCGGGGCTGCTCGACGTGGCGATGTCTCTGGAATACCAGGCGCGGCACGGCGGGTTCCGCATCCTGCTGATCTGCCCGCCGCCGGTTGTGGAGACGGGGCCGATTGCGACCGAATTCTGGGGTGGCGCGGCGCGGTCGCAGGCGTTGGCCCCGCTCTTTGCCGATCTGGCGCGGTCGCGGAAGATCGGCTTCCTCGACGCGGGCAAGGTGATCGAGGTCAGCCCCGTCGATGGGGTCCACTTCGACGAGGCTGCCCATGCAAGCCTTGGCACGGCCGTGGCCGATGCCGTAAAGGCCCTGATCTGAGTTCATTTTCACAGGACCCATTCGTCATGCAGATTGAACAGACCGCGCTTCCCGGCGTCGTCATCCTGACCCCGCAACGCTTCGGAGATGCGCGGGGGTGGTTCACGGAAACATGGAATGCCGACCGAATGGAGCAGGCCGGTCTTGGCCTTGCCTTCGTGCAGGACAACCATTCCTTTTCGGCCCAGCAGGGCACCCTGCGCGGCCTGCATTACCAGTCTCCGCCCCGCGCGCAGGACAAGCTGATCCGCTGCACGCGCGGCACGATCCGCGATGTGGCCGTGGATGGGCGCCGCGGATCGCCCACCTACGGGAAGTGGGTCGCGGTGGACCTCAGCGCCGAGAATGGCCGTCAACTGCTTGTTCCAAAGGGATTTCTGCACGGTTTCGTCACACTTACGCCGGATTGCGAGGTGCAATACAAATGCACCGACACCTACGCCCCCGCCCATGACGGCGCGGTGCGATGGGATTCCGTCGGGGTGGATTGGGGCCTGTCGGGCGACCCGGTTCTGTCCGCAAAGGATGCGGCGGCACCGGCCTTTGCCGATTGGCAAAGCCCCTTTGAGTGGGAGAGTGCGGAATGAAGATCCTGATCACCGGCGGCGCGGGCTTTATCGGCTCTGCCGTGGTGCGTCTGGCGGTGGCGCGGGGGCATTCGGTGGTGAATGTCGATGCGCTGACCTATGCGGCCTGCCTGGACAATGTCGCCTCCGTCGGCAATTCGCCGCGTTATGTCTTTGAAAAGGCTGATATCCGCGACCGCGCCGAGATGGACCGGATCCTCGCGCAGCACGATCCGGACGCCGTGATGCACCTGGCCGCCGAAAGCCATGTGGACCGATCCATCGACGGGCCGGGAGATTTCATCGAAACCAACGTTACCGGCACCTTCACCCTGCTGGAGGCGACACGCGCCTTCTGGACCCGCAAGGGCAAACCCGAGGGGTTCCGCTTTCATCACATCTCGACCGATGAGGTGTTCGGATCGCTGGGCGCGACGGGCAAGTTCACCGAAGACACGCCCTATGATCCGCGCAGCCCCTATTCCGCATCAAAGGCGGCATCGGACCATCTGGTACGGGCCTGGCACGAAACCTATGGCCTGCCGGTGGTGATGACCAATTGCTCCAACAATTACGGCCCGTTCCATTTCCCCGAGAAACTCATCCCCGTGGTGATCCTGAACGCCTTGGCGGGAAGGGCGATTCCCGTCTACGGAGCGGGCGAGAATGTGCGTGACTGGCTGTTCGTGGAAGACCATGCCGAGGCACTGCTGACCGTGCTGGAAAAGGGCCCGATCGGGCGCAGCTACAATATCGGCGGCGAGAACGAGGCGCGGAACATCGACATCGTCCGCACCATCTGCGCCCTGATGGACGAGATGCATCCAAAGGGTGCGCCGCATGACCGGCTGATCACCTTCGTGACCGACCGGCCGGGCCATGACCTGCGCTATGCCATTGATCCAAAACGGATAAGGGAAGAACTGGGCTGGCGCCCCTCTGTGACGCTGGAGGAAGGCCTGCGCAGGACTGTCCGCTGGTATCTGGACAACGAGGCCTGGTGGCAGCCGCTTCTGGCCCGGCAGGGAGTCGGCCAGCGGCTCGGGGTAAAGGCGTGAAACTCCTGGTCTTTGGTCAGACGGGGCAAGTCGCGCGGGAACTGGCGCGTCGGATGCCGGCGGGTGTATCGGCCACCTTCCTGGGTCGCGCCGAGGCCGATCTTTCCGCACCCGATGCTGTGGCAGCCGCGCTGGCCCACCATGCCTGCGACGCCGTGGTCAACGCCGCCGCTTGGACGGCGGTGGACAAGGCCGAAACGGAAAAGGCAGCGGCGCTGCGGGTGAACGGCGACAGCCCCGCCGCGATGGCCCGGGCCTGCGCAGCCATGGACATCCCGCTTCTGCATGTCTCGACCGACTATGTCTTTGACGGAAAAGGGGAAGCACCCTTCACTCCCGACCACCCGACGGCCCCGCTCAATTCCTATGGCCGCACGAAGCTGGCCGGCGAAATGGCCATCCGCGCCAGCGGTGCAAGGCACTTGATCCTGCGGACCAGCTGGGTCGTGTCGGCGCATGGCACCAATTTCGTGAAGACGATGCTGCGTCTTGGCGCCGAACGGCCGCAGCTGAATGTGGTTGCCGATCAGCACGGGGCGCCAACGCCCGCTGCCGACATCGCCGACGCGCTGATCCTGTCGGCAAGCGCACTTTGCGACGGGGCGGCTGGCGGGACCCACCATTTCGCGGGGACGCCCGATACGACCTGGGCCGATTTCGCCCGTGCCATCATGGCAGCGGCAGGCCTGCCCTGTGCTATCAACGATATCCCCTCTTCCGCCTATCCGACCCCCGCCGCCCGCCCAATGAATTCGCGGCTGGATTGTTCCGGTTTTACCCGTGATTTCGGCATCCCCCGCCCGGATTGGCGGCATGGCCTCGCCGACATCCTCAAGGAGTTGCGCGCATGACCAGACGCAAGGGCATCATCCTCGCCGGAGGATCGGGAACAAGGCTCTGGCCGATCACCATGGGCGTGTCAAAGCAGCTGCTGCCGCTCTATGACAAGCCGATGATCTACTACCCGCTGTCGGTGCTGATGCTGGGCGGGATCCGCGAGATCGCGATCATCACCACACCGGAAGATCAGGCGCAATTCCAAAGGCTTATGGGTGATGGCAGCCAGTGGGGCCTGTCCTTCACCTGGATCGTGCAACCCTCGCCCGACGGGCTGGCCCAGGCCTATCTGCTCGCCCGCGACTTCCTGAACGGCGCGCCGTCCGCCATGGTTCTGGGGGACAACATCTTTTTCGGGCATGGCCTGCCGGAGACCCTGGCCAATGCCGATTCCCAGGCCGAAGGTGGCACCGTGTTCGGCTATCGCGTGGCCGATCCGGAGCGTTATGGCGTGGTGGATTTCGCCCCCGACGGGACCGTCCGGGCGATCATCGAAAAGCCATCCAACCCGCCGTCCAACTATGCCGTGACCGGCCTCTACTACCTCGACGGTCGCGCGCCGGATCTGGCCGAAGAGGTGCGCCCCTCGCCGCGGGGAGAGCTGGAAATCGTTGATCTTCTTGAAAAATATCGCGCCGAAGGGTCGCTGCGGGTGGAACGGATGGGGCGTGGCTATGCATGGCTGGACACCGGCACCCATGGATCGCTTCTGGATGCCGGGAACTTTGTCCGCACCCTGACCGACCGGCAGGGCCTGCAGGTCGGCAGCCCGGACGAGATTGCCTGGCGCGCGGGTTTCATCACACGAGAGGATCTGCTGAAACGGGCCGAGACCTTCCGCAAGAACGATTACGGGCGCTATCTGCTTGGAATCGCTTCGGAATGATACATGCAAAAAACATGATGAAATCCGCCTGACCTGCGCTAACCTGTCGCGGTCGGGCCGATGACTCACACCTTTCGGCCCGCCCTTTGGGAGGAGGGAGGACAGGGATGAACAAGCTTATCGCCTTGATCTGCGTGATCAGTTGGTCGGGCTTCTGGGCCTTTGGATATCTGGCACTTTCCGCCGAAATCCAGGACCATACCCAGATGGTGACCGCCGGTTTCCTGGCTTTTGCCGGGTTCTTGACGGGGATGTTCACCTATATGCGCCTGTCACGGGGCATCCCCACAACCCCCTGAGAACGCAGCATCAATCTGCCGGGCAGGGCAAAAGCAGGCGTGCCGGAACCTGTGCCGGAAACTGTGCCGCATTCTGTCAGCACGCAGCGAACGGTCACGAGGCGTTAAGATTAACGCCCCTTCATCTTGGCAAAAATACTCTCAAGGGGTGAATGGCCGCGCGGAACGCGCGGACAGAGGGGACGGAACGTCCCCTGCCTGCCTGGCCAGCCGGTCCGCCGGTTCAGACCGGTTCGGGCTGGGGACGGCGGATCTTGGCAGACGCGGCCAGCACCAGCGGGCGCAGTCCTGCCCCCCCGGCATCCACCACTTCGAAGAAATGCCGACGCATCCGGGGTTCCCAGAAATCGTTGATATGGGCGGCGATCCCGGCCACACCTTCGGCCTCGGGCTTTGACTCGAAGAATTTCGAGATCTGGTTCGCCATGTAGATCAGCTTTTCATGCGGGTTTGCGGACATCTGCGCTCTCCGTCAGTCGGTCGGAATGGGTGAAAACCTCGAACCGGTCAGGCCGGGCAAGGGCGATCAGGGTCAGACCCGCCTCGTCGGCAAGGTCCACGGCATTTGCGGTGGGGGCCGACACGGCGATCAGGACCGGCGCGCCAAGGGCGCAGACCTTCTGCACCATGTCGATGGAGACGCGGCTGGTCAGGACGACGGCGCCCTGGGCATAGCCCGCACGGGTGACATGGCCGACGAGTTTGTCCAGCGCGTTGTGGCGGCCCACATCCTCGCGCGCCGCGACAAGGCCTTCCGCCGTCCAGTAGGCGGCGCAATGGGCGGCGCGGGTATAGTCGTGCAGGGGCTGGCGGTCGGTGAGGGAGGCCACGGCCCGCATAACCTGCGCAGGCGTCATGCGGAAGGGCGAGGGCGCGATCTGGGCCACGGGGCGCATGGCCTGTTCGATGCTGTCGATCCCGCAGAGGCCACAGCCCACCGGCCCCGCCATCGTGCGGCGGCGCGCGGCGAGGCGCTTTTCGGCATCGTCCTTCAGCCAGATCTGGACATCCACGCCATCGCCGGCGGGGACGATATCAACGCTATCAATATGTTCCGGGGTGGCGATGCCTTCGGTCAGGGCAAAGCCATAGGCGAAGTCGGTCAGATCGGCAGGCGTTGCCATCATCACGGCCTGCGTGGACCCGTTGAAGGACAGCGCGACCGCCACCTCTTCGGGCAGGGGGCGCGACCCCTGCTCGATACCGCCTGAACCGAAGCTGAGGCGGGGAAGGCGGCGGGCGGTTTCCATCACTCGGCTGCCAGGATGCGGCGCGAGGCTTCGGCCTGGGCGGCGTATTCCTCTTGCCATTCGGTCGGGCCGTTGGAGGGCGACACCTGCACCGCCGTCACCTTGTATTCCGGGCAGTTGGTTGCCCAGTCCGAGAAATCGGTGGTGATGACGTTGGCCTGCGTCGTCGGGTGGTGGAAGGTGGTGTAGACCACACCGGGCGAGACGCGATCCGTGATCTTGGCCCGCAGCGAGGTTTCGCCAGAGCGCGAAGCGAGCTTCACGAATTGCCCGTCGCGGACGCCGCGCAGTTCGGCGTCATGCGGGTGGATTTCCAGCAGGTCTTCGGGGTGCCAGGCGGTGTTTTCCGTCCGCCGCGTCTGCGCGCCGACATTGTATTGCGACAGGATCCGCCCGGTGGTCAGAAGCAGCGGGAAGCGGGGGCCGGTCTTTTCATCGGTCGCCACATATTCGGTGACAATGAACTTGCCCTTGCCGCGCACGAAGCCGTCGATATGCATCAGCGGCGTTCCTTCCGGGGCACTCGCGTTGCAGGGCCACTGGACGGAGCCCATTTCTTCCAGCTTTTCATAGCTGACGCCCGCGAAAGACGGGGTCAGCATGGCGATTTCGTCCATGATCTGGGACGGGTGGGTGTAGTTCCAGTTCGCCCCCATCGCCTGCGCGAAAAGCTGGGTGACTTCCCAATCGGCATAGCCCTGACGCGGGGCCATCACCTTGCGGACGCGGTTGATGCGGCGTTCGGCATTGGTGAAGGTGCCGTCCTTTTCAAGGAAGGAGGAGCCGGGGAAGAAGACATGCGCGTAGTTCGCGGTTTCGTTCAGGAACAGGTCATGGACGATGACGCAATCCATCGCCGCAAGGCCAGCGGCGACGTGTTTCGTGTCGGGGTCGGATTGCAGGATGTCTTCGCCCTGGCAATAGAGGCCCTTGAAGGTGCCTTCCACGGCGGCATCCAGCATGTTGGGGATGCGCAGGCCCGGCTCGTTGTCGATCTTCACGCCCCAGAGCGATTCAAAGACGTCGCGGACGGAGTCGTTCTTCACATGGCGGTAGCCCGGCAATTCGTGCGGGAAGCTGCCCATATCGCAGGAGCCTTGCACGTTGTTCTGCCCGCGCAGCGGGTTCACGCCCACGCCCGGACGGCCGATATTGCCGGTCAGCATGGCAAGGTTGGCGATGCCGATGACGGTGGTGGAGCCTTGGCTATGTTCC
>Ga0164290_1002812_pt1 | contig 10249 bp, 7 predicted proteins | sample Micstemetagenome_FD_108782 | JGI IMG/M metagenome (GOLD analysis project Ga0164290, IMG submission 108782) | Contaminated culture microbial community from soil near Moab, Utah, USA - Microcoleus steenstrupii SON62 (Illumina Assembly) | ecosystem: Environmental > Terrestrial > Soil > Soil crust...
AGCCCGTCCTGGTGCACACCCAGGTCGACGAAGGCGCCGAACTGCGCGACGTTGCTCACCGTGCCTTCCAGCAGCATGCCGGGCTGCAGGTCCTTGACGTCCTCGACGCCGTCGTTGAAGCGGGCCACCTTGAAGTCGGGGCGCGGGTCGCGGCCGGGCTTCTCCAGCTCGGCCAGCACGTCCTTGACGGTGATGAGACCGAAGGTCTCGTCCGCCAGCAGCTCGGGCTTGAGCGTGCGCAGCACTTCGCTGCGGCCGATCACCTCGGCGGCCGGGCGCTTGAGCAGGGCCAGCGCCTTCTCGACCAGCGGATAGGTCTCGGGGTGGACACCGGAGAAGTCCAGCGGGTTGTCGCCGCCGCGGATGCGCAGGAAGCCGGCGGACTGTTCGAAGGTCTTGGGGCCCAGGCCCGTCACGTCCAGCAACTGCTGGCGGTTGCGGAATGCGCCGTTGGCGTCGCGCCAGCGCACGATGCTGGCGGCGACGGAGGCCGACAGGCCGGACACGCGCGCCAGCAGCGCCGACGACGCCGTGTTCAGGTCCACGCCCACCTTGTTCACGCAGTCCTCGACGACGGCGTCCAGGGCGCGTGCCATCTCGCTCTGGTTGACGTCGTGCTGGTACTGGCCGACGCCGATGCTCTTGGGATCGATCTTGACCAGCTCGGCCAGCGGGTCCTGCAGGCGGCGGGCGATGGAGACGGCGCCGCGCAAGGACACGTCCAGATCGGGCAGTTCCTTGGAGGCGAACTCGGACGCCGAGTAGACCGAGGCGCCGGCCTCGCTGACGACGACGCGCTCGATCTTCACGTTCGCATCGAGCTGCTGCAGCTTCTTGATCAGCTCGCCGGCCAGCTTGTCGGTCTCGCGGCTGGCCGTGCCGTTGCCGATGGCGATCAGGTTGACGCCGTGCGTCGCGCAGAGCTTGGCCAGGGTGTGGAGCGAGCCGTCCCAGTCGCGACGCGGCTCGTGGGGATAGACGGTGGCGGTGTCCAGCACGCGGCCGGTGTCGGAGACCACCGCCACCTTGACGCCGGTGCGGATGCCGGGGTCGAGGCCCATCACCACGCGCTTGCCGGCAGGCGCGGCCAGCAGCAGGTCGCGCAGGTTCTCGGCGAAGACCTTGATGGCGGTGGCCTCGGCGGCCTCGCGCAGGCGGGCGAACAGGTCGCGCTCCAGGCTCAAGGACAGCTTGACCTTCCAGGTCCAGGCGACGGTCTTGCGGATCAGCTCGTCGGCCGGGCGGCTGGCATGGCGCCAGCCCAGGTGCGCGGCGATGCGGCCCTCCGCCAGGCCGGGCTTGCCGGCGACGGGCTCCTCGTCCAGCACCAGCTTGGCGTCCAGCAGCTCCAACGTGCGGCCGCGGAAGACGGCCAGGGCCCGGTGCGAGGGCACGGTCCGGATGGGCTCGGCATAGTCGAAGTAGTCGCGGAACTTGGCGTGGTCAGGCGTGTCGGGGCTCTTGCCGTCCATGAGCTTGCTCTGGAACAGGGCCTCGGCCCACAGCCATTCGCGCAGCTTGCCCACCAGCACGGCATCCTCGGCCCAGCGCTCGGAGAGCAGGTCGCGCACCCCGTCCAGCACGGCGAAGGCGTCAGCGAAGCCGGCGTCGGCGTTGATGAACTTGGTCGCCTCGGCCTGCGGGTCCAGCGACGGGTTGGCGAACAGCTGGTCGGCCAGCGGCTCCAGGCCGGCCTCGCGGGCGATCATGCCCTTGGTGCGGCGCTTGGGCTTGTAGGGCAGGTAGAGGTCTTCCAGTTCCTGCTTGGTCGGCGCGGCGCGCACGGCGGCTTCCAGCTCGGGCGTCAGCTTGCCCTGCTCGGCGATGCTCTTGAGCACCGCCTCGCGGCGCTCGGCCAGCTCGCGCAGGTACGCCAGGCGGGCGTCCAGCTCGCGCAGCTGGATGTCGTCCAGGCCGTCGGTGGCCTCCTTGCGATAGCGGGCGATGAAGGGCACGGTCGCCCCGCCGTCCAGCAGTTCGACGGCGGCTTGAACCTGGGCGGGCCGAACCTTCAGTTCGGCCGCGATCTGGGAAACGATGAGATCCACAAAGACAAAGGGCGCCTCTCGGACGGCGCCCTGGCTGATACGGGAAGGCGGGATTCTGCCAAAGCGGCGAAGCCGCTAGCCCAGCCAGCCGCTCAGCCCGAGCGCCGCGGCGCGGCCGCTGGCCATGCTGGCGGTCAGCAGATAGCCGCCGGTCGGCGCCTCCCAGTCCAGCATCTCGCCGGCGACAAAGACACCGGGCAGGGCCTTGAGCATCAGGCCATCGGTCAGCGCCTCGAAGCGCACGCCGCCTGCGGTGCTGATGGCCTCGGCCACCGGGCGCGGCGCGTGCAAGGTCAGCGGCAGGCGCTTCAGCGCCGCGGCAAGCGTGGCGGCGTCGAGCATCTGCTCGCGCGTCAGCAGCTCGTGCAGCAGGCCCAGCTTCAGCGGGCTGAGGTGCAGGCGGCTCTTCAGATGGGAGGACAGCGAGCGGCTGCCACGCGGGTGCTTCACCTCGGCCAACACGCGCTCGGGCGGCAGCTGGGGCAGCAGGTCGAGGTACAGGGTCGCCGCACCATCGCGGGCGATCTGCTCGCGCAAGGTGCTGCTCGCCGCATAGACGAGCGAGCCCTCGATGCCCGTGGCCGTGATGACGAACTCGCCGGGGCGTCCGGCGAAGCCTTCGGCCTCCAGCGCCACCGGCTTGACGGGCTGGCCGGCGAACTCAGCCGCGAAGCGTTCGCTCCAGCCCGGACCGCCGGGGTGGGCCGTGGTGGCACCGACGTCGAAGCCGCAGTTGGCCGGCTGCAGCGGGGCGATGTCCACGCCCCGCTCGGCCAGCCAGGGCGCCCAGGCGCCGTCGGAGCCGAGCTGGGGCCAGGAGGCGCCGCCCAGGGCCAGCAGCGTGGCGGCCGGCGTCACGCGGCGCTCGCCGTCGGGCGTCTCGAAGCGCAGGGCGCCGTCCTCGGACCAGCCCGTCCAGCGGTGGCGCATCGCAAACTTGACGCCCGCAGCGCGCAGGCGGTGCAGCCAAGCGCGCAACAGCGGCGCCGCCTTGAGGTCGGTGGGGAAGACGCGGCCCGAGCTGCCGACGAAGGTCTGCACGCCGAGGCCGGCCGCCCAGGTGCGCAGCGCGTCGGCATCGAAGCCGCGCAGCAGCGGCTCGATCCGGGCGGCGCGGGCGCCGAAGCGGCGGGCGAAGGGCTCGAAGGGCTCGGAGTGGGTCAGGTTCAGCCCGCCCTTGCCGGCCAGCAGGAACTTGCGGCCGACGCTGGGCTTGGCGTCGAAGACGGTGACCGCATGGCCGGCTTCGGCCAGCACCTCGGCGGCCATCAGGCCGGCGGGGCCGCCACCGATGACGGCGATGCCGGTCGGGAGAACTTCTTGGGGTTGCATGCCCGATTCTAGAAACCGGGCCTGGGCAGGAACCCGCTCAGGCCGCTGCCGCTTTCGCTGGCGCCGGTGCCAGCGCGTTGTTGCCCCAGCACTGCTCGTAGGGCCAGCCGGTCAGTTCCTCGGCCACGGCGCGGGCCTCCGCGGGCGCATCGGCGACGCGGCCGCCCGCCTTGATGCGGGCGATTTCCCGCAGCAGCACGGCGTGGTTTTTGCGGTCCAGCTTCATCTGGTAGGTGTAGTAGACGCCGCCCAGGCCCAGGCCGATGACGCCCAGCGTGAAGATGCCGACGATGGCGTTGACGGCCGTGTCCGGCTGGGTGGCCTGGCCCGAGAGGAAGCCGAACTGGCCGAGCAGCCAGCCCATGGCGAAGACGATGACGGAGCGGGTGATCTTGCCGGCAAAGGTCATGGCACCGGCGTAGATGCCTTCGCGGCGCCGGCCGGTCAGCACCTCGTCGACGTCGGCGAGGAAGGTGTAGACCGTCCAGGGGATGTAGTAGACCCCGCCCGTGCCCAGGCCGAACACGGCGGTGATGGCGAACAGCGCGACGACCGTCGTTTCCTTCGACCAGCCGAGGTAGAACAGCCCCGCATAGGCCAGCACGCTGCCGCAGACGACCAGCAGGGCGATGCGATAAGGCCGCGCGAAGCCGAACTTGATGCACAGGCCGATGAAGGCCATGGTCGATATCAGCTGCATCACCGAGCTGAAACTGTTCAGATAACCCACCGTGGCCTTGTCCTGGCCGATGCAGAAGATGATGAAGTAGGTGAATATCGACGCGAACAGCCATTCCGCACCAAAACCCCAGAGATACATGCCCAGGTGCTTGCGAAAAATCTTCAGGCGAAAGGTGGACAGCATGTCCACGCAGAGTTTCTTCAGCGCCTGGAGCAGGCTGCCTGCCCGCTCCTGGACCACTTCGTGCGCCGGCCGCTCCCAGGACGTGAAATAGAGGGCCGCCATCGCGGCGCACATGATGCCGGCGTAGATGACGCCCGTCAGCAGGAAGGGCGTGGCCGATTCCTTGCTGTAGATCAGGAAGAGCTGGGCCGGGATGAAGGCCGCCAGGAAGTTGGCCGCCTTGCCGAACATCGCCTTGGAACCCGTCAGCCTGGAGCGCACCGCGAAATCGTTCGTCATCTCGGTGGCGAGGGTTTCATACGGCACCATGATCATCGTGTACACCAGCTCGAACAGGATGTACATGCTCAGGTAATACCAGAAGCCGAAACCCTCTACCCACATCAGCGGATACAGCAGCACCGCGGGAATGCCGAGCAGGATGAAAAACCGCCGGCGCCCGAACTTGCGGCCTAGGCGCGTGTTGTAGAAGTTGTCGCTGATATACCCGATGATGGGATTGCTGACGGCGTCGACGATATTGGCGACGGCGAAGATGGTGGCCGCCTCGACGACCGTGAGGCCGCAGAACGTCGTGTAGAAATACAGCAGCCAGGCCGATGCGATGGCCAAGGCGCCGCTGCCCAGCAGGTTGGCGCTGCCGTAGGCCAGCGTGTGCTTCATCGTGATCGGTCTGCTCATGACATGCGCCTCTCAATAAATGGAATTGTGTTCCACTTTTGATGGCATGTCGTTCCGTGGGAACCCTGTCAGGGCTTCGTCAACGACCATGCGGCGGTACCTACCGGTGCATCGCACCGCTCACTTCATTCTTGGCATGCCCGCCGGCGCTCGCCGCACTCCCGTACGGGGCGGCGACCGCAGGAGCCGGAGCCAGCCCCTGCAGCTGGGGGGCTCAGTCCGCGCGGAGCTTGGCGCGCAGGGCGGCGCCGATCTCGGGCTTGTCGATGAAGGGGTCGGTCGGGTTGCGCAACAGCATCACGTCTTCCAGGCGCGTCTGCACGCCGGCCAGGGCCTGAGGGTGGCTGAAGATGTAGAACTTGTTGTGGTCGATGGCGTCGAACACCATGGCCGCGACATCGGCGGCGGTCAGCTTGCCCGAGGACACGGCCTTGTCGGTCTGGGCCTGCGAGATCAGCTGGCTCCTGGTCGGCTTGGGCGCCGCGAACTCGCCGGGGCGGTTGCGGTGGCTCTGGCTGATGCCGGTGGGGACGAAGAAGGGGCAGAGCACCGAGGCGTGAACCTGGTCGGTGACCAGGGACAGGTCTTGATAGAGCGTTTCGGACAGCGACACCACCGCGTGCTTGGACACGTTGTAGACGCCCATGTTGGGCGGGTTGAGCATGCCGGCCATGGAGGCGGTGTTGACGATGTGACCCGAGTAGGCCGGGTCGGCCTTGGCGGCGGCCAGCATCATCGGCGTGAACAGACGCACGCCATGCACGACGCCCATCACGTTGACGCCCATGACCCATTCCCAGTCGGCGAGGCTGTTCTCCCAAATCAGGCCGCCCGATCCGACGCCGGCGTTGTTGAAGACGAAATGGGGCGCGCCGAAGCGTTGCTGCACGTCCGCCGCGAGGGCCTCCATGGGGGCGGCCTTGGCGACGTCGACGACGCGGGCCAGCACCTCGACGTCCTTGAACTCGGCCGCCGCCTTGTCCAGCGCATCGGCCTGCACGTCGACGAGGACGAGGTTCATGCCGCGGCGGGCGGCGAGGCGGGCGGTCTCCAGGCCGAAGCCGGAGCCGGCGCCGGTGATGACGGCGGTCTTCTTGCTCATTGCAGGGGCTTTCTCATCTCGATGTGGGGAATGCCGTCTTCGACATAGGGCTGGCCGACCGGCCGGAAGCCGAAGCCGGCGTAGAAGCGCTCCAGGTGGGCCTGGGCATGCAGGGTGATGGCATGGCCGGGCCACAGGCGCTCGCACTGCGCGACGGACTCGCCCATCAGCGCGCGGCCCGTGCCACCGCCGCGCGCGGCGGGCGAGGTGACGACGCGGCCGATGAGGGCATCCGGCGCCTTCAGGCCCGGCGGGATCAGGCGCGTGTAGGCCAGCAGCCGGCCGGCCTCGTCCATGCCCAGCAGATGCCAGGTGTGGCGGTCAAGGCCGTCGATGTCGAGGAAGACGCAGTTCTGCTCGACGACGAAGACCTCGGAGCGCAAGGCCAACAGGTCGTAGAGCTGGTCGACGCTCAGCTCGCCGAACGGGACACAGGTCCAGCGCATCAAACCAGTTTCACGAGCTGCTTGCCGAAGTTCTTGCCCTTGAGCAGGCCCATGAAGGCCTCGGGCGCGCTGGCAATGCCCTGGGCGATGGACTCGCGGTACTTCAGCTTGGCCGAAGCCACCAGGCCGCCCAGCTCTTTCAGCGCCTCGGGCCAGACCTCCATGTGCTCGGAGACGATGAAGCCCTCGACCTTCATGCGGTTCACGAGGATGAGCTGGGGCGCGGCCATGGGGATGGGCTGGCCGTCATAGCCCGAGATCATTCCGCACATGGCCACGCGGCTGAAGGCATTGGCGCGCAGCAGCACGGCATCGAGGATGTAGCCGCCGACGTTCTCGAAATAGCCGTCGATGCCGTTCGGGCACTCGGCCTTGAGGGCGGCGGACAGCGACTTGACGTCGCCATGCTGCTTGTAGTCGATGCAGGCGTCGAAGCCCAGCTCCTCGACGACATAACGGCATTTGTCGGCGCCGCCGGCGATGCCCACCGCGCGGCAGCCGCGTGCCTTGGCCAGCTGGCCGACGGCTGAACCCACGGCGCCGCTGGCGGCGCTGACGACGACCGTCTCGCCGGCCTTGGGGTTGATGATCTTCACCAGGCCATACCAGGCCGTCACGCCCGGCATGCCGACGGCACCGAGGTAGGCGGACAGGGGGATGTGCGTGGTGTCGACCTTTTGCAGCACGCCGCGTTGGCTGGCGTCCACCGTCTGATACTCCTGCCAACCGCCCATGCCGACGACCTTGTCGCCGACGGCGAAATGGCTGTTCCTGGACTCGACCACCTCACCCACCGTGCCGCCGATCATGACCTCGTCCAGGGCTTGCGACGCCGCATAGCTCTTGCTGTCGTTCATGCGGCCGCGCATGTAGGGGTCCAGGCTCAGGTAGTGGTTGCGCACGCGCACCTGGCCGTCCGTCAGCGGCGCCAGCGGCGTCTCGACGAGGCGGAAGTTGTCGCGCGTGACCTCGCCCTTGGGGCGGGAGGCAAGGAGGATCTGGCGGTTGATGGTGCTCATGGAGGCTGTCTGGTTGAGACGAACAGCCGTCATTGAAGCACCACGTCTTTGGGCCCTGCGTCCCTGGCGCGACAACGCCCTAGGGGTTCAGGTCGAGATCGGGTACTGGGTGCAGCCCAGCTTGGCAGAGATGTCGCGGCTGGCGGCCTGCAGCATCCTGACGACCTCGGGCGCCTTCTCGGCGTCGAAGCGGAAGGTGGGGAAGGACACGCTCATGCCGGCGATGGGCTGGCCGAGGCGGTCGAAGATGGGCACGCCGAGGCATCGGATGTGGTCGTCGAATTCCTCGCGGTCCTCGCCGAAGCCCTGCTTCTTGACCTGCTCCAGCTCGGCCAGGAAGGCCGGGCGCGTCGTGATGGTCTTGTCGCGGAAGCGCTTGAACTCGGCACCGTCCAGGATGCGGTCGCGGCGCTCGGGATGCTCCCAGGCCATCAGCACCTTGCCGATGGCCGTGCAGTGCAGCGGTGCGCGGCGGCCGATGCGCGAGTACATGCCCAGCATGTGGCGCGAGTCGACCTTGTGGATGTAGATGATCTCGCTGTCGATGAGGCTGCCCAGGTGGACGGTCTCGCCGGTCGCGTCGGCCAGCATCTGCATGTGGTGCTTGGACAGGTCGACCAGGTCCGGCGAGGTCAGGGCCTTTGAACCCAGCTCGAACATGCGCATGCCCAGCCCGTAACGCTCGCTGTCGGCCTCCTGGCGCACATAGCCCAGGCTCTTCATGGTCTGAAGGAAGCGGTAGACCGTGGCCTTGGGCATGGCCAGGCGCACGGACAGCTCGGTGATGCCGATGTCGGCGCGTTCGCCCAGTGCGTTCAGGATGGCGAACACCTTGAGTACGGCGGCAACCGATTCCGGCTGCTTCGAATCACCAATGTCCTCATCCATGTTTCGATTCTTTCGGGCGCTTGTTCCAGGGTGCCGATTCTGACTCAGGCCAGCCGTGGCCCGGCGCCCGAGCGGATTTGCTGGACCAGACGATCGGGGTCGGACGGCAGCAGCGGGGCGGTGTCATAGGCCTCTTCGGGGCGCCAGCCGACGTCGTCGGCGAGGGCCTCGCCGGGGTGGGCGGCGCGCCAGGCGGCGAGCAGGTCCGCCGCCTGGCCGTTGATGCGGCTGTCGCGCACGACGACGGCGCTGCCCTTCAGGCGGCGGATCAGCTGCCCGGGCGCCACGCCGGCGGGCAGCTGCCAGTGGTTGTGCTCGGCGACGAGGCGCGATTGCGCGCCCACGCCGAGGGTGTAGCCGATCTCGTCGGCGCGGTCGGCGCTGAAGAGATTGCTCGCCACATGCACGCGGCCGTAGCGCACCCGCGGCGTGCGCTCCTTGCAGGCGTGGAAGTGGTTGTGGTGCAGGGTCACGCGCAGCCTGCCGGCGTCCGACGCCAGGCCGTCGCTGTTGCCGATCAGCAGGGTCTTGTCATGGCCCTGGAAGCGACACCAGGACACGGTGACGAGGTCGCTGCCGTGGGTGATGTCCAGCAGGCCGTCGTGATGCTGCACGCGCTGGCCGAGGCGGACGGGCTCGAGCCGGTCGGGGCGGTTGCCGTCGTCGAACAGGCAATGGTCGACCCAGATGCGCTCGGCGCCGCGCAGCGACAGGGCGTCGTACTCGGCGTTCCATTCGCCATGCACGTTGTCGCGCGGCTCCCAGGCGGGGAAGAGGTCGTAGGCGTCGGAGAAGCGCAGGTCGCGGATGACGATGTTGCTGACCTTGTCCAGCAGCACCATGCCGTGCTGGAAGCCGGCTCCGGGCGCGGCGCCCAGCAGCGTCGTGTTGGACGGGATGCGCACGATGGACACGGCGGCCTGGCGCTGCGCGGAGCGCTTGCGGGCGTCCTCCAGCGGGCCCCTCGGGTCGGCGCGGCCCCAGGTGGCGGGATCGAACGCGCGGTCGAAGGCGTCGAAGCTGAACCCCGGGTCGCGGAAGGCCTCGACGCCGCCGGGGCAGAGGTCGATGAAAGCATGGATGCGGATGATCTTCGGCTTGTCGCCCAGGCGCAGGGCGGCGTCCAGGCCGGCGCGGTCGCGCACGTCGAAGATGTGCCCGGGGCCGGCGTCAGCACCCCCGCTGGTGGCGCCGACGCCGGCCCAGCCGAGAGGACGCTCCGCGGCGGTGGGCAAGGCGGCGCAGCCGGGCATCGCGGCCAGCGCCAGCAGGTGGCGGCGGGTGAGGCTCATCGGTTGTTGAACTCGAACAGGCGGTTGCTGGCGGCGTCGAAGGGCCGGCGCGAGGTGCTGGTGGCCCACGGGCCGATGTGGGCGCCGATCTCGCTGTCGCGCACGACGGCCACGCCGTTGGGGCTGCGGCCGGCGACCCAGGCGCCGTGCCTGATGCCGGCATCCCAGGCCCGACCGATGGCGGTGGCGCCGGGCGCGATGCCGGGCTCGCCGACCAGGCGGCTGTGCGTGACGAGGAAGCCCTGGTTCACGCCGGGCGCCGTGCTGGGCGCCAGCATGATGCCGCCGTGGCCCGGGGTGCGGCGGTGGGCACGGGTCAGGAGGGTGCTGTGCTCGATGACCAGGGTCGCATTGCCGAAGACGAAGTCCACGTCGCCGGCGATCAGGCTGTGGCGGATCAGCTGGCGGGCCGGCTGATCGGGTGCGGCGCGCTTGACGTAGAGCGTGTCCTGGTGGCCCAGCAGGCGCACGTTCTCGAGCTGGATGCGGTCGCCGGCCAGCGTCAGCGCCACGGCCTGCGCGCCGCCGCTTTCACCGACGCCGGGCGGGTAGGCCTCGCCGCGGCGCACGCCGTCC
>Ga0164290_1002813_pt1 | contig 10242 bp, 10 predicted proteins | sample Micstemetagenome_FD_108782 | JGI IMG/M metagenome (GOLD analysis project Ga0164290, IMG submission 108782) | Contaminated culture microbial community from soil near Moab, Utah, USA - Microcoleus steenstrupii SON62 (Illumina Assembly) | ecosystem: Environmental > Terrestrial > Soil > Soil crust...
CAGCGCCCAACAAGAGGCCGCCAAGGCCAATGGCATGGAACGCGCCCAGAAGGCCGCGGACGCCGTCTTCCACTGGATCAAGCTCAACGCCGACAAGGGTGCCAGCCGGCAGCCGGGCAATCCCAACGCAGCGCCCGCGCCGACACCCGCTCCGGCGCCTGCGCCCGCCCCGGCGGCGCGCAAGCCGGTCGCCGCCGCGCCCCGGCCGGCACCGGCCGCCCCCGCCCCCGCCGCCGCTGAACCGGCTGCCGTGGCTGCGGCGCCCTCGCCCGCTCCCGCCCCGGTGGCCACCGTCACGGTGCCCGAGCCCGAAGCCGAGCGCGCCCCTGTGGTGCTGGCCGCCGCCGAACCCACGCCCCCACCGGCCGCGCCGATGGCCGCCGCGGCCCGTGCCGTGGAGCCGCCGCCCGCACCGGCCGAAGAGGCGGAGGAGCCGTTGAAGCTCGTCGCCAAGGTCGACCCGGTGCTGCCGCGCCAATTGCAGCAGGGCAGCTTCCGCAACGGCTTCGCGCAGGTGCAGTTCACCGTCGGCACCGACGGACGGGTGCAGCAGGCCGCCATCATCAAGGCCAGCCACAGCCGCCTGGCCAGCGCCGCCATCGACGCGGTCAAGCAGTGGCGCTTCGCGCCGTTGCGCAAGGCGCGCGAGGCGGCCGTCGAAGTCGCCTTCAACAACGACACCGAATAGCACGGGCGTCGGCGCGGCAAGCCGTCGCCACGCCGTCTGGACCTTTTTTCAGGCTCAGGCCGACACCGGTTGACCCCCCGCGGGCCAGCGAAGATGCTGGCTGTGCGCCGCCAGAAGTCCTGCGGCAGTTTCCAGGGAGTCCCCATGTCCATCCGTCTGCTCGCCCGCACGCTCGCGGGCCTGGGTCTGTGCGCCGCCGCGTTGTCGGCCGCGGCCGGCCCCTATTCCAGCCTCGTCGTCTTCGGTGACAGCCTCTCCGACAGCGGCAACAACGCGCTGCTGTTGACGGCGATGTATGGCGGCTCGCTGCCGCCGGTCAATATCCCCAACGACGGCAGCTACAGCCAGATCCCGTCCAGCGCCGGCACCTATTCCAACGGCATGGTCTGGACCCAGTACCTGGCCCAGTCGCTGGGCGTGGGCCTGTCGCCCTCGCTCATCGGCGGCGGCAACTTCGCCTATGGCGGCGCCGAGACCGGCGTCGACGGCAACGGCCCCGGCGGCTTCCCGTTCAGCATGCGCAGCCAGCTCGACGCCTACCTGGGCATCACGGGCCATGTCGCCGATCCCAACGCCCTCTACATCGTCTCCGGTGGCGGCAACAACGTGCGCACCGCCCTGGAGGCCATCGCGGCCGGCGCCGACGCGACGACGACGGCCGCCGCGACCGTGGCCGGCTATGCCAGCGACATGGCGGGCCTCGTCGCCGATCTGAAGCTGGCCGGCGCCCAACATGTGCTGGTGCTGAACACGCCCAACTTCGGACTCACGCCGCTGGCCAACGCCATGGGCGTCAGCGCCGAGGCCACCGCGCTGAGCTTCGCGATGGACGCCGCCCTGGCCGGCGCCCTGGCCGGCAGCGGCGTGCGCAGCTTCGACATGTTCAGCTTCATGACCGGCGTCGTCGCTGCCGGCCCGGCCTCCGGCTTCAGCAACTGGACCAATGCCTGCGGCGCGGCCATCAACGCCTGCGACGTCGACACCGCGCTGTTCTGGGACGGCATCCACCCGACGACGCTGGCCCACCAGCGCCTGGCGGCCGCCGTGCTGGCCGTGGCCGTGCCCGAGCCCGAGACGGCGGCGCTGCTGGTCCTCGGCCTGGCCGTCGTCGCCCTAGGGGCCCGGCGCCGGGCAGCTGTCCAGCAAGGCTGAGATCGCTTCAAGAAACACCCGGGTGCGCAGCGGCATCAGCCGCCGCTCCGGGAACACCGCCCAGCAGCTCGAGCCGGGCAGATGCCAGTCCGGCAGCAGGCGCTGCAGCCGCCCGAGCTCGACGGAATGCCGCACCAGCAGCCGGTCCACGCCGGCAATGCCGACGCCGTCGAGCGCCAGGCGCGCCAGCAGGTTGGGCGAGTTGACCAGGGTGCGCTGGCTGGGGCGCGCCACATACGCCTCGACGCCCTCGCGCAGCAGCCGCCAGGGGACAGGCTCGCCGGTGCGGCTCATCAGCATCAGGCCGTGCATGGCGTCCAGGGCCTGCGGCAGCAACGGCTCGCCGACGCGCTGCAGATAGTCGGGCGAGGCATACAGGCCCCAATGCGTCGTCGCCAGCTTGCGGGCGGCGAGCTGGCTGTCCTCGTCCATGGCACCCATGCGGATGGCGAGGTCGAAGCCCTCGCCGACGATGTCCACGCGCCGCGCCGTCAAGTCCAGCTCCAGCTGCACCTCGGGATAGTCCAGCGCGAAACGGGCCAGCATGCCGGCGGCCACCTGCTCGGCGAAGTCCGCCGGCATGCTGACGCGCAGCCGCCCGCTGGGCTTTTGCTGGCGGTGCAGGGCCAGGGCCAGGGCGCCGTCGACCTCGGCCGCGACGGCGCGCGCATGCTCCAGCACGCCGGCGCCGAAATCCGTCAGCGAGAGCTTGCGCGTCGAGCGCTGCAACAGCTTCTCGCCCAGGCGCTGCTCCAGCGCCGCGATGCGCCGCGACACGGTGCTCTTGGGCCAGTGCACCCGCTCGGCGGCGCGGCTGAAGCTGCCCGCCTCCATCACGCGGGCGAACAGCAGCAGGTCATCGGCGTCTGATTCCATCTCGGCCCCATTGATCCATTGGCGGAACAATCTTATGCAATACGGCGACTTCCGGCATTGATTGGCGACTCCTAGAGTTCATTCCATCGCAACCGCCCCTCCAGGAGCACCGAATGAACATCCTGCAAATCAACGCCAGCGCCCGCCAGGGCTCGACCTCCACCGCCCTGGCCCAGGAGCTGACCGCCGGCCTGCGCACCGCCCACCCGGCGGCGACCGTCACCGTGCGCGACCTGACACTGACGCCCCATCCCGTGCTGGACGAGGCCGCCCTCGGCGCCCTGTTCACGCCCGCCGGCCAGCGCACACCGGAGCAGGCCGCCCGCGTCGCCCAGGACGACGCCCTGATTGCCGAGCTGCAGGCCGCGGACGTGGTCGTCATCGGCGTGCCCATGTACAACTTCAACGTCACGGCCCAGTTCAAGAACTGGATCGACGCCGTGGCGCGCGCCGGCGTGACGTTCAAGTACACCGAGAAGGGTCCCGTCGGCCTGGTCACCGGCAAGAAGGTCTATGTCGTCACCAGCCGCGGCGGCATCCACCAGGGGCAGCCGAGCGACCAGATGACGCCCTATCTGCGCACCGTGCTGGCCTTCCTCGGCATGACCGACGTCGAGTTCGTCTACGCTGAGGGCATGGCCTTCGCCGCCGAGCAGGGCCTGGCCCATGCTCGCGCCCAGATCACCGAACTCCTCGCCGCCTGAAAGAACGCCATGAGCACCGTCGCTACGTCCCCTGTCACCCAACCGCGCGCGGTCGAACGCCTCGTCGCCGGTCAGCCGACCAGCGACGGTGCCGGCGTCAAGCTCAACCGCGTGCTAACGCAGAACCTGCAGCGCCGCCTGGACCCCTTCCTGATGCTGGACGCCTTCGGCACGGACAACCCCGACGACTACATCGCCGGCTTTCCCGACCACCCGCACCGCGGCTTCGAGACCATCACCTACATGCTCGCCGGCCGCATGCGCCATCGCGACTCGGCCGGCAACGAGGGCCTGATCAGCGACGGTGGCGTGCAGTGGATGACCGCCGGCCGTGGCGTCATCCACAGCGAGACGCCCGAGCAGAACGCAGGCCGCATGGCCGGCTTCCAGCTCTGGCTCAATCTGCCCGCCAAGGACAAGATGCGCGAGCCCTGGTACCGCGACATCACGAGCGCCGAGGTGCCCGAGTTCGAGCGCGATGGCGTGCTGGCCCGCGTCATCGCCGGCGCAAGCCACGGCGTGTCAGGCGCGGTGCAGCGCGACCGCACCGAACCGCTCTACCTCGACCTGCATTTCGCGCCCGGCGCCGTCTTCGAGCAGCAACTGCCGCCGGAGTTCAACGCCTTCGTCTACGTCTATGAGGGCGAACTGAAGTTCGACACCGGCTGCACCGTGCCGGCAGGCCGCATGGCCATCCTGGCCAACACGCCGGGCAGCGACGGCGTGCGGCTGCGGGCCGGCGATGCGGCGACCCGGGCCCTGCTGATCGCCGGCCGGCCGCTGGGCGAGCCGATCGCGCAGTACGGCCCCTTCGTCATGAACACCGAGGCCGAGCTGGTGCAGGCCGTGCGCGACTTCCAGGCGGGGCGCCTGGCCTGATCCATGGACCGCCTGCAGGCCATGGAAGTCTTCGTCGCCGTCGTCGACAGCGGCGGCTTCGCGAGCGCGGCACGCCGGCTGGACCTGTCAGCCCCCGTCGTCACGCGGGCCGTGGCGGAGCTGGAAGCGCGCCTGGGCGTGCGCCTGCTCACGCGCACGACGCGCGCCGTACGCGTCACCGAGGCCGGCGCCCGCTATGCCGAGGACTGCCGGCGCATCCTCGCCGACGTGGGTGACGCCGAGGCCGCCACCAGCGGCGCACGCACCCAGCTCAAGGGCCTGATCGGCGTCACGGCGCCGGTGCTGTTCGGCAATCTGCATGTGGCGCCCATCGTCACCGACTATCTGCGCCGCTACCCCGACGTCGACGCCCAATGCGTCTTCGTCGACCGCGTCGTCAACCTCGTCGACGAGGGCCTGGACGTGGCGGTGCGCATCGGCGAACTGCCCGACTCCGCGCTGCGGGCTGTCAACGTCGGCCGGGGGAGGCGCATGCTGCTGGCCTCACCCGCCTATGTCGCCGCGCATGGCCGGCCGCAGCGGCCCCAGGACCTGGCCGAGCATCTGCTGATCCAGCCGACCCAGGTCGCGCCCTACCCTGAATGGCGCTTTGCCGAGGGCGGGCGGCCGCTGGTGCAGCGCATCCGGCCGCGCCTGCGCACGACGACCAACGACGCGGCGCGCTCCTTCGCCCTGGCAGGCCTGGGCATCGTGCGCCTGCTGAGCTACCAGGCCGCCGACGCCCTGGGCCGCGGCGAGCTGCTGCCGCTGCTGGAGGACTTCGAGCCACCGACCCTGCCCGTGCATGTGGTGCACCATGAAGGCCGGCACATGACGCAGAAGGTGCGCGCCTTTGTCGACCTGGCCGTCGACGGCTTGCGGGCGAATCCGGCGTTGCGTTAGCGGCGGTTCTGCGGCGCCCAGTCGCGAAAGCGCCAGCGCAGCGGCAGCGCATCACGCAGCCAATACCCTTCGTCGAGATGGAAGCGCCAGGCGCGTTCCGCAGGGCCAAGCGCCGTCACTTCGGGCCCGTCCCAGACGATCTCGGCGCGGCCCGTCAGCGTCAGCAGGTCGCCCCGCTCGAAGTCGATGAACAGCAGCCCGGCGCGGCCGTCGAGCTGCAGATTGCCCAGGGTCATGAACATGCGGTTGCCCGAGTAGTCGGGCACCAGCAGGGTCCGCGCGTCCTCCTGCACGACAAAGCCCGCCGGACCGCCGCGATGCGACACGTCCACGCCGGCCTGGCCTGCGTGCGAGGCGACGAACAGCGTGTCGGCCTCGGCAATGAACCAGGCCGCGTCCCCCTCCAGGTCGTCGACTCGCTCGATGGCGCGCGGCCGCGTGTCCGCCGCATCGCGCACGAACTCGAACTCGCGGCGCTGGATGTATTGCGGGCAGTTGCCCACGGTCTGCGTCACGCGCAGGCGCAGCCCGCTGGCGCCGGCCTGCAGCAGTTCGCCGTTGACCCGGTTGCGCCGCCGCGTGTGCAGCTCGATGCCCAGCAGTCCCAGCGGCGCGCCCGCCGTCATGCCGGCCGCCGCGGGGTCGCCGGAGATGGGCCGGGCCTCCAAGGTCAGATGCCAGGCATCCGGCGCCTGCACGAAGCCGGGCCGGCCCACCAGCAGCGTGGCCCAGGGGCGGCCGGCGGGGTCCACGCTGCCCGCGAGCATGAAAGGCAGCTGCTCGTAGAAGCGCTGGTGCTGCTCGGGCATGTGGTCCCGCACGACCTTGCGGCCGATCTCGTCCATGCGCGCGGCCACGCCGAGGCGGGCCTGCACGGCGACTTCGCCGGCGTGGAAGGGGGCCGTTTCCATGGCGGTCAGGCCGCTGCCCGCAGACCGGCCGGCGTGCTCTTGAAGGGCACAAAGCCCGGCAGGGCCTCGATGCGCGCCAGCCAGGCACGCAGCGCCGGATAGGGCGAGAGGTCCACATTGCCCTCGGGCGCGCTGGCGATATAGCTGTAGCCGGCGATGTCGGCGAGCGTCGCATGATCACCGACCAGGAAGGGCCGCCGCGACAGCTCGAGCTCCATGACCTTGAAGAGACCGTGGGCGCGGGCGATGACCTCCTCGGCATTGAAGGGCGCGCCGAACACCGTGACGAGGCGGGCCGCCGCGGGGCCATAGGCGATCAGGCTGGACGCGACCGACAGCCAGGCCTGCACCGCGGCACGGCCCGCAGGATCCTGCGGCAGCCAGCGGCCGGTGGGGTCGTACTTGCTCGCCAGGTAGACCAGGATGGCCGTGCTGTCCCAGACGGGATGGCCGTCGTCCTCCAGCAGCGGCAGCTGGCCGAAGGGATGGCGGGCGACGAACCCGGGCGCCTTGTGGGCGCGGGCGGCGAGGTCGACGTCGACCAGCTCGTGCGGCAGGCCCAGCAGGGACAGGGCGAGCTCGGCGCGGTGGGCGTGGCCGGACAGGGCGTGGCGGTACAGCTTCAGGGTCATGGGGGCTCCTTGGAACGACGCGTTCACTGTGCCCAGCCGCGCGCCGGCGAGAAAGCGCAGGCGCCGCAAGACATTCTTTCCGCCGCTGGCAAGATCGGGCCCATGACCGCACGACGCCGCAGCCCCGCCGCCGAACGCAACGGCCCGCCCATCCTCGCCGCCCTGCAGCGTCTGCTGCCGCCCAGCGGGCTGCTGCTGGAGATCGCCAGCGGCACCGGCCAGCATGCGGCCTTCCTCAGCCAGGGCCTGCCGGGCTGGCAATGGCAGCCCAGCGATGTCGACGCCGCCGCCCTGCCCTCCATTGCCGCCTGGTGCGAAGGCCTCGCGCGCGTGCGTCCACCCCTGACGCTGGATGTGCTCGACGCCCGCTGGCCCGGCGTGCCCGGGCAGGTCGACGCCATCTACTGCGCCAACATGATCCACATCGCGCCCTGGGCCTGCACGGCCGGCCTGATGCAGGGCGCGGCGCGCCACCTGGTGCCCGGCGGCCTGCTCATCACCTACGGCCCCTACCTGATCGACGGAGAGCCGACGGCGCCGAGCAATCTCGACTTCGACGCCGACCTGCGCGCGCGCAGCCCCGACTGGGGCCTGCGCCGGCTTGCCGACATCGAGGCCGAAGCCGGCAAGGCGGGCCTGGGGCTGCAAGAGCGCATCGACATGCCGGCCAACAACCGGCTGCTGGTCTGGGCGCGGGCCGGCTGAGCCTCAGCCCCCGGACAGGCCGGCGGCCAGGTGGTCGCCGAAGGCCCTGACCTTGCCGGACAGCCGCCGCTGCGGCGGGCTGACCAGCTGCATCGGCAAGGCCTGGCCCTGCCAGTGCGGCATGGCCAGTTCGACCTCGCCGCGGGCCAGCTCCTTCTCCACCAGCCAGTGCGGCGCATACGCCAGGCCCATGCCGGCCAGCACCGCCTCGCGCACCGCCTCGCCGCTGTTGGTGCGCAGGCTGCCGGCCACGCGGACGCTGGCCAGCGTGCCCGGCGCGGCGTCGGCATCGGGCCCCGCCTCGAAGGTCCAGGTCGGTCCGCTGCGCAGTTCGCTGTAGACGATGCAGTCGTGCTGCTGCAGCTCCTGCGGATGGCGCGGCGGCGCGAGGCCGCGCTGCTCGAAATAGCCGCGCCGCGCGACGACGGCCCGGCGCACCGTGCCGATGCGGCGGGCAATGAGGCTGGAGTCCGGCTGCTCGCCGATGCGCACCGCGATGTCGATGCCCTGCTCGACGAGGTCGATGAAGCCGTCGTTCAGCCGCAGGTCGATCTTCACGCCCGGGTGGGCGGCCAGGAAGCTCTGCACCAGCGGCATCAGCTTGAGCCGCCCGAAGCTGCCCGAGGTCGCCACGCGCAGCCAGCCCTGCAGGCGGTGCTCGCCGGCACGCAGCTCGCTCTCGGCCTCGGCGATCTCGGCCACCAGCCGCCGCGCCTGCTCCACATAGCGCTCGCCCGCCTCGGTGAGCTTCAGCGCCCGCGTGCTGCGCGCCAGCAGCTGGGCGCCGAGGGCCTTCTCCAGCGCCGCCACCTGCTTGCTGACGGCGCTCTGGGTGCTTGCCAGCTCACGCGCCGCGGCCGAGAAGCTGCCCAGTTCGACGACCCGCACCAGGGTCTGCATCGCCTGCAAACGGTCCGCCATGCCTGCCTTTCAGTCGTGATTGGAATAAATCTTAGGCATCCAGGCCGTCTTCTGAATTCGAGCGGCGGCAATCACAGTGAGCTCACTCAACCACCGGAGCTCCTCCCATGACCACTTCCCCCGTCGTCCTCGTCACCGGCGCCCTGACCGGCATCGGCCGCGCCACCGCCCTCGCCTTCGCCCGCGAGGGCGCCACCGTCGTCGTCAGCGGCCGCCGCGATGCCGAAGGCCAGGCACTGGCCGCCGAGCTGAAGACCCAGGGCGCGCCCGACGCCGCCTTCCTCCGCGCCGACGTGCGCCACGAGGCCGAGGTGCGCGCCCTGGTCGAGCAGACCGTCGAGCGCTTCGGCCGCCTGGACGTGGCCGTCAACAACGCCGGCATCGAAGGCGCGACCGGCCCCATCACCGAGCAGGCCGAGGACAACTACGAGGCCATCTTCGACGCCAATGTGCGCGGCATGCTGTTCGCGTTGAAGCACGAGATGCGCGCCATGCTGGCCCAGGGCGGCGGCGCCATCGTCAACCTGTCGTCGGTGGCCGGGCAGATCGGCTTTGCCGGCGCCTCGGTCTATGTGGCCAGCAAGCATGCGGTCGAAGGCCTGACCAAGAGCGCGGCCCTCGAAGGCGCCGCCGCCGGCGTGCGCGTCAACGCGGTGGCGCCCGGCCCCATCCAGACCGACATGCTGGAGCGCTTCGTCGGCCGCAGCGAGGACGCCAAGGCCGGCATGCGCGCCGGCAACCCGTCGCAGCGCTTCGGCACGGTGGACGAGATCGCCCAGGCCATCGTCTTCCTGGCCAGCGACAAGGCGCGCTACCTGACCGGGCAGTCGCTGGCCGTGGACGGCGGCCTCACCGCCCAGTAGCCGGCGACAGCGTGCGCAGGAAGGCGACCAGGTCGGCCCGCTCCGCCGGCGACAGCTCGACGGGCTGGCGGACCTCGCCCTGTGGCCCCTGGCCCGCATGTCGATGGTTGAGCTCCGAGCGGCCGACGGCGGCATGCGGCGCCGCGATGTAGTGCTGCACCACCGCCTCCAGCGTCGCGATCTGGCCGGCGTGCATATAGGGCGGCCGCTCGGCCACGCCGCGCAGGCCCGGCGTCTTGAAGGCGCCTTCCAGCGCCGCGTCCTGCTTCACCAGGAAGCGCAGCTCCTGGCACTGGCCCGGACCGGCGTCGCTGTAGGGCCCCAGGCAGTTGAACTCGTCCTGGCGCACGACGGCCAGCGCCGCCGCACGGCCGCGCTCGGCCACCGCGTCACGCGGCGGCACGCCGGTGTTGTGGAAATGCTGGTCGGTGAACAGCGGGCCGTTGTGGCAGCTGATGCACTGGGCCTTGCCGATGAAGAGGCGCAGGCCGTTGATCTCTCGCTCGTCCAGCAAGCCAGCGTCCGGCTGGCCCCGCACCACGGCTTCCAGATAGCCATCCAGCCGCGACGGCTCGTGCTGCAGACGCTTCTCGAACGCGGCCAGCGCCTTGCCGAGATTGGCGAAGACGCGCGTGACGGCCTCGCGTTGGGGCGCGTCCAGCGCCTGCCAGGCCGCGCGCTCGGCGTCGTTGCCCAGCGGGCCGGCGTCCTCGGGCAACCCGTCCAGCGCAGGCAGCGGGCCGAACAGGGCTTCGTAGGGCTCGCGGTAATGCGCCTGCAGCAGGCGTGCGAAGCGCAGCCGGTTGCCGCCATGCTCGACGGCGTCTTCCAGCGGTCCGAGGGCCTGCGACCACAGGCTGTCCTTGCGGCCGTCCCAGAACAGCCAGGGGCTGTGGCCCGCGCCGGCCAGCGGCATGGCCCGGCGCGTTCCGGCGCCCACGCCGAGGCTGGTGGCACGGCCGTCCTGGAACTGGCGGGCCGGGTCGTGGCAGCTGGCGCAGGACACCG
>Ga0164290_1002814_pt1 | contig 10231 bp, 4 predicted proteins | sample Micstemetagenome_FD_108782 | JGI IMG/M metagenome (GOLD analysis project Ga0164290, IMG submission 108782) | Contaminated culture microbial community from soil near Moab, Utah, USA - Microcoleus steenstrupii SON62 (Illumina Assembly) | ecosystem: Environmental > Terrestrial > Soil > Soil crust...
CGTGAATTCTTCGGCTCCAGCCAGCTGTCGCAGTTCATGGACCAGACCAACCCGCTGTCGGAAGTCACGCACAAGCGCCGCCTTTCGGCCCTTGGGCCGGGCGGTCTGACGCGGGAACGTGCGGGCTTTGAAGTGCGCGACGTTCACCCGACCCACTACGGCCGGATGTGCCCGATCGAGACGCCGGAAGGTCAGAACATCGGTCTGATCAACAGCCTCGCGACCTTTGCCCGCGTGAACAAGTATGGCTTCATCGAAACCCCCTACCGCAAGGTGATCGACGGGCAGGTGACCGATGAGGTCGTCTACATGTCGGCGACCGAAGAGATGCGCCACACTGTCGCGCAGGCCAACGCCAACCAGGACGGCGGCGGCAAGTTCCTTGACGACCTGATCTCCAGCCGGAAGGCCGGGGAATTCATGCTGAACCCGCCGGAGGCCATCGACCTGATCGACGTGTCGCCGAAGCAGCTGGTTTCGGTCGCGGCCTCGCTGATCCCGTTCCTTGAGAACGATGACGCGAACCGCGCGCTGATGGGGTCGAACATGCAGCGTCAGGCGGTGCCGCTGCTGCAATCGGATGCGCCCTTCGTGGGGACGGGGATCGAGGCCGTGGTGGCCCGCGATTCCGGTGCCGCGATCATGGCGCGCCGGTCGGGCGTCATCGACCAGGTGGACGCGACGCGTATCGTCGTGCGCGCCACGGAAATGCTGGAACCCGGCGAGCCGGGCGTGGACATCTATCGTCTGCGCAAGTTCAAGCGTTCCAACCAGTCGTCCTGCATCAACCAGCGTCCGCTGGTGAAGGTGGGCGACAAGGTCGCGCGCGGCGAGGTGATTGCCGACGGTCCCTGCACGGACATGGGCGAACTGGCCCTGGGCCGGAACGTGGTCGTGGCCTTCATGCCTTGGAACGGCTACAACTACGAGGACTCCATCCTCATCTCCGAGCGCATCCTGCGCGATGACGTCTTCACCTCGATCCATATCGAGGAATACGAAGTCGCGGCGCGGGACACGAAGCTGGGCCCGGAAGAGATCACGCGGGACATCCCGAACGTGGGCGAAGAAGCCTTGCGGAATCTGGATGAAGCCGGGATCGTCTATATCGGGGCGGAAGTGCAGCCGGGCGACATCCTGGTGGGCAAGATCACCCCCAAGGGCGAAAGCCCGATGACGCCGGAAGAAAAGCTGCTGCGCGCCATCTTTGGCGAAAAGGCATCGGACGTGCGGGATACCTCGCTGCGTCTGCCGCCGGGCGCCTATGGCACCATCGTGGAAGTGCGCGTGTTCAACCGCCATGGCGTGGACAAGGACGAACGCGCCCTGCAGATCGAGCGTGAGGAAGTCGAACGTCTTGCCCGTGACCGGGACGACGAGCTGGCGATCCTGGAGCGCAACATCTATGCGCGCCTGAAGACGCTGATCATGGGCAAGACCGCCGTGAAGGGGCCGAAAGGCATCAAGACCGGGTCGACCATCGACGAGGAACTGCTGGGCACGCTGTCGCGTGGCCAGTGGTGGCAGCTTGCCCTTGGGGAAGAGGCCGATGCCAAGGACGTCGAGGCGCTGCATGACCAGTACGAGGCGCAGAAGCGCGCCTTGGAACACCGGTTCGACGACAAGGTCGAGAAGGTGCGCCGCGGCGACGATCTGCCCCCCGGCGTGATGAAGATGGTCAAGGTCTTTGTCGCGGTGAAGCGCAAGCTGCAGCCGGGCGACAAGATGGCCGGCCGTCACGGCAACAAGGGCGTCATCTCCAAGGTCGTGCCGATGGAAGACATGCCCTTCCTGGCCGATGGCACCCCGGTCGACCTCGTTCTCAACCCGCTCGGCGTGCCGTCGCGGATGAACGTGGGCCAGATCCTTGAGACGCATATGGGCTGGGCCGCGCGCGGTCTGGGCCTGAAGATCGACGAGGCGCTGCAGGAATACCGTCGCTCTGGCGACCTGACCCCTGTGCGTGAGGCGATGCGGATTGCCTATGGTGACGAGACCTACGGCGATGCCTTCGCAGGCCTCGACGAAGAGGATCTGGTCGAAAAGGCGGGCTATGTGTCGCGCGGCGTGCCGATTGCCACCCCGGTCTTTGACGGGGCCAAGGAACTGGACGTGAACGACGCGCTGCGCCGCGCCGGGTTCGACCAGTCGGGTCAGTCGGAAGTCTTCGACGGCCGCACGGGCGAGAAGTTCGCGCGGAAGGTGACGGTGGGCGTGAAATACATGCTCAAGCTGCACCACCTTGTCGACGACAAGCTGCATGCCCGTTCGACGGGGCCGTACTCGCTGGTCACCCAGCAGCCGCTGGGCGGAAAGGCGCAGTTCGGCGGTCAGCGTCTGGGGGAAATGGAGGTCTGGGCTCTGGAAGCCTATGGTGCCGCCTATACCCTGCAGGAGATGCTGACGGTGAAGTCGGACGACGTGGCCGGCCGGACCAAGGTCTACGAGTCGATCGTCAAGGGCGAGGACAATTTCGAGGCGGGCGTTCCCGAGAGCTTCAACGTGCTCGTCAAGGAAGTCCGCGGCCTCGGCCTGAACATGGAACTCCTGGATGCGGAGGAGGAGTGACGGAACGGCGGGGTGACCCCCGCCCGACGGTCCTTTGGCCGGACGGGAAACCGTCCGGCATCCTTCCCCGCAGCCCTCATCTTAGGGAATTGAAATGAACCAGGAACTGACCAACAACCCGTTCAACCCGGTTGCCCCGATCAAGACCTTCGACGAGATCAAGATCAGCTTGGCTTCGCCCGAGCGGATCCTGTCTTGGTCCTATGGCGAGATCAAGAAGCCGGAAACGATCAACTACCGCACGTTCAAGCCGGAGCGTGACGGCCTGTTCTGCGCCCGTATCTTCGGGCCGATCAAGGATTACGAATGCCTTTGCGGCAAGTACAAGCGCATGAAGTATCGCGGCGTCGTCTGCGAGAAATGCGGTGTGGAAGTGACGCTGCAGAAGGTGCGGCGCGAGCGGATGGGCCATATCGAACTGGCCGCACCCGTCGCCCACATCTGGTTCCTGAAATCGCTGCCGTCCCGCATTGGCCTGATGCTGGACATGACGCTGCGCGATCTGGAACGCATCCTGTATTTTGAAAACTATGTCGTCATCGAACCCGGTCTGACGGACCTGACCTATGGTCAGCTGATGACCGAGGAAGAGTATCTGGACGCGCAGGACCAGTATGGCGCGGATGCCTTCACCGCCAATATCGGTGCAGAAGCCATTCGCGAGATGCTGGCGGCGATCGATCTGGAGCAGACGGCGGAAACGCTGCGCGAGGAGCTGAAGGAAGCCACGGGCGAACTGAAGCCGAAGAAGATCATCAAGCGGCTGAAGATCGTGGAGTCCTTCCTCGAGTCGGGCAACCGTCCGGAATGGATGGTTCTGACCGTGCTGCCGGTGATCCCGCCGGAACTGCGCCCGCTGGTGCCGCTGGATGGGGGCCGTTTCGCGACGTCCGACCTGAACGACCTGTATCGTCGGGTCATCAACCGGAACAACCGTCTGAAGCGTCTGATCGAACTGCGTGCGCCCGACATCATCGTGCGCAACGAAAAGCGGATGCTGCAAGAAGCGGTGGACGCGCTGTTCGACAACGGCCGTCGGGGCCGCGTGATCACGGGCACCAACAAGCGCCCGCTGAAATCGCTGTCGGACATGCTGAAGGGCAAGCAGGGCCGGTTCCGCCAGAACCTGCTGGGCAAGCGGGTGGACTTCTCGGGCCGTTCGGTCATCGTGACCGGGCCGGAACTGAAGCTGCACCAGTGCGGCCTGCCGAAGAAGATGGCGCTGGAGCTGTTCAAGCCGTTCATCTATTCGCGGCTTGAGGCGAAGGGGCTGTCTTCCACCGTCAAGCAGGCGAAGAAGCTGGTCGAAAAGGAGCGCCCGGAGGTCTGGGATATTCTGGATGAAGTCATCCGCGAACATCCCGTGCTGCTGAACCGTGCGCCGACGCTGCACCGTCTGGGGATTCAGGCCTTCGAGCCGATCCTGATCGAAGGCAAGGCGATCCAGCTGCACCCGCTGGTCTGTTCGGCCTTCAACGCCGACTTTGACGGCGACCAGATGGCCGTGCACGTGCCGCTGAGCCTTGAGGCGCAGCTGGAAGCGCGCGTCCTGATGATGTCGACGAACAACGTTCTGTCGCCCGCCAACGGCGCGCCGATCATCGTTCCGTCGCAGGACATGGTTCTGGGCCTGTATTACGTCACCATGGAACGCAAGGGCATGATCGGCGAAGGCAAGATCTTTGCCGATATCGACGAGGTGGAACATGCGCTGGCGGCGGGCGAGGTGCATCTGCACGCGACCATCACCGCGCGCCTGCGCCAGATCGACGACGAGGGCAACGAGGTCTGGAAGCGCTACAAGACGACCCCCGGCCGTCTGCGTCTGGGCAACCTGCTGCCGCTGAACGCGAAGGCGCCGTTCGAACTGGTCAACCGTCTTTTGCGGAAGAAGGATGTGCAGGCGGTCATCGACACGGTCTACCGCTATTGCGGGCAGAAAGAGTCGGTCATCTTCTGTGACCAGATCATGGGTCTGGGCTTCCGTGAGGCTTTCCGGGCCGGCATCTCCTTCGGCAAGGACGACATGCTGATCCCGGATTCCAAATGGACCATCGTGAACGAGGTTCGCGACCAGGTGAAGGAATTCGAACAGCAGTACATGGACGGCCTGATCACCCAGGGCGAAAAGTACAACAAGGTTGTCGATGCCTGGTCGAAATGTTCCGACAAGGTGGCGGCCGAAATGATGGCGGAAATCTCTGCCGTGCGCGTCGATGACGCGGGCGCGGAGAAGGAGCCGAACTCGGTCTACATGATGTCGCACTCTGGTGCGCGGGGTTCGCCCGCGCAGATGAAGCAGCTTGGCGGGATGCGCGGTCTGATGGCCAAGCCGTCGGGCGAGATCATCGAGACGCCCATCATCTCGAACTTCAAGGAAGGTCTGACCGTTCTTGAATACTTCAACTCGACCCATGGTGCCCGGAAGGGCCTTGCGGATACGGCACTGAAGACGGCGAACTCGGGCTACCTGACCCGCCGCCTGGTGGACGTGGCGCAGGATTGCATCGTGCGGGTCAATGATTGCGGCACGGATCGTGCGATCACGGCGGAAGCCGCGGTCAATGACGGTGAAGTGGTGCAGTCGCTGGCCGAGCGGGTGCTGGGCCGTGTCGCGGCGGACGATATCCTTGTTCCGGGGACGGATGAGGTGATCGTGGCGCGCGGCGAACTTATCGACGAGCGCAAGGCGGATGCGATCGATGTGGCGGCCGTGCAGACGGCGCGCATCCGCAGCCCGCTGACCTGCGAGGCGGAAGAAGGCGTCTGCGCGGCCTGCTATGGCCGTGACCTGGCGCGCGGCACGCTGGTGAACATCGGGGAAGCGGTCGGCATCATCGCCGCCCAGTCCATCGGTGAACCCGGCACGCAGCTGACGATGCGGACTTTCCACATCGGCGGCATCGCGCAGGGCGGGCAGCAGTCCTTCCTGGAAGCGTCGCAGGAAGGCAAGATCGAGTTCCGCAACGGCAACCTGCTGACCAATGCAAATGGCGAGCAGATCGTGGTGGGACGCAACATGTCCATCGCGATCATCGACGAGGCTGGCGGGGAACGGGCGGTCCACAAGGTGGGCTACGGCGCGAAGATCCATGTCAAGGAAGCGCAATCCGTCAAGCGCGGCACCAAGCTGTTCGAATGGGACCCCTATACCCTGCCGATCATCGCGGAAAAGGCCGGTCTGGCAAAGTTCGTGGACTTGATCTCGGGCATTTCGGTGCGCGAAGAGACGGACGAAGCCACGGGCATGACCCAGAAGATCGTGTCGGACTGGCGGTCGGCGCCGAAGGGCAACGAGCTGAAGCCCGAGATCATCGTCATGAACCCGGCGACGGGCGAACCGGTGCGCGCGGACAACGGCAACCCGATCACCTATCCGATGTCGGTGGATGCCATCCTGTCGGTCGAAGACCAGCAGGAAGTGCGTCCGGGCGACGTGGTGGCGCGTATCCCGCGCGAAGGTGCCAAGACCAAGGACATCACCGGGGGTCTTCCCCGCGTGGCGGAACTGTTCGAGGCGCGTCGTCCGAAGGATCACGCGATCATCGCGGAAACCGATGGCTATGTGCGGTTCGGCAAGGACTACAAGAACAAGCGGCGCATCACGGTGGAGCCGGTGGACGAAACCCTGCAGGCGATCGAATACATGATCCCGAAGGGCAAGCACATCCCGGTGCAGGAAGGCGACTTCGTGCAGAAGGGTGACTACATCATGGACGGCAACCCCGCGCCGCATGACATCCTGCGCATCATGGGTGTCGAGGCGCTGGCGAACTACATGATCGACGAAGTGCAGGACGTCTACCGACTGCAGGGCGTGAAGATCAACGACAAGCATATCGAAGTGATCGTGCGCCAGATGCTGCAGAAGCTGGAAATCCTCGACAGCGGCGATACGACGCTGCTGAAGGGCGAACAGGTGGAGCGCGTCGAACTGGAAGAGGAAAACGTCAAGGCGCGGGCCCGTGGCCTGCGTGAGGCGAAGGCCGAGCCGGTTCTTCTGGGCATCACCAAGGCGAGCCTGCAGACCCGCAGCTTCATCTCGGCGGCGTCCTTCCAGGAGACCACCCGCGTGCTGACCGAGGCGTCGGTTCAGGGCAAGCGCGACAAGCTGGTGGGTCTGAAGGAGAACGTCATCGTCGGACGTCTGATCCCCGCCGGGACGGGTGGTGCGACAAGCCGCGTGAAGAAGATCGCGTCGGATCGTGACCAGAACGTCATCGAGGCCCGCCGGTCGGAGGCTGAGGAAGCCGCCGCCCTGGCTGCACCGATCGATGTGATGGATGTCGATCTGGACAGCGGGCTGGTCGACACGGTGGAAAGCCGGGATTGATCCTTCCGACACGGAATGAAGGGGGCCGTCGCAGCGATGCGGCGGCCCTTTTCACTTGCCATGTCGCTGCGGGGATGGCGGGCCTTTCCCGGCCTTGATAGGAGGCGGGCAAGAGGAGACGCGATGCCCATTTCCGACAATCTGCGCGGCGCGCTGTACATGTGCGTGGCCATGGCCGCCTTTACCATCAACGACAGCATGATGAAGACGGCGACGCAGACCCTGCCGCTGTGGCAGGCGATTGCGATGCGGGGATTGCTGACGCTCGGGCCGTTGATCGCCATCGGGGCGATGACGGGGGGGCTGTCCTTGCGGATGGGGCGGCGGGATGGGGTGACACTGGGCATTCGGTCCTTTGCGGAAGTGGCCTCGACCCTGCTTTTTCTTGCGGCGCTGGTGCATATGCCGCTGGCCAACCTGTCGGCCATCATGCAGTCGCTGCCGCTTGCCGTGACCTTGGCGGCCTGGGCGGTGTTTGGCGACAAGGTGGGCTGGCGCCGGATGACGGCGATCCTTGTCGGCTTTGCAGGTGTCCTGATCATCGTGCGGCCGGGACCTTCGGGATTTGACCATTACGCGCTGATCGGGCTGGCCTCGGTTGCCTTCGTGGTGGTGCGTGACCTGTCCACGCGCGAACTGTCCAAGACGGTGCCATCGGCCACGGTGGCGGTGGCGGCGAGTCTGTCGGTGACGGTGACGGCGCTGGCCCTATCGCTGCCCAGCGGCTGGCAGGAGATCCGCCTGCATGAGGGCGTGCTGATCGCGGGGGCGGCGGCATCGCTGGTGGTCGGATACAACTTTGTGGTGATGGTCATGCGGGTGGGCGATATCGGTTTCGTGGCCCCGTTCCGCTATACCTCGCTGCTTTGGGCGCTGGTTCTGGGCTGGGCCGTGTTCGGGACATTGCCCGATGCGCTGACCCTGTTCGGGTCGGGTCTTGTGGTGGCGTCGGGCATCTTTACCCTTTGGCGCGAACGCAAGGTGAAGGCGCGGGCGGCGGCTCCGGGCCGGCCCTAAGCACCCCGCCTGACCGTGTCGGGGGCGACCGTTGACATCCCCTGCGACTCCCCCTATACGCCCGCTACATCGTGCGCCGGCCCCCTTTGGGAGTCGGCCATGGGATATCGAGAAGTGAGTGGTCATGATCCGGGCGGCAATGCCCCGATCCTCTGGAATTCCACCGCGTCGTCCCCGGACGGGGGCGCATGCGGTCTTGGTGTTTTGCGATCCGCGCAAGGCATCAGTCGAGAAGCAGCGCGCCGGGTCCGGCGCGAGTATTGACAACCGCCCAGGACGGGCAAATCGAGGTAGTTGAATGCCGACGATCCAACAGCTGATCCGCAAGCCGCGGGAAGCGAAAGTCAGAAGGTCCAAGTCGCAGCACTTGGAATCCTGCCCCCAGAAGCGTGGTGTCTGCACCCGCGTCTACACCACCACTCCGAAGAAGCCGAACTCCGCTATGCGTAAGGTCGCCAAGGTGCGCCTGACCAACGGGTTCGAGGTCATCTCCTACATCCCCGGCGAAAAGCACAACCTGCAGGAACACTCTGTGGTGCTGATCCGCGGCGGCCGCGTGAAAGACCTTCCGGGTGTGCGTTACCACATCCTGCGCGGTGTCCTGGATACCCAGGGCGTCAAAGACCGTCGTCAGCGTCGTTCGAAATACGGCGCGAAGCGTCCGAAGTGAGGAGCTGAGAGATGTCCCGCCGTCACGCCGCAGAAAAGCGCGAAATCCTGCCCGACGCCAAATATGGCGATCGCGTGCTGACCAAGTTCATGAACAACCTGATGCTGGACGGAAAGAAATCCGTCGCGGAATCGATTGTTTACGGCGCGCTTGAGCGCGTCCAGTCGCGCCTGAAGCGCGAACCGATCCAGGCCTTCCATGAGGCGCTGGACAATGTGAAGCCCTCCGTCGAAGTGCGTTCGCGCCGCGTCGGTGGTGCGACCTACCAGGTTCCGGTCGAAGTGCGGACCGAGCGTCGTGAAGCGCTGGCGATCCGCTGGCTGATCACCGCCGCCCGCAAGCGGAACGAGAACACGATGGAAGAACGTCTGGCTGCTGAACTGGCCGATGCGGTGAACAACCGCGGGACGGCCGTGAAGAAGCGTGAAGACACCCACAAGATGGCCGACGCGAACAAAGCGTTCAGCCATTACCGCTGGTAAGGGGGGATCATGGCACGCGACTATCCGCTGGAGCGTTACCGGAACTTCGGGATCATTGCGCATATTGACGCTGGCAAGACCACCACGTCGGAACGCATCCTGTATTACACCGGCAAGTCCCACAAGATCGGCGAAGTCCATGACGGCGCCGCCACGATGGACTGGATGGAGCAGGAGCAGGAACGCGGCATCACGATCACCTCGGCTGCCACGACGACCTTCTGGAACCGCCAGATCGATCCCGGCACCGATGGTGCCGACAAGTCGAAGAAGTTCCGCTTCAACATCATCGACACCCCCGGCCACGTCGACTTCACCATCGAAGTTGAACGTTCGCTGGCCGTGCTTGATGGCGCGGTCGTCCTGCTGGACGGCAACGCCGGGGTGGAACCGCAGACCGAAACCGTGTGGCGTCAGGCTGACCGCTACAAGGTTCCGCGCATCGTCTTCGTCAACAAGATGGACAAGACCGGCGCCGACTTCTTCAAGTGCGTCCGCATGATCAAGGACCGGACCGGCGCGAATGCCGTTCCCGTGGCCCTGCCGATCGGTGCGGAAGACAAGCTGGAAGGCATCATCGACCTCGTGACCATGGAAGAATGGGTCTATGAGGGCGAAGATCTGGGCGCCTCCTGGGTGCGCCAGCCGATCCGTGACAGCCTGAAGGCCGAAGCGGACGAATGGCGGATGAACCTGGTGGAAACCGCGGTCGGTCAGGATGACGCCGCGATGGAAGCCTATCTTGACGGCAACGAACCCGATCCTGACACGCTGCGCGCGCTGATCCGCAAGGCGACGCTGGCCATCGACTTCATCCCGGTCTTTGCAGGCTCTGCCTTCAAGAACAAGGGTGTGCAGCCGCTGCTGAACGCCGTGATCGACTACCTGCCCTCGCCGCTGGACGTGCCGCCCTACATGGGCTTTGCGCCGGGCGACGAGTCGGAAACCCGCAACATCGCGCGGTCGGCCGATGACGGTCAGCCCTTCTCGGGCCTGGCGTTCAAGATCATGAACGACCCCTTCGTCGGCTCCCTGACCTTCACCCGGATCTATTCGGGCAAGCTGGCCAAGGGCGACGCGATGCTGAACGCGACCAAGCAGCGCAAGGAACGCGTCGGCCGGATGATGATGATGCACGCCATCGAGCGTGAGGAAATCACC
>Ga0164290_1002815_pt1 | contig 10231 bp, 9 predicted proteins | sample Micstemetagenome_FD_108782 | JGI IMG/M metagenome (GOLD analysis project Ga0164290, IMG submission 108782) | Contaminated culture microbial community from soil near Moab, Utah, USA - Microcoleus steenstrupii SON62 (Illumina Assembly) | ecosystem: Environmental > Terrestrial > Soil > Soil crust...
AGGTGATGCCGGGCTCGCGGCAAGTGGGGAGGATGTCCGCCTCTACGTCTCGGGGCCAGGAGGAGGACCCCGGCTGGGGCGGGGCGATCGGGTGGGTGGCGTGTGCCCGCCGCACCGTGTCGGCGGCCGCCTCGCTGAGGCCCAAGAAACGGACCTTGCCCTCGTCCTTCAGCCGCGCCATCTCGCCCACGGTCTCTTCCACGGGCACGCGTGGATCGACTCGGTGCTGATCGTAGAGGTCGATGGTGTCGATGCCCAGCCGACGCAACGAGATCTCGCACGACTTGCGGACGTACTCGGGGGTCCCGTCGACGATCCAGTGGGCGTTCTGCTCCACGAGATCCTGGTGAGACGTCAGCGAACGATCGACGACGTTGCCGAACTTGGTCGCGACCAATACGCGATCTCGCTTCCCTTTCAGCGCCTGCGCGAGAAGCTCCTCGTTGTTCCCCGCTCCGTACAGGTCGGCGGTGTCCCAGAAGTCGATGCCGAGCTCGAGGGCTCGGTCGAGGACGCGGAGCGACTCCGCGTCGTCCGGCTGGCCGTACGCCCACGACATGCCCATGCAGCCGAGGCCGATGCGGCCGACTTGGCGATCTCCGATCTTGCGTGTCTTCATTGGTTCTCCTCTGGTGGGGCGCATAGGCGACGAAGCTCGGCCAAGCCCGGGTCGTCCACCCCGGAAGGCACCCAGCCGCGGGCATAGAGGTCGATCTTGTAGTCGACCGCCTGGAGGTTCTGCTCGAGCGCCGCGATCTGCGCGCAGACCGCCAAGCGGTGCGCCTCCAACATCTCGCGGCGGGCGTCGATCGTGGCCGGTCCTTCCCGGGTGAGCTCCGCGTAGCGCCGAACCTGGTGGATCGGCATCCCGGTGAGTCTCAGTCGGATGAGGAACAGCACTCGATCGACGTCGGACTGCGTGTACCGGCGTTGACCGCCCTCGCTGCGGGTGATCGGCTGAAGCAGGCCGGCGCGTTCGTAGTACCTCAGCGCGTGCGCGCTGAGGCCCGTCGCCTCGGCCACCTCCCGAATCGTCAACTCGCGCTCCATCGATGAGTAGCCTACAGACTTAGAGCGCGCTCTAAGTCAAGGGGGTGCCGAACATTCTTAGTCTTCGTCGCCCTTTTCGTCGTGCCGAAGACCTCGGCCCTTGAGTCCGCGACCGTGCGGGCCGGCAAGATGGACTGGATAAGGCGTGCCCCAGCCCTTAGCCTCGTGCCAGATGACTCGATTGAGGGTCTCGTCGTCCTTGGGCGTCTTCAACCCCGGCCGCGAGAGCGGAACTCGCGCGAGCAGGCGCTGCGATCGCGTTCCGATCGGCTCATCGAGGGGCACGTTGTTCGGGCGAAGGCGGTAAGGGCGTAGGTCCGGCGTCGGCCGGAAACAGGCCGTCATCAGCGGCGAGCCAGCGTCCCGCTGGTTCAAGGGCGGGCAGCCGAGGATTCGCAGCATCGTGTGCAGCACCGAGGTCTGGTTGTAGAACTCGCTCACCTTGCCTCGATTGCGGGTGTACGGCGACACCACGAGGCACAGGGAGCGGTGGCCGTCCACGTGGTCGAAGCCACCCTGAGGATCGTCCTCGTTGATGAAGATCGCCGTTTTGGGCCAAAACTTCGACTTGGAAACCGCTTGGACGAGTTGGCCGATCGCGAGGTCGTTGTCCGCCATGTGCGATCGGCTGCTCACGCTGCCGCCCACGTGGTCCTGCGGCAGGTAGACGATGGTGAGATTGGGGAACGTGCCGCGCCGCTCGAACTCTCGGAACTCGCGAAGGAAGTGGTCCATTCGCTCAACGTCCGGGATCTCCATGTTCCAGCCCGGAAAATCCGGATTGCTGTAGCGTCGCAGCCGCTCGATGCCGATGCTGTGCTTGTAGGTGAGTCGCTGTCCCTTGGCCCGCGCCGCGAGGATGTCACGCAGCTTCATTCCCTTGGGCGGCTCGGCGTAGTCCATCTCGCCGTAGTTGCGGAACGAGAGGCCCACACCCAGTACGCGATCCCAGAGAAAACCGGTGGAGGAGTAGGTGAGTGGGTCGTCGCCGAAGGTGTAGCTGCGGTTGAAGCCACCGAAGGCGCGCTCGAGATAAGGCGTGACGTTCCCTTCGGTCGCCCACGAGTGACCGTCGGCGGAAAGGACGCCGTTGCAGTAATAGTTGTCGAGGAGAACGAACTCACGGGCGAGGGCGTGGTGGTTCGGGGTGGTGCGCTCCGGATAGACGCAGAGTCGCGGGTCCCCCTTAGCGGTCTTGATGTCGCCGAACACCTGATCGTAGGTCCGGTTCTCCTTGATGACGTAGACGACGTGCTCGATCTGGCTTGGGTCGCCCAGTCGGCCGGGCACTGGGACCGGCTTCGCCTTAGTGCCGGTGCGGCGCGCGAACGCCCGGAGCACCTGCGGAATGTGGGCATCCTCACGCACGGTCCGGGTGTGCTCTGCCAGGCGTGCGAGCTCCGTCGCGGGGATCGACTGGACGGTGCCCGCGTGATCGTGCGAGTTCCAGCCTTCAGCCTCGGGTCGGAGTCGCTGACGGGAGCCCACGCCCTTCATGTTCGCGACGATCAGTTGCCGGCCGTCGGTCATCAGGGCGGATGGGAACCAGCCGGTGGGAAGGAATCCGCGGACCTTCGGTTGCCGGGTTTGGGCGAGGTCGAGCACGGCCACCGCGTTGTTGCCGGCGAGGGCGACGTAGACGGTGCGGCCATCCGGATCGGCCGCAAGGGCGTTCGGCATCGAGCCGAATGGCAGGCGGTTGTCCGGCTTGACCGGGACCGAGAAGACCTGGCGGCCGGTGGTGGGATCGAGCCCGGCAACGGTGTCGGCGTTGGCGCACGCCACCAAGACGACTCCGCGTCGCTCCATCGGCAAGACGTCGGTGGGCTGCAGGCCGACCGACGTGGTCCAGAGACGACGGCCACCCGCGACGTCGAGGCAGGTCACCGTGCCGGTCTTCACGATCCCACGGTCATCCACTGGCGCGGGGGTCCCGGCCGAGGTCGCCGTCTTCTCGCCGGCTCGGGACATTCGGCCGCCCTGGTTGCTGACCCAGGCGCGCTGGCCGTCGGCGGAGACGGCGATTCCGTACGGCGCGATGTCGACCGCGATCTGGCGGACGATCGTACCGGTGGAGAGGTCGACCTCGGCGACGGAATTGTTGCGCGAGAGGCAGACGAGGAGCCGCCCGTTCGGCAGCACAGCCAGCTCGGATGGGTAGGAGTTTCCTTTACCATCGGGCCCCGGCAGCTTGATGCTGCGATCGAGCACCGGATTCGTGCCCTCGATTCGGAAGAGGTGCAGCTGGTCCGTCGCGCTGGTGACGGCGACGCGCCCATCGGAGAGCCGGACGATGCCGGTCGGCGAGGCGCCGCCGGGAAGCCCGATGCGTCCAGCCTCTCGCCAGCTCGTCGCGTCCAGAATCCGGAGGTGGTCCTTGTCCTTGACCGCGATCAGCTCGGCAGACAGCCGCACGAGCCCAACGGGACGCCCGCCAAACTCGACGCTCCTCCCCACGGGACGCAACCGAACGCCCGTTGGTAAGAACGAGCGGTCGACAGTCTGAGAAGGCGCGAGGGCAAGAAACGCGGCGAGCGTAGCGGTGACCATACCGACCGCCAGTCTACGCCGCTCTCGCAGTTCCTTAACGTTTGGGGGCGTAGACGCTACACCCGTTTCACCCCTCGCCGATCGACCAGAATTTCTGCCATGCATCCCGAACGCCATGGTTGGAAGCGACCGGCCGGCTGGGTCGCGATCGTCGTCGGCGTGGCGCTCTTCCCGTTTGCCTACCGGGAGCATTACGTGAGCCGAATCGCCGTTCCCACACTCGGCGATCCTGGCTACATGGCGGCGAAGGACCGAGCGCGACGGGGCGAGGCGGCGGTGTTCGCCTCACTCGGGTTGGTCTTCGCTGGTATTTGGTGGGTCGGTTCAGCGCGACCCAGCGCCTGACGTTCGACCATACTCAGAGGGGATGGAGCACGGAGCCACACTCGAAAGGGGAATGGTCATCGTGGCTGCGCTCCTCATCCTGAGCGTGATCGCGAGCCGGCTTTCGAGTCGTCTTGGGATCCCGACGCTGCTGGTCTTCCTCGGCGTCGGCATGCTCGCCGGCTCCGACGGGATCGGCGGCATCTACTTCGATGACGCTCGCGCGGCCCACGACTTGGGCTCGGTGGCGCTCGCGTTCATCCTTTTCTCCGGAGGGCTCGACACGCCTTGGCGGAGCATTCGGCCCGTCCTCGCGCCGGGTCTCCTGCTCGCCACGGTCGGAGTCGCGGTGACGGCCGGCGCGATCGGCGCCTTCGCCCACTTCGTCTTCGGCTACTCCTGGCTCGAGGGACTGCTCCTGGGGTCGATCGTCTCGTCGACCGACGCCGCCGCGATCTTCGGCGTGCTGAGAGCGCGGGGAATTCGGCTGCGACGCCGGCTCGGGCCGTTGCTCGAGCTGGAGTCGGGGAGCAACGATCCGATGGCGGTGTTCCTGACCGCGGGCCTCACCATGGCGCTCGTGCGGCCCGGTGGCGACCTGCTGTCGCTCGCGCCTTCGCTGTTGGTCCAGCTCGTGCTAGGCGCGGTGGTCGGCATCGCCTGTGGCTTGGGGGCCGCGATGGCGGTGGACCGCATGCGGCTCGACTCGGGCGGGCTCTACATGGCGCTCACCATCGGCGTGGTGCTGCTGGTGTTCGGCGGCACCCACCTCGTGGGCGGGAACGAGTTCCTCGCCGTCTACGCGGCGGGAGTCGCGATGGGGAGCCGCGGGTTCGTGCACCGCGGCACGCTCACGGAGTTCCACGATGGTCTGGCGTGGCTGATGCAGATCGCCATGTTCCTGGCGCTCGGCCTCCTCGTGTTCCCGTCTCGTCTCGGCCCCGTCGTGCCGAGTGGCCTTGCGCTCGCGGCGCTCCTGACGCTGGTGGCGCGGCCACTCGCCGTCTTCATCGCCCTCGCCCCCGTGCGCGCCTTCTCGATCAAGGACAAGCTGTTCCTCTCTTGGGCCGGTTTGCGCGGCGCGGTCCCGATCATCCTCGCGACCATCCCGCTGAATGCGGGGCTGGAGCGCGCGCAGGGGCTCTTCGACGTGGTGTTCTTCGTCGTCCTCATCTCGGTGGCGGTCCAGGGATCGACAGTCAAGTGGGCGGCCGAGAAGTTCGGCGTTATCGTGCCGAGCGGCGCAAAGCACGGTTCTGCCCCGCCCTCGCAGCTGTTCGAGGTCGTCGTCGACGACGATGCCGCCGCCATCGGGCGGCGGGTCGTGGACCTGCGGCTGCCGCGCACGGCGCTCCTGCTGCTTGTCACGCGTGGCGGGCGCGAGATCGTGCCGCAGGGCTCGACGACGCTCAAGGCCGGAGACCGCGTGCTGATCGCGACGCGTAAAGCGGACGCCGAGGAGCTCGCCCGACAGATCGGCGGCATCGGGGCGAAGGCACTCGCCACCCGCACGATGGTCGGCGACGAAGCTTAGCCGAAGCCATCGCCTGAGAGCCGGCACTCGAATGGAGCGAGCCCGAGTTCGACCATCGAGGTGCAAGCTGACAGAATTAGCCCGGCGGTGGTCTGGCCCGTTCCCGGTACCCTCTCGGCTTCCCCATGCCGGACACCCTTCCTCACGCTGCGCGTCGGGCCATCTCGGCGGTGTTCTTCGTGGACGGCGCGGCCTTGGGCGGGTGGGTTCCGCACATCACCGACGTCAAGAACTCGCTCGGACTCGATGAGCGCACCCTTGGGCTTGCGCTGCTCGCTTCGGCTGCGGGCGCGGTGACCACGATGCCGCTGGCCGGGCCGCTGATCCACCGATTCGGCAGCCGAAACACATCGCTCTTGGGTGGGCTCGCGCTCTGCGCAGTGCTTCCCTTTCTGCTGCTCGCTCCCAGCCTGCCGCTGTTCGTGTTCATGCTGTTCCTGGTCGGCATCTCCAACGGGCAGATGGACGTAGGGATGAACGCGCACTCGATGGCGGTGCAAGACCGGTTCCCTCGTCCCATGATCTCGGCGGTCCACGGGTGGTTCAGCGTTGGAGGCTTCGCGGGTGGGGCGGGCGCGGCCCTGGCAGCTCGGTTCGGCGTTCATCCCGCCGTGCACCTGGCGATCGCCTCCGCCCTGCTGGTCGTGGTGCTGATCGTCGCGGTACGCCACCTCCTCTCCGCGGACGTCGACAAGGACGCGGAGGGCCCCCGGCTCGCGCTTCCCCGCGGAACGCTCCTCCTGCTCGGGATTCTCGTGATGTTCGCCTTCGTGAGCGAGGGCGCGATGTGGGACTGGGCGGCGGTTTACCTACGCGAGTCGCTGAAGAGTGGCGCCGCGCTAGGAGCCCTCGGATTCGGATTGGGGAGCTTGGCGATGGCGTTCGGCCGGTTCTTCGGCGACGCTTGGATCCACCGTTTCGGCCCGCGGCGCGTGCTGGTACTCAGCGCCCTACTCTCGGGGGGCGGTCTGCTCCTCGCGGTGAATCTCGGAAGCGTGCCGCTCGCGATCGCGGGCTTCGCCATCGCGGGGTTGGGTCTCGCTAACCTCGTGCCGGTGATCTTCCGGGCGGCGAGTCAGGTGCCGGGCGTCTCCGCCGCCTTCGGCCTCGCGGCGGTCACGACGTGCGGGTACACGGGCTTCCTCGGCGGCCCGCCGATCGTTGGGTTGATCGCCCACGAGCGTTCGCTCGGATTCGCGCTCGGCTGCTCCGCCGTGCTCTGCCTCGTGATCGCCGCGGCGTCTCGCGTGGTTGCGGACGAGGCGTGAGTCGGATGGGTTAGATCGCCCGCTCAGGATCGAGTCGGCGGGATCTACGATGCTTTTGCAACGGCTTACGCCTCCGTCAACGACGGTGCTTTTCCTCGGCCCGCGGCATCGCTCGGGACGGGGCTCAAGGCCTACTTGCCGTTGGCCCGCTCTTCGAGCGCCTGAAGCCGGCGGTCAGTCTTGAGTTGGTACAGAAACAGGCCGAACCACACCAGTAGCGGCGGGACGATTGCGATCAGTGCGTTCTGCATCTTGGTTACTCACGGCCTCTTCGAGCAGGCCCAGTCGGACGCGCGACTTGTACAGGGTCGCGCAGTAGGTCCCCACGAGGAGGAGCATCAGATAGAAGGTTCCGCGGTACACGCCGTCGAGGCCACCCTCTTGGACAACGTTGGGGTGAAGGGTCTTCACGATGGGGAGGCGCGGATAGACGAAGATCAGGAAAAGGCCGGGGAGCAGCGCGGCCATTGCGTAAGCGGCGCTGTTGCCCGCCCGCTTCTCCGGATCGCTGAAGGCGCTTCGGATCGCGAAGTACGCCCCGGTCAGCAGCATCACGAACAGGAACGAGGTCTGACGCGGGTCCCAGTTCCACCAGGCGCCCCACTGGACCTTGGCGAAGAGCATTCCCGTGAGCAGCGTGAGGATTCCGGTGACGACCGCGATCTCCATGGCCGCGACCGCGCGCACGTCCCAGTGCCGCTCGCCCGTGCGCAGCGACTTGAACGCCATCCAAGGGGCGACGAAGAGCAAGAACGCGGAGCACACCAGGGCGCACGGCAGGTGGAAGAAGACCATCCGCGCCAAGTCCGGATTCTGGAATCCCTTCGCCGGCGGAGCCAGGAACGAGAGCGCGATGCCGATCGGCATGCCGAGACCGAGAAGGAGCTTGGTGAGGGGCTTCAACTTTTCCAAACCGCCGCGAAGAGGTACGGGCCGATCGCGAAGCTCGCGATCCCGTAGCAGACAAGGCCGAGTCCCGCGCCGACGCCGCCCGCGATCTGGCCATCGCCCAGTGCGACGCGGACGCCGGAGACTCCGAGGGCGACCAGCGGCAGCAGCAGCGGCAACGCCACCGCGGCGGCCAGTGCCGCCCGGTTCGCGGCCTGGGCGACCAACGCTCCCGACAAGGTTACCCCCGCCGCCAGCGTGGCCGAACTCCCAATTAGACATACGCCCAGCAACCAAGGCACGTGCACCGGTACGCGAACGAGGAGCACGAACATCCACGCGAGGACGGCGGATGTGAGGAGCATCTGGGCGAAGTTGAAGAGCGCCTTGCCCCAGAACACCGCGTGCGGTCTGGCCATCAGGCGTAGCAGGTCGCCGGTTCCCTGCTCTTCCTCCACGAGGAAGGTGCGGGGCATGGTGAGCACGGCGGCGAAGAGGAGGGCCACCCAGTAGAGGCCGGCAGCGTACGTGCCGCTGAGGCTCTTGCTGAACGACGCGAACGCCACCGCGACGACGGTGCCGAGCGAGAAGAGCCCCGCGGTCATGATGCCGCTCTTGCCCCTCAGCTCGCTCCGGAGCTCCTTACGGAACACCGCCGAGATCTCAGCCGACCAGCTCGAGCTCAAGGTTCGCCAGCCTCCTTTCCTGCGGATCGTTCGTCGCCACCACCAGGCAGCCTCGCGAAGTCTGCTCCTGCGCGATGCTCGCCACCAGGTCGCGGCCATGCTCGTCCAGGCTAGCGCCGGGTTCATCCAGCAGCAGCAGCTTGGGGCGGGGTTGGATGGCCATGGCGAGCTTGACCCGGGCCTTCATGCCGGTCGAGATCTGGCTCGCGAGAAGGTCACGGGCATGCCCCAGGCCGATCCTCTCGAGGAGTTCCTCCTCCCGAGTCTCGCACCCACGAAGCTCACCTGCGAGTTGGAGATGCTCCGCCACCGTGAGATGGGGATACAGAGACTGCTCGAGGGCGCTCATCGCGACCGCCTTTCGAGGGTCGCCTTCGGGGAGCCGGACCTTGCCCTCGCTGAGTGAGACCAGGCCGGCCATGGCGCGGAGGAGCGTCGACTTCCCCGCGCCGTTTCGGCCCAGCACCACGAGTCGATCGCCGAGGCCGAGCGAGAACGAGATGCCGCGGAAGACCCACCGCTCCCCGTACCGCTTCCCCGCGCCGTCGACTTCCAGCACCGTCCCGATTGTGACGCACTGCGGCGATAGGAATCTGGAACGCCCCGAACTCCTATCGCCAGTTGAAGACGACGATGAACGCGCGGCCGCGCTTCCAGACGCGGACCTCTGCCCGGCCCTCGTCGAGAGCGGCGACCTGGCCCCGCGTGAGCACGAGCGTCGCCGGCCTAGCGGATCCGGCCGGGTCCTCGGCGCGAATGCCGAGGGCGTTGTGCGGTGCGTCACGCTCGCCGCCAAAGAGCGGGAGGACGCGAACGTCACCGGGCTTGAGCTGGTGCTGGCTGAGCACTCGCTCGCCACCTTGGAGCCGCACCGCGCTGACCGCGATCGTCTCCGAAGAGCGGTTGCCGACCGAGACCCACGCCCCCGACTGGCTGGAAATCCCGAGCGCCACCGCCAGCACGGCGACCAGCCCGATCACTACCCAAATTCCGCGCACGTCTCTCTCTACTCCAAACGCCCGCCGGTTCGGCAAAATGCGGAGGTGGTTCTTACCGATCTCGTCTCTGGACGCCTCAAGGGCACGGACGTCGTGGAGGTCCGGCGCACCGTCGGCGACCTCGCCGGCTTCTGGGCCGACGCCGATGCCGCCGCCGCGAAGGCGGATGAGCTGCTGTACGTCACCGAAACGTGGTTCCCGGCCCCCGATGGCACCGAAGGGGCCGTGCTCTGGGGCAACACCATCCTCATGCCCGGCGTCGTGGGCGACGAGTTCTTCATGACGCGCGGCCACTGGCACCTCAAGCGCACGCACGGAGAGCTCATCGTCACCGTCTCCGGCCGGGGCGCTCTGCTCTTGATGGACGACGACCGGAACACCGAGGTGGTGGAGCTGACCCCGGGCCACACCTTCCACATCGACGGCCGCTACGCGCACCGGACCGTGAACACCGGAGACGAGCCGCTGGTGTTCCTCTGCGCCTGGCCGGGAGATTGCGGGCACGACTACTCGAGCATCCAGGCGGAAGGGTTCTCCAAGCGCCTCGGACCGAACAGTTGAGTTGCCCGACTCTGTGAGAACCGATTGACGCCGTGGTCAACAGGGTCTCACAGAGTCGAGGTGCGGACTCGCTCAACGGCTTCGTCGATCCGCTTGGGAACCAGCTCGCACTCCCACAGGGTGACCACGCGGTAGCCGCGGGCCTCGAGCTCCGCGAGGTTGCGGGCGTCGCGGTCGACGTTCTGGGCGAACTTCGCCTGCCAGAAGGCGGCGTTCGTCTTCGGAGTCCGATTGCGGGTGCAGTGGGGGCATTGGTGCCAGTAGCAGCCGTGGACGAGCACCGCAACCTTGCGCCGTCCGAAGACGATGTCGGGCGTGCCGGGAAGCTTCCGCACGTGTTTGCGGTAGCCGCGCAGCCCGGCGGCCCACAGC
>Ga0164290_1002816_pt1 | contig 10229 bp, 9 predicted proteins | sample Micstemetagenome_FD_108782 | JGI IMG/M metagenome (GOLD analysis project Ga0164290, IMG submission 108782) | Contaminated culture microbial community from soil near Moab, Utah, USA - Microcoleus steenstrupii SON62 (Illumina Assembly) | ecosystem: Environmental > Terrestrial > Soil > Soil crust...
CGCGCAGGAAAGCAGCGTCGCCCACGGCATAGAGCGGCAGGCGGGTGCCCGGCGACACGTTCATCTCGCCGCGCAGGTTGCGGCAGGCGTCCACCACCGCCTTCAGCCGTGCCACATGGGCCTCCGCCTTGGGGTTGATGTTGTCCGGGTTGGTGGCGGGGTAGGGCGCCACGCTGATGGAGTCGCCCTGCTTGCCCGCGACCGGCGCCACGATCTGCCACAGCTCCTCGGTGATGAACGGGATCACCGGGTGCGCCAGGCGCAGGATGGCTTCCAGCACGCGGACCAGCGTGCGGCGGGTGCCGCGCTGCTGCGCGGCATCGCCGGTCTGGATCTGCACCTTGGCGATCTCGAGGTACCAGTCGCAGAACTCGTCCCAGACGAACTGGTAGATCGCATTGGCCACGTTGTCCAGCCGGTACTCGGCGAAGCCTTTCGCGACCTCGGCTTCCACGTGCTGCAGCGTCGAGATGATCCAGCGGTCCGCCTGGGTCAGCGTGGCGCCGGCCTCCGACAGGTCGTGCCCCTCGCAGTTCATCAGCGCGAAGCGGGTGGCGTTCCAGAGCTTGTTGCAGAAGTTGCGGTAGCCCTCGCAGCGCTTGGGGTCGAAGTTGATGTTGCGGCCCAGCGAGGCCAGCGAGGCGAACGTGAACCGCAGCGCGTCGGCACCGAAGGCCGGGATGCCGTCGGGAAATTCCTTCTCGGTGTTCTTGCGGACGGTGGGTGCGGTCTCGGGCTTGCGCAGGCCGGTGGTGCGCTTGTCCAGCAGCGGCGCCAGCGCGATGCCGTCGATCAGGTCCACAGGGTCCAGCACGTTGCCTTCTGACTTGCTCATCTTCTTGCCGTGCGAATCGCGCACCAGGCCGTGGATGTAGACGTGGCGGAACGGCACCTGCCCGGTGAAGTGCGTGGTCATCATGATCATCCGGGCGACCCAGAAAAAGATGATGTCGTAGCCGGTCACCAGCACGGTGGACGGCAGATAGAGGTCCAGGTCCTTGGTCTTCTCGGGCCAGCCGAGCGTGGAGAAGGGCACCAAGGCCGAGGAGTACCAGGTGTCGAGCACGTCCTCGTCACGGCGCAGCTGCTTGCCCGGCGCCTGGGCCTGCGCATCGGCTTCGCTGCGGGCGACATAGACCCGGCCGTCCTCGTCGTACCAGGCCGGGATCTGGTGGCCCCACCAGAGTTGGCGCGAGATGCACCAGTCCTGGATGTTGTTCATCCACTGGTTGTAGGTGTTGACCCAGTTCTCGGGCACGAAGGTCACCGCGCCGCTCTGCACCGCATCGATGGCCTTCTGCGCGATGGACTTGCCGGTCTGATCCTTGTCGCTGACCTTGGACATGGCGATGAACCACTGGTCGGTGAGCATCGGCTCCACCACCTGGCCGGTGCGGGCGCAGCGCGGGACCATCAGCTTGTGCTTCTTGGTTTCCACCAGCAAGCCCTGGGCTTCCAGGTCGGCTACCACCTGCTTGCGGGCGACGAAGCGGTCCAGGCCGCGGTACTTGGCCGGTGCGTTCTCGTTGATCTTCGCGTCCAGCGTGAGCACGCCGATCATGGGCAGCTGGTGGCGCTGTCCCACCGCATAGTCGTTCTGGTCGTGTGCGGGCGTGACCTTCACCACGCCGGTACCGAATTCCTTGTCCACGTACTCGTCGGCGATGACGGGGATGTCGCGGTCGCACAGCGGCAGCTTCACAAGCCGGCCGACCAAGTGCTTGTAGCGCTCGTCCTCGGGATGCACCATCACCGCCACGTCGCCGAGCATGGTCTCCGGGCGGGTGGTGGCCACGGTGAGCGAGCCGCTGCCGTCCGCCAGCGGGTAGCGGATGTGCCACAGGAAGCCCTCTTCCTCTTCGCTTTCCACTTCGAGGTCGCTAACCGCGGTCTTGAGCTCCGGGTCCCAGTTCACCAGGCGCTTGCCGCGGTAGATCAGTCCCTGCTCGTACAGGCGCACGAAGGTGTCGGTGACCACGGTCGAGAGGTTCTCGTCCATGGTGAAGTACTCGTGTGACCAGTCCACGCTGTCGCCCATGCGGCGCATCTGCGTGGTGATGGTGTTGCCGGACTTCTCCTTCCATTCCCAGACCTTGGCCACAAAGTTCTTGCGGCCGAGGTCGTGCCGGCTCTTGCCCTGCTCCTGCAATTGCCGCTCCACCACGATCTGCGTGGCGATGCCGGCATGGTCGGTGCCCGGCACCCAGAGCGTGTTGAACCCGCGCATCCGGTGGTAGCGCGTCAGGCTGTCCATGATGGTCTGGTTGAACGCGTGCCCCATGTGCAGCGTGCCCGTCACGTTCGGCGGCGGCAGCTGGATGGCGAAGGAAGGCTCGCCGTCCTTGGGTGCGCCGGTACCGCGATGGCCGGCACGCGCATAGCCGCGCTGCTCCCACAAGGGGCCCCATTTGGCCTCGATGGCGGCGGGCTCGAACGATTTGGACAGGCTGCTCAGGCCCGGTTGCTGCGGGGTGTCGCTCATGGAGCGGGCGATTTTACCGGTCGACCAGCGGGCAATCCTCCCAGCAGGACGCTGCGCCGTCCTTTGGGGAAAGGCTGGGCCGGCCGTTCAGCGGCCATTCGATACCGACGTTGGGATCGTTCCAGGCCAGGGTCTTCTCATCCGCAGGAACGTAGTAGTCGGTCGCCTTGTAGACGAAGTCCGCAGATTCCGAGAGCACCAGGAAGCCGTGCGCGAAGCCGGGCGGAATCCAGAGCTGCCGATGGTTCTCGGCGCTCAGCTCGGTGCCCACCCATTGGCCCAGCCGGGGCGACGAGCGGCGCATGTCCACGGCCACGTCGAACACCCGGCCGGCCGTGACCCCCACCAGCTTGCCCTGGGGGCGTGTGAGCTGGTAGTGCAAACCGCGAAGCACGCCTTGGCCCGAGCGCGAATGGTTGTCCTGTACGAATCGGATTTCTTGCCCGACAGCTTCATCGAAGGCGCGTTGGTTCCAGCTTTCCATGAAGAAGCCGCGTTCGTCGCCGAAGACCTGGGGCTCCACGACCAGCACTTCCGGCAAGCGCGTGGGCGTGATCTTCAACACCGCCCGGGCCCCTTCACCAGCGCAGCGAGGTAGCTGCCGTAGCCGCTCTTGCCCATAGGCGCCGCCAGCGCCAGCAGCTGCTCGTCGCCGATCCAGCCGTTGCGCCACGCCACCTCTTCCGGGCAGGCGACCTTCAGCCCCTGGCGCTCTTCCAGCGTGTGGATGAACTGGCTGGCCTCCAGCAGGCTCTCGTGGGTGCCGGTGTCCAGCCAGGCGAAACCACGGCCCATGGTCTTGACCCGCAGCCTGCCTTGCGCGAGGTAGTGCCGGTTGATGTCGGTGATCTCCAGCTCACCGCGCGCAGAAGGCCGCAGCGAGGCGGCGACGTCGCAGACCTCCGGTCCGTAGAAGTACAGGCCCGTGACAGCGAAGTTGCTTCGCGGCCGGGCCGGCTTTTCCTCGATGGAAGTGGCCTGGCCGGCGGGGTCGAAGTCGACGACGCCGTACCGCTGCGGGTCTTTCACGTGGTAGGCGAACACCGTGGCGCCGGCCGTGTCCGCATTGGCTTCCTGGAGCAGCTTCACGAGGTCATGCCCGTAGAAGAGGTTGTCGCCGAGCACCAGTGCGGCCGGCGCGCCGGCCAGGAACTCGCGCCCGATCAGGAAGGCCTGCGCCAGGCCCTCGGGCCGGGCCTGCGCCGCGTACGAGATGCTCATGCCCCACTGCGAGCCGTCCGCCAGCAGCTGCTCGAAGCGCGGCGTGTCCTGCGGCGTGCCGATCACCAGCACTTCGCGGATGCCGCTGAGCATCAGCGTGGCCAGCGGGTAGTACACCATCGGCTTGTCGTACACGGGCAGCAGCTGCTTGGAAATGGCCAGCGTCGCCGGGTGCAGCCGGGTGCCGGCGCCACCGGCCAGGACGATGCCCTTGCGGGGCGGGGAAGGCAGGGTCATGCGAGGGAACTCCGGTCGAGCAGTTCGGCCACGACTGCATTCACGCCCTGCTTCCAATCGGGCAGCTGCAGGCCGAAGGTCCGGCGAAGCTTGGTGGTGTCCAGGCGTGAGTTGACGGGACGGCGCGCGCGCGCTGGGTACTCCGCGGCTGGAATCGGGCGGATGCCCTCCGGCACCGCCCGCACGGCCATCCCCCTGGCCATGGCCTCTTTCACCACCAGGCAGGCGTACTCGTGCCAGGTGGTCACGCCCGCCGCGGCCACGTGGTAGGTGCCGGCCACCGGCTGCCCCGCAAAGGCTTGGCGCAGGGCCAGCGCAGCGACGTCAGCCACCAGGGCCGCGCGTGTCGGCGCGCCCCGCTGGTCGGCCACCACGGCCAGTTCATCGCGGCTGGCAGCGGCCTTGAGGATGGTCTTGAGGAAGTTCTGCCCCCAGCTGTCGTACAGCCAGCTGGAACGCAGCACCAGGTGCCGGGGATTCGCAGCCACGGCCTTGTCGCCCGCGAGCTTGCTCCTGCCGTAGACGCTCAGCGGCCGTGGCAGGTCGGTTTCCGTCCAGGGCCGGTCGCCGGAGCCGTCGAAGACGTAGTCGCTCGAGAAGTGCAGCAGCCAGGCACCGAGCTCGCCAGTGAGCGCGGCGAGCACCTCGCACGCATGCGCGTTGACCTCGAAGGCGGCTTCGGGTTCGTCCTCGGCCTGATCGACCGCGGTGTACGCGGCCGCGTTGACCACCGCGGCAGGCCGGGCGGCGCGCACCAGGTCCGCCCATTGCGTGCCGCGCAGGTCGATCTCGAGCGGCATCACCTCGCCGACCAGCGACAAGCTGCGCCGCAGCTGCCAGCCGAGCTGCCCGTTCGCGCCCAGCAGGACGATCTTCACGCGCGCGTCTCCAGCCCGGGGTACTGCCTCTGGATCCAGTCGCGGTAGCTGCCGCTGGTCACCGACTGCACCCATTCGCGGTGGGCCAGGTACCACTCCACCGTGCTGCGCAGGCCTTGTCCAAAGGCTATTTTTGGGCCCCAGCCCGCTTCGCGCCTGACCTTGTTGCTATCAATTGCGTAGCGGCGGTCGTGCCCCGGACGGTCGGGCACGTGTTCGATCAGCCGTGCATGCGGACCCGCCTGCGGCCGCAGTTCGTCCAGCACCGCGCACAAGGCGCGGACCACGTCGAGGTTGGTTCTTTCGCACGAGCCTCCGATGGCGTAGCTCTCCCCGGGCTGGCCCCGCTCCAGGACCGCTCGCAGTGCGGCGCAGTGGTCCTGCACGTGCAGCCAGTCGCGCACCTGCAAGCCGTCGCCGTACACGGGCAGCGGCTTGCCTTCCAGCGCGTTGTGCAGCATCAGCGGAATGAGCTTTTCCGGGAACTGCCGGGGCCCGTAGTTGTTCGAGCAGTGGGTCGTGAGGGCCGGGAAGCCGTACGTGTGCCACCAGCTGCGCACGAAATGGTCTGCCGCGGCCTTGGAAGCGGCGTAAGGGCTGTTGGGGCGGTAGGGATGCTGTTCGGTGAAGGGCGCATCGCCCCGCGCGAGCGCCCCGAAGACCTCGTCCGTCGACACATTGAGGAAGCGGAAGGCCGCCGCTTCGGCCGGCGGCAGTGCCTGCCAGTACGACAGGCAGGCCTGGAGCAGCCGCACGGAGCCGAGCACGTTGGTATGCACAAAGGCTTCCGGCCCCGCGATCGAACGGTCCACATGCGTTTCCGCGGCCAGGTGGACGACGGCGCGCGGACGGTGCTGCTGCAGCAAGGATTGCACCAGCGCCAGGTCGGCGATGTCGCCGTGGACAAACGTGTAGCCGGGGCGGCCTTCGACTTCAGCCAGGTTGCCGGGGTGGCCGGCATAGGTCAGCGCATCGAGGTTGACCAGGGGTTCACCGGACGCGGCCAGCCAGTCCAGCACGAAGGCCGAACCGATGAAGCCGCAACCGCCGGTGACCAGGATCATGCAAGCGTCCGAAAGGAAGCCTGCACCTTACCAAACTCTACGGCGTGGCCGGCAGCTGGGCCGCAGCCTCCACACACTCCTTGAGCACCTTCGCATCCCCCACCTGATTGGCCAGCAGGAGGATGAGGCGGGCGTTCAGCAACTGCGATTGCTCCGGGGAGAGTCCCACGTGCGCATCCAGCAGCTGCTCGTAGAACCCGTCGGCATCCTGGAAGTTGAGTTGGGTCTTCATGCTTCCACGTCCTCCGCACCCAGTGCCTTGGCGATGGCGCGCACCAGGCCGGCGTCGATGCTTTCGCCGGTGGCGGCCACGTAGCTGTCCGGCCGCACCAGCGCCCAGGCATGGCCGAACACGTGGCAGGCGCCCTGCAGGTGGCCCTGCGGGTCCCGCACGTGCTCGATCGCAGCGGGTGGGTCGTGCGGCCCTATCACCTGCACCATGCGCACCGGTGCGGCGCCCGCCAGTTCGCGCAGGCGCTGGAAAGCCGTGCGCCCCGGATCGCCAAAGACCAGCAGCAACAGCTGGCCGTCGGCCCACTGCAGCAGGTCATTCACCAACCCTTTGCTGCCGTCGGCCCACTGGAAAGAAACGTTCTGCACCTACTGGCCGCCGGTGCGGTCGCAGGCGCTGGAACGGGTGTAGGGGTTGGCAATCGCCATGCGCCCCGTGTTCACCAGCTGGCGGGCGAACACGTACTGGCGCGCGCGGCTCAGGGCCGCGGTGCGGAAGACCTTCTCCACGCCATCGGCGGGCCGCAGGAAACGCGCGGTGCGGTTGGTCACCAGCACGTTCTGCTGCGCCGCCTCGTGCCGCTCCTCGTGGTAGCTGTCCAGCAGCGCCGGCGCAGCGCGCCCCTTCATGACGGCCGCCAGTTTCCAGGCCAGGTTGTCCGCATCGGCAATGCCGGTGTTGCCACCGCGGGCGCCGAAGGGGCTGACCACCTTGGCGGCGTCGCCCATGAAGAACAGGCGCCCATGGCGCATGCGGTCCACGCACTCGCTGCGATAGGCGTAGGGGCCCACCCAAACGATCTCCACCTCGCAATCGCTGCCGAACTGGCGCGACAGGCGCTCGCGGACCACGTCTTCGCGGCTGACCTGGTCGGGGTCGGCATTGGGGGCCATCTGGTAGTCGATGCGCCAGACGTTGTCGCCCATCAGGTGCTGCCACACGGCCCGGTTCTCGTTGAAGGGCGCCTCCACCCAGGTGTGGCGCTCCACCGGCGGGTGCTTGGTGAAGCGCACGTCGGCGATGCACCAGCGGTCGTCTCCCTTCTTGGCGGTGACGGAGGCGCCGACCCATTGCCGGAACGGGCTGCGCGAGCCGGTGGCGTCCACCACGTAGTCGGCACGAATCCGGTAGTCGCCGGCGGGGGTGGTGATGTCCAGCAGCGCGCCGTCGTCGTCTTGCTGGAACGCGGTCACCCGGTTGTTCCAGCGCAGCTCGACGCCGCCGAGCTGGCCTATGCGGTCGACCAGGAAGGCCTCGATGTAGAACTGCTGGATGTTGATGAAGGGCGGCTGGCTGGAGAGGTTGTAGGCGCTTTGCTGGCGCAGGTCGAACGAGTACACCTCGTCGTTGCCGGCGAAGGTGCGGCCCACGCTCCACTGGATGCCCTTGGCGGCGATCGGCTCGTACACGCCCAGGCGGTGGAAGATCTCCAGCGATTTCTGCGTGTAGCAGATGCCGCGCGACGAGGCGCCCTTGACGCCCACCGTGTTGTCTTCGTCCAGCAGCACGGCCGGCACCTGGTACCGGGCCATCGCGCAGGCCAGCGTCAGGCCGGCCAGGCCGCCGCCGACGATGACGATGGGGTGGTGCCCCGGCGCGCCGGACTTGATCTCCGGCGGTTCCACGAACGGGTACTCGGGCAGCACGTAGCCGCTGCCCTGCGTGAACTCGTAGCCGTTGGTGAAGCCCGTCTCAGCGTAGCGCTCCGCCATGGTGTCTCCTCGCCTGCGGCGCTTATTTCTTCACCAGCTCCGGCCGGTCGTTCTGCTGGGGCTTGAGCGGCTCGGCCGCCTTGCCGGCGGCGCGGTCCTTGCGCCACTGTTCCTTGCGGGCCGTCCATTCAGCCAGGCGAGCGTGGGCGGTCTTGCTTTCCTGCAGCATCTGGAACTCGTCGGCCAGCTGGGCAGTGAGCTCCAGCCGCACGCCGTTGGGATCGAAGAAGTAGATGCTGTGGAAGATGTGGTGGTCGGTGATGCCCAGCACCTCGACCCCGTGCGCCTCCAGGCGGGCCTTCATGTCCCGCAGCGCCTGCTGCGAGTCGACCCGGAACGAGATGTGGTTCACCCACAGCGGCGTGTTGGGCGAGGGCAGCGCGGCTTCGTCGTTGCCGAGGTCGAAGAAGGCGATGAACGAGCCGTCCTGCAGGCGGAAGAAGAAGTGCGTGTAGGGGCAGTACTCGCCGGTGCTCGGGACGATGTCGCTCTGGATGATGTGGTAGAGCGGCAGCCCGAGGATGTCTTCGTAGAAATGCCGGGTTTCCTCGGCGTCCTTGGCCCGGTAGGCGTAGTGGTGCAGCTGGTGGATGGGCGGGGGCGCCGGCAGGGCGGCGGTGTCTTTCAGAACGGCGGCCATGGTCACTCCTGAATTTACTATTGCGTAACGCATTTACTATAGCGTAATCGCCCGCCCCGCCCAACTCATCATTGAGCCGCCAAATACAGGCTATCGATGCCATAGCGGTGGTCAATGGACCGCATTGACGCTGCCAATTAGACGGTGCTCGCAGCGCGGCAGTACAGTGCGCAGGTCTTTGGGCATCCGTGTTCAAGGCGTCCGAGTCGATTCCTCAACTCTCAAGGAGATTTCCCATGGCAGCACTCAAAGGCTCCAAGACGGAAGAAAACCTGAAGGCCGCATTCGCCGGCGAATCCCAGGCCAACCGCCGGTACCTGTACTTCGCGAACAAGGCCGACGTGGAAGGCCAGAACGACATCGCGGCCCTGTTCCGTTCGACCGCTGAAGGCGAGACCGGCCACGCCCATGGCCACCTGGAATGGCTCGAGCAGTGCGGCGACCCGGCCACGGGCCTGCCGATCGGCTCCACCCGCGACAACCTCAAGGCCGCCGTGGCCGGCGAGACGCACGAGTACACCGACATGTACCCGGGCATGGCCAAGACGGCGCGCGAGGAAGGCCACGACGAAGTGGCCGACTGGTTCGAGACCCTGGCCAAGGCTGAGCGCTCGCATGCCAACCGCTACCAGAAGGCCTTGAACGAGCTGGTGGACTGAAGTCCCGGCTTTCTGAACGCAAAGGGCGCAGAGGTTGCGCAGAGGGCGCAGAGAAGATGCGTTGATTTCCTCTGCGTCCTCTGCGCATTCTTTGCGTCCTCTGCGTTGAACGGACAGCAGCCCGCCAACTAACCTCTGTACAGACACATGGCCATACGCGAAGGCAGCCTCGAAGCGCCCACCCGCCACCCCATCGCCTGGAAGGACCCGGAGTTCTACGACGAGGGCGCTGCGTTCAAGGAACTGGAGCGGATCTTCGACATCTGCCACGGCTGCCGCCGCTGCGTCAGCCTGTGCGGCTCCTTCCCGACCCTGTTCGACCTGGTCGACGAGAGCAAGACCGGCGAGGTGGACGGCGTTGCCAAGCAGGACTACTGGAAGGTGGTCGACCAGTGCTACCTGTGCGACCTGTGCTACATGACCAAGTGCCCCTACGTGCCGCCACACGAGTGGAACCTGGACTTCCCGCACACCATGCTGCGGGCCAAGGCGATCAAGTACCGCAAGGGCGGCGTGCCCGCCGGCGAGAAGTTCCTCGCGGCCACCGACACGCACGGCAAGTTCGCCGGCATCCCGGTGGTGGTGCAGGCGGCCAATGCCCTGAACAAGACCAAGCCCGCCCGCGCCGCCATGGAGAGCGTGCTCAATGTGGACCGCAATGCGTGGCTGCCCTCGCTGGCGACGCGCAAGTTCCGCTCCGGCGCACCGGCCTCGAACGAGCATCCGGTGAAGGATGGCGCCAAGTCGCCCGGCAAGGTTGCGATCTACGCCACCTGCTACATCAACTACAACGAGCCGGGCATCGGGCTGGACCTGCTGAAGGTGCTGGAACACAACGAGGTGCCCTACGTCCTCGTCAACAAGGAACAGTGCTGCGGCATGCCCAAGCTGGAGCTGGGCGACCTGGAGGGCGTGGATCGGCTCAAGCAGGCCAACATCCCCGTGCTGGCGAAGTACGCGCGCGAGGGCTACGCCATCCTCTCGGCGGTGCCCAGCTGCACGCTCATGTACAAGCAGGAACTGCCCCTGATGTACCCGGACGACGCCGACGTGCAGGCCGTCAAGGAAGCGATGTGGGACCCGTTCGAGTACCTGGGCGCCCGC
>Ga0164290_1002817_pt1 | contig 10228 bp, 7 predicted proteins | sample Micstemetagenome_FD_108782 | JGI IMG/M metagenome (GOLD analysis project Ga0164290, IMG submission 108782) | Contaminated culture microbial community from soil near Moab, Utah, USA - Microcoleus steenstrupii SON62 (Illumina Assembly) | ecosystem: Environmental > Terrestrial > Soil > Soil crust...
ACCGTGCCATCCATGCAGATATAGTCGGCGATGCGGCCGGTGGCGCCGAAGGCCGATTTGCGGCCTTTCCAGATGGCGGCGGCCTCCATGGCCGACTGGCACTCCTTCACGGTCATGACGCCGTGGCGGCGGGCAATCTCGATAATGCCGGCGAGCATCATGTCCATCTCGCTTTCCGACCCTTCGACCTCGATGATCAGCAGCGCGCCGGCATCCATGGGGTAGCCGGCATGGGCAAAGGCCTCGCAGATCTCGATCGCTGGCTTGTCCATGAATTCAATCGCAACGGGAATGACGCCCGAGCCGATGACATCGGAGACGCAGGCCGCAGCACTCTCGGCCGTCGCGAAACCAAACAGCACCGGCCGCGCGCCCTCGGGCTTGGCGATCAGCCGCACCGTCGCCTCCGTGACGATGCCGAGCTGGCCCTCCGAACCGCAGACCACGCCAAGCAGATCAAGGCCGCCGGCATCGAGATGCTTGCCGCCGAGCTCGAGCACCGTACCGTCGAACAGAACGACCTTGACGCCGAGCAAATTGTTGGTCGTCACGCCATATTTGAGACAGTGGGCGCCGCCGGAATTCATGCCGATATTGCCGCCGATGGTGCAGGCCAGCTGCGAACTCGGGTCCGGCGCATAGAAGAAGCCATCGGCCGAGACGGCTTCCGAGATCGAAAGGTTCGTGACGCCGGCCTGGACGACCGCGCAGCGATTGGCAAAATCCACCTCGAGAATGCGGTTCATGCGGGTGAGCGCGATCACGACCGCATCGTTCTGCGGGATCGCGCCACCCGACAGCGACGTGCCAGCGCCGCGCGGCACGACGGGGATATCATATCGGGCACAATATTTGAGCAGGGTCGCGACCTCCGCTGTGGTGCGTGGCAGGGCGACAACCAGCGGCAGATTGCGGACCGCGATGAAACCATCGGTCTCGAAGGGCACGAGTTCGGCGGCGTCATCGACAATGCCCTCAGCCCCGAGCAGGTCGCGGAGATCGCTGACGATGATCGCGCGTCGCGACAGGATTTTCTCGTTTGGCGGCAGGAATGCCAGCGTCTCGGTCATCGTCTCCTCCGTGGGCGCCGCGACGAAGCGGAATGCTGCACTTTGGCTTTTTGCCGCGCCGCGTCAACCGCCCTTATAGCAGGCTTCATAGCAGTTCCCGGGGAATGAGCTGCCAGAAGGCAAATCTACGGGCATGTCTGCTTCTGATAGCAGAGATGTAGTCACGATGGCTCTGGCCGGTGAAGCCGGCGTCGAGCCTCTCCCAGAGTTCGTGCAGCACTGCGAAATAGCTTGCGGCATCGCCGTAGTCATCACTGGCTCCACGGCGAAGGATATCATCGAGCGACAGGCGGTAAAGCATGGTCGCTGCGACGGGATAGTCGTCCACGAGCGCATCGGCCGCCTTGGCCAGTATCCCCGACTGCCGGCCATCCCATTTGCCGAGGTGGCGATGTACGAGTTCGGACGCCAGATCGAGGCGCGGCCATTCGACGAGAAAATCCAGCGCTTCGTGGATGCGGGGGCTGGCTGCGACGATGGCGAAGGCCTTGTCGGTCTCTTCGAACTCGGCGAAATCATCGAGCTTCGAAATGTAGGTGCGCAGAATGTCCGGCCGAAGCGTTCGCTCGAATTCCGTCCAGCGGATGGCCTGAGCATCCTCCCTCCGCTTGAGCGCATCGAGAATATCAGCCTCCAGTATCCGTGGCGGCTGGGCGGGAGACGTGACTACTTTGTCCGCGCTCGTCAGACGCATCGTGGCGGCGGGCTTGCGTACCCATTCGAGCGCTTCGGAATATCGTTTGGCTTGGTGCAGCATCCGGGCGACGAGCAGGTTGTCCTGGTGTTCCTGCGGCTTGCGTTGTTCCAGTTCGATATAGGCGTCGATATCTGATGTATGCAATGCGAGCGTTTGGAGATACAGCACCGCTTCCATGTTTCGCCAATGGGCCGCCTTCTCCGTCGGATTTTTGAGCTTTCCGGTCAGAATCGATTTCCAGGCATCGGCGGCCGTTTTCTGCATTCCGCAAAGGATTTCCAGGAGGGTCGCTTTGAGATCTCCATCATCGTCGGTAACTCTCGCCTTTTCCAGCAGCGCAACGGACCTGACCTGCTCATCGGCGTCGAGCTTCAAGACGGCTTCGACGAGGCAGTTCCGCGCTTCATCCAGCAGCTTGGCGAGCCTTGCACCGCCGTTGCGCGCGCGTTCTTCGATCACGGCTCCCACAGCCAGGAATCGCAGCACCCGTTCAAATGCGGCGTAACGATCGAGGCTCGCAAGTTCGGATGTTATATTCCTGAGCAGACCGCGCAGCTCGATGGAAAGCGTGTTGGCCCTGGTGGGCGAGAGATAGGCGCGGCTTTTTACGAGTGCATCGAGTTTTTTATCGACAAGACTTGCAACCTCAGGGGCGCCGGAATGTCCCGCCAGTGCCGCGAGCAGACGGCTCTTTAGTGCCTTGTTGAAGGCCGCTTCGTCGAGAAGAATGTCGACGAGCTTATCCAGCCCGAGCCTTTCCAGGCCAGCCTGGTCGAGTTTCGCTTTGGCCGATCTCGGCATTCATAGCCTTTCAACCTATCCCCGCTGCACATCGTGCGTCCGCCGGATTCGCCTTACAATATACCAGACGCCGAAAACCGCGACTGGCACGAAGGCGCCTGTCAGCAAGGCGGGCTCGATCCTATCGCCCTCGTGAGCGAAGGCTTTTACCAGATAACCGAACAGGCCCACCACATAATACGAGATCGCAGCGACGGAAAGGCCCTCGACGGTTTGCTGTAGCCTGAGTTGCATCTCTGCGCGCCGGTTCATGGCGGTCAGCAGTGCGGCATTTTGCCGTTCGAGTTCGACATCGATCCAACTGCGGACGAGGGCGTTGGCGCGGGTGAGCTTACGGCTGAGATTCGCCTGGCGCTCCTCGACCGACTGGCAGGTGCGCATGGCGGGCGCGAGCCGGCGCTCCAGAAACGAGCCGAGCGACTCAAAGCCGGGCACGGCGGTCTCCGCCAGCGTTACGATGCGCTCACGGACGATCCCGTAATAGGCGCGCGATGCGCCGAATCGATAGAGCGACACCGCCGCGTTGGCCTCGAGGTCGGCGGCGAGCCGGGTGATCTCGGCCAGAACTGCGTCCGCATCCTCGCGCGGCTCGGTCTTCATGCGCTGGGTGATACCGGTCAGCCCGTCCTCGATGCGGCGGATCTCGGGTGACAGGGTTTGCGCCAGGGGAAGGCCGAGCATGGCGAGCGTGCGATAGGTCTCGATCTCCAGCAGGCGTTGGACAAGCGCACCGGTGCCGAGCGGGGTGACGCCGCGATCGACGACGAGGATCTGGGTGAGACCATCGCCATTCTGGCGGAAATCGGTGTAGATCGACGCCTGACCGTTCTTCACGTCGCTGTAACAGAGGCTTGCCTGGTCGAAGCAGCCGATCGCGTTTTCAGTCTCGGGACCCTCGGGACGGATTTCCAGCCGGATGCCCGAGATCAGCGAACCTGGCGGGCGAAAACCATCACCGAAGGGATGCATGGTGCCCTCGCCGCCGAACCTGTCCGGCACCGGCCCGTCCCAGAACCATGTCGAGAATTCGGTATGCTGCTCCCACCGCAAAGTGCCCGGACCCCAGGGCATGGCATGGTGGCGGGCATCGCGGCCGGGTGGCGTGACGCCACGCTGGCGGGACATTTCGGCCATGACGGCATGATCGACACCACTGCCGCCATCCATCATGAAGGCGAGCTGGAAGATCACGCGCGGTGCGGTGACCAGCACATATGGCCGCGAATGAATCTCGCCCAGCGCCCTCGCGCGGTCCGGCGCCTGCGGAAATGCAAACATTCCATTGCCCATTCTAAGCCCCCTCAAGCATCCCGGACACTCTTCAGGAAGACCAACCTAAAGGAAACCGGACGCTTTGACGCATCAAAAGCGACGGAACCTTATCAAGGGCGACGATAAGTGGATAAATTATTTGACCACTTTGACGGTTGGTACTATGCACGATGTCAGGAGACGTTCATGACAGACGGGCTGTTCTCACCCATCGACCATTCCAGCACCGCCGACGGGGCGGTTCGCCAGATCGAGTTCCTGTTGCTCGACGGTGTGCTTTCGAGCGGCGACCGGTTGCCTGGCGAGCGTGAACTCGCCGAACGGCTGGCGATTTCACGGCCGGTGCTGCGGGACGCGCTCAAGGAGCTGGAATCCAGGGGCCTGATTGTCAGCCGGCATGGCGGCGGCACCTATGTCGCCGATCTGATCGGCCAGGTTTTTTCAAAGCCGGTTGCGGAACTGGTGGCGCGCCACGAGCGACCGACGCGCGACTATCTCGAATACCGGCGCGAGCTCGAAGGCTATGCGGCGGCACTGGCCGCGCGCCGGGGGACGTCGGCAGACCGGGCACGGATCGAGGATATTGTCCATCAGCTGCGGAAAGCGCATGAGCGTCGGGATGTGCAGGAAGAAACCAATGGCGACATCGACCTTCACAACGCGATTGGCGAGGCAGCCCACAATATCATTCTCATGCACACGTTGCGCGCCTGCTACAAGCTGCTTGCCGAGGGGATCTTCTTTCATCGGCGACTGATCCTCGATCTGCCCGGCTCACGCGAGGATATCCTCACGCAGCATGTCGGGATTGCCGAAGCGGTACTTTCCGGCGACGCGGATGCCGCGAGGCGGGCGGCCGAAATACATATCGATTATGTCGCGGATGCGGTGGAAGAAGCCCGACGTACGCTCGAGCGGGAAACGGTCGCGCGTCTAAGAAAAATACATTGGGACGCCGGTCGCGGCGACGAAACAACATTCATGAACCGAAACGGAAGAGGAAGCAGGACATGACCTCTGCATTGGACACGGAGGCAAAAGCCGCAGGTCAACCCGGAGCTCCGGAGGCGAATGAGCCCGGCCGCGCCGTGGTGCCGGTCACGGCAACCCGTGAGATCGCTGCCTATGATAGAAACGCGAATCCCCGCGGGCTGATCGCCCGCTACGAGAATGCCAGAAGGAAAGCAGAAATGAAATCGGTCCTCACCATTGCCGAGATGAAGGAACTGGCGCGTCGCCGGGTGCCGAAGATGTTCTTCGACTATGCCGACAGCGGCGCCTGGACCGAAAGCACCTATCGCGCCAATGAGGCGGACTATGCCAGGATCAAGCTGCGCCAGCGGGTGCTGGTCGACATGACCGGCCGTTCGCTGACCACCGAAATGGTGGGCGACAGCGTATCGATGCCCGTCGCGCTGTCCCCGACCGGCCTGACGGGCATGCAGCATGCAGACGGCGAGATGCTTGCGGCACAGGCTGCCGAAGAGTTCGGCGTGCCGTTTACGCTATCGACCATGAGCATATGCTCAATCGAGGATGTGAAATCGGTCACGAAGAAGCCGTTCTGGTTCCAGCTCTATGTGATGAAGGACCGCGAATTCGTCGAGAACCTGATCGGCCGCGCCAAGGCGGCGGGCTGCTCGGCACTGGTGCTGACGCTCGACCTGCAGATTCTGGGCCAGCGCCACAAGGATATCCGCAACGGCCTCTCGGCGCCACCGAAATGGACACCGAAGCATATGTGGCAGATGGCGACTCGTCCCGGCTGGTGCATGGGCATGCTTGGCACAGAGCGTCGCACATTCCGCAACATCGCGGGCCATGCCAAGAATGTCTCCGATCTTTCGTCGCTTGCGGTGTGGACGGCCGAGCAGTTCGACCCGCAGCTGTCGTGGAAGGATGTTGAATGGATCAAGGAACGCTGGGGCGGCAAGCTGATCCTCAAGGGGATCAACGATGTCGAGGATGCGCGCGCGGCGGCAGGCAGCGGCGCGGATGCGATCATCGTCTCCAACCATGGCGGCCGGCAGCTCGATGGCGCGAGCTCTTCGATTCAAATGCTTCCGAAAGTCGTGGAGGCCGTCGGCGACAGGATCGAAGTGCATGTCGACGGCGGCATCCGCTCCGGCCAGGACGTACTGAAGGCCATCGCACTCGGCGCCAAAGGAACCTATATCGGCCGACCATTCCTTTACGGCCTAGGCGCGGGCGGAAAGGCCGGCGTAACTCGCGTGCTTGAGATCTTCCAGAGGGAGCTCGACATCACCATGGCGCTTTGCGGCAGGCGGGACATTGCCGATGTGGACCGGAGCGTGCTGCTGGAGGACTGAGGGAAATCTGGTGATTTGCCTGGGTTATACTGCGTCGCAATGATGTGCGGTGGTTCGCGTCTGAAGGTCACGTTGTGGCAAACGAGCTGCGGAACCGAACTCCTCTTGGATTGTTTTGCGCGTGCCTTACATATGCCCATGTAAAGTACGATTGCTCATTCTGACATTTCACGGCAAGGTGAATGGCGGTAAAGTTGAATTATGTAGCCTTTCTACGGCCCTGTTTCCTTAACCGATAAGATTAAGCTGCGAATAAGTGTGTAAGCTCTGACGCTAACGTCAAAAGCTACGCGCAATTTGCTAATGTTATTGAATGGTCCTTTCATTGATTCGACATGAATTCGAGGTGACTGACTGACGTGAAGATCCTGTCCGAAATTTCCGATACGCTCTACCTGATGTTCCGCCGTCCAAAGCGGGCGCAATATGCGGCGCTCTGCTACAGGATGAAGGAAAATGGCGGAAGTCCGGACATCCTCCTCCTCACCAGCCGCGACACCGGCCGCTGGGTCATACCCAAGGGCTGGCCGATGGGTGCCAAGCCCGGACATGAAGTGGCCGCGCAGGAAGCTTTCGAGGAAGCCGGGGTGATCGGCGAAGCCGACCGCCAGCCAGTGGGTTGCTTCGGTTACGACAAAGCCATGCCGGAGGGCGTCAGATTGCCTTGCCAAGTGCAGGTGCACGCGCTGAGGGTCACCGATTTTGCCGAGAACTTCAAGGAGAAGGGCAAACGGCGTATTGAATGGTTCAGTCCTCGCGAGGCGGTGGAGCGCGTTCAGGAGCCTGAACTGAAAAAGCTTATCCAGGACTTCGCCTTGCGTTTGGCCTGAAACGTTTTTTACAGTTGCGAAACGGCTCGCTGCGGCGTTACCTAACGCCGCAAGCGGATAATGGAATGGCCGACCCTCAATCACCCTTCGAAAAACCGACGCTCGACAAGGATCTCGAGAAGCTCTCCTTCATGGAGGCTTCCACGCAGTTCGTGATGATGAAGGCGGCCGCGCCCGGCTTGGCCGCAATCTTCCTGGCATTTGCCGCTGTGCTCTCTTCCTTCTTTATCCCCGCCAATGGGGCGGCGCTGGTGATCATCGCCGCTGCGATGGTCGCAGCCTATATGGCGATGAATATCGGCGCGAACGACGTTACGAACAATGTCGGCGCGGCGGTGGGCGCCAAGGCCATCACGCTGGTCGGGGCGCTTTCGATCGCCTTCGTCTTCGAAATTCTCGGCGCCTTCCTCGCCGGCAGCCATGTGGTGAACACCATCAAGGCTAGCATCGTCAACCCGTACGCAATCTCCGATGGCGACAAAATCATCGAGATCATGTTGGCGGCGCTCCTGTCGGCCGCGATCTGGATTAACGCCGCGACATGGCTCAATGCACCGGTCTCGACGACGCATTCTATCGTCGGCTCCATCATGGGGGCGGCGACGGTTACCGTGGGTGCGGCAGCGGTCAACTGGACGGTGCTCGCACAGATCGCGCTGAGCTGGCTCGTCTCCCCGCTCCTCGGCGCGGCGGTCGCGATCGCTTTTCTGTGGTTCATCAAGGAAACCATCATCTATACCGAGGACAAGGTGGCCGCTGCATGCCGCTGGGTGCCGGTGCTTCTGGCGGTGATGGTGGGATCGTTCCTGACCTACCTCCTCATCATATTGAATGGTCGGCTGCCGGATATTCATTTCATGCATGCACTGTTTGCGGGTACCACGCTCGGGTTCGCCAGCTACTTCTGGCTCCGTCGCGTGGTTGCAAGACAGTCAGAAGGGCTTGAGAACCGCAACCAGTCGCTCAAGGTCCTGTTCCGGCTGCCGCTCATCTTTTCGGCGGCGCTGCTCTCCTTTGCGCATGGCGCCAACGATGTGGCGAACGCCATCGGTCCATTGGCCGCGATCGTCGAGGCCACGGGCATCCAGACCGTCGCACGCAATCTCGACGCCCCCCTCTGGGTGACCGCCATCGGCGCACTTGGCATCTCCGTCGGCCTGGCACTCTATGGCCCACGTCTGATCCGCGTCGTCGGCACCCAGATTACCAAGCTCAATCCGGTGCGCGCCTTCTGCGTCGCAATGGCCGCAGCCATCACCGTCATCATCGCCGCGGCGCTGGGCCTGCCTGTGTCGTCCACCCATGTCGCCATCGGCTCCGTGTTCGGGGTCGGATTGTTCCGGGAATGGTACACTGCACACTCCGCCAAGCGCCGGAACTACATTCTCGCCCGGTCGGAGCCACATGAAGTCACGATGTTGCTCGCCGCAGAGGATCGCAACGATGATGATGACGATCGCGACAGATCTCCCGGCCGCAGCTATCGCTATCTCGTACGGCGATCCTACCTGACGTCGATCCTCGCGGCATGGCTTGTCACGGTTCCCGCTTCCGGCTTACTTGCGGCCCTTGTTGTCACCATCCTTCGTTTCGTCATCTGAGGCGACCATGCGAGCCAATTTTCGTCTGCAAAGGCTTTTCATCGATCGTGATATCCGTGCCGGCAATGCCGTGCCCGTCGACGACGCACAGTTCAATTACCTGCACAATGTCCTGCGCATGGAAGACGGCGCGGAACTGCTCGTGTTCAATGGCCGCGATGGCGAATGGCTGGTGAAGCTCTCTCATCCCTCGCGCAAGAAGATCTTGCTCGAACCGATCGAACAGACCCGGCCGCAACCGGCGCCTTGCGATCTCCATTATCTCTTCGCGCCTTTGAAAGTCGGTCGCCTCGACTATCTCGTGCAGAAGGCGGTGGAGATGGGTGCCGGTGTGCTCCAGCCTGTGATGACACAACATGTGCAGGGCAGGATCGGATCGATCGACCGGCTGCGCGCCAATGCGGTGGAAGCCGCCGAGCAATGCGGCATCCTTGCTATTCCCGATATACGCGAGCCGGTGCGGCTGATCGACCTTCTGGAGAGCTGGGATGGCAACCGGCGGATCATCTTCTGCGACGAGGGCGCAGACACCAACAATCCGCTTGCCGCGCTCAGGGGTATATCCGAGAAGCATCTCGCGCTGCTGATCGGCCCGGAAGGCGGGTTTTCCGCCGAAGAGCAGGACGTATTGCGCGGGCTCAACTTCGTGACGCCCATTCCGCTCGGGCCACGGATATTGCGCGCCGACACCGCCGCCGTGGCGGCCATGGCGGTGATCCAGGCGATGATCGGCGACTGGTCGTGAACGAAATATCATTCAGCGGAATTTGACGCCGCTTGAATTGTTTTCACTTGCATCACGTTCAAATCCGGTTCAACGATCCCGCCGGTTCTTGAAGGCCTTTCCCTGACGAAGAAGTTCACATGGCACGCGACACCACCGACAGCACGCTCGTCACCTCCAAGGACGAACTGATCGATTATCTTGACGCCGGCTCCAAGCCTGAAGATAAATTCCGCATCGGTACCGAGCATGAGAAATTCGTGTTCTATTCCGCCGACGACAGCCCGGTTCCCTATTTCGGCGATGCGGGCATCAAGACCATTCTCGATACGATGCAGGCGCGAACCGGCTGGGAGCCGATCATCGACGCGGGCAACATCATCGGGTTGGCCGGTCCGGATGGCATGGGCGCGATCTCGCTCGAACCGGGCGGCCAATTCGAGCTGTCGGGCGCGCCACTCGAAAACCTGCACGAGACCTGCAAGGAGACCAATCAGCACCTCGCGCTGGTGCGCGAGATCGGCGAACCGCTCGGCATCTCCTTCCTCGGCATGGGCGGCAGTCCGAAATGGACCTTCAGCGAAACACCTCGCATGCCGAAATCGCGTTATGCGATCATGAGCCGCTACATGCCGAAGGTCGGCGCCAAGGGGCTCGACATGATGTACCGGACCTGCACTATCCAGGTGAATCTCGATTTCTCGTCGGAAGCGGACATGCGCCGCAAGATGCAGGTGTCGCTGAAGCTGCAATCACTGGCTACTGCGCTGTTTGCAAGTTCACCGTTCACAGATGCCAAGCCGAACGGGTTGAAGAGTTGGCGCGGCGACATCTGGCGCGACACCGATAACCAGCGCGCCGGCCTGCTACCCTTTGCATTCGAGCCCAATTTCGGTTTCGAAC
>Ga0164290_1002819_pt1 | contig 10213 bp, 11 predicted proteins | sample Micstemetagenome_FD_108782 | JGI IMG/M metagenome (GOLD analysis project Ga0164290, IMG submission 108782) | Contaminated culture microbial community from soil near Moab, Utah, USA - Microcoleus steenstrupii SON62 (Illumina Assembly) | ecosystem: Environmental > Terrestrial > Soil > Soil crust...
CCCTACGAAGTCGATCCCAGCCTGCACCCTGCCGAGCCCGCCCCGCCGCAACTGGATGACGGCTTCTCGCCGCCTCGCGACGAGGAGCAGGGTGCAGCCGCCGCAGCCGAGTCCGCGCAGGACGCCGTCGATCCCTCACTGTGGGCCAAGAGCGCCTTCTAGCCGTGTCCACGCACCCCGTCGAACCGCAGGAGCCGGAGCCTGGCGGCCCTCAGCCCGGCACGCCGAACCCCACCCGGCTGCCGATTGAGCCCGAATTCGGCCCGCAGCCGCCGCCCTCCGAGCCGGAGGACCCGGGTGCCAAGCCACCGGCCCTCTGAAGGAGCATCCCCCATGAACACCATCGTCGGCGCCTCCAACGTGCAGCGCTCTCCCAGCAACGAAGAACCCGAACTCGCCACCGAGGACGATATCCCGACGGACGACGAGGCGGCGCCCCAGGGAGCCGAGTCCCGGCGCGACGAACGTCCTTCGGAGAACGAGCGCGAATGACGCGCGCCACGGCATCGACACCAGCCGGGCCATCCCCGGCGGAACCTCCCAAACCCGGCAACCCGGAGCCGACCGCGGCGCCGGTGGACCCGGAAAAGGGGCATGTGCCGGCGCCCGATCCGGCCCGGCCCGAACACCCGCGACAGGTTTGACGTGCTATGCGGCAGGGCCCAGAAGCCCCTGGCACTCCTCGTCGAGCCCCGCCACGGGCGCCGCCTTGGCAAGCGCCATCCACACGCCGAAAGGAATCTCCCGGCGGCTGGCGCGCGGGGCGGCGCGGGCCACCGTGAGGCGCCCTTCGCTCATCACCATCACCCCGCAGCTGGGCGGGATCTCCTCGGGCTGCGCGATGCACTTGCCCCGTGCATCGCATCCCAGCACGTACCAGCACTCGCCCAGGTCCAGGTAGGCGGCGCGCTTCGCCTCCTGCCGCAGGTCGGCGAGCAGGTCGGAACGGCGCACCTTCACCTCGTGCACGATGGGTTCCACGTACTCCGCCACCGAGGGGTTGCGGATGGAGAACACGTCGGGGCGCGCGACGCACCAGCGCAGGGGGCTGCTGCCTTCGCCGTTCGGCACCTGTGCACGCAGGCTCAACCCGCGCCAGGCGACGCGACCGGCGCGGCACATCTCGAGCGCGACCCGCTCGACCAGCGCTTCGTGTGCACCGAGCCGGGCCCGGTTCGCGGCCAGCGTGCCGGCCAGCAGGGCGAGGCCAGCCTCCGTCACGCTGAGCGTCTCGTGGCCCAGGGGGGACCGCACGCGCTCCAGCATGCCCGCGGCCAGCAACTCGATCTCGAGCGGGTCCTGGCACGGCCAACCCGCAGAGCGGTAGATCTCGCGCAGCCGCCGCGCATGGGGACGGCCCAGCGCGGCGCGTGGCAAGGTCTGCGGGATGGAGAGAACGGCGCTCATGACGTCTGCGTGCGGGCCGGCCAGTGTAGCGGGATGCCCGTCCGTAGGCAGCCTCCGACGACCGATAGCGCTGCCGCCTGATCGGCACGCCCCGCGGCCGCACCACAATGCGCGAATGGTAGAGAAAGCGACCTATGGCATTACTGCGCTTCGCTATTCGGGCGCGCAGATCGTCGAGGCCATGATGGGCCTGATCGACGAGGGCCATGCGCGCTGGGACCTGCGCCCCGCGCCGACCAGCGTCAACGAGGTAGTGGACCGGCTGGTCGAAGGCGACACGGTGATCAGCCTCTTTCCCGACGATGCGGGTGGGCTGCAGCCCGGCCCCGAGGTGAAGGTCGACGTGCTCGCGGAAGGCACGGAAACGCTGGCGCTGGCCGAGGAACGACCGGGCCGGCACATCGACGACCTGCCGCGCTTCTGAGGCCCCCCGACATCCTGCCGCCCGGCAACTCGCCGGGCTTTTTTTCGCCCGAACACTTCCAGATTCGCATTGCGTCCCGTAGCGCAATGCGATGGCCCGTTACCCCACGGTTGTGTCGGTGTTCTCGGACAAAACCGTGGGTGACCTCCGACAGCATCCGGCGCAGGGTGCCTACGGTTGCGGCCTGTCCATTTTTCACACCATCTCTCATTCGACAAAAACTCTACAAAAGGCTGTTTTCATGGACGGTGGAACAAGGAATTTAGGTCTGGAGGCGGTAACGACCTCCGGGGCGAGCTCGGCTGACAGCCGTAGCGACTCGTTGCAAGCCAACGCAAGTGGAAACGCCGGGACGCGTGAGGGATACGAAACAACGGTGATGGGAAGTTTCAAGCGCGGCGCGGTGCAGCGCGTGCGCAACACGGATTGGGAGCAAGCGGCATGAACAACTCCACGGCCCTGCCGGACATCGATCCGGCACATTTCCTGAAGATCGCCGGCCAGGGTGCCGGCCTGTCCACGCACGCAGACCTGTGGCGCTGGCTGCAGGGCGACGTGCAGCGCTGGGTGCCGCACGAGATCATGCTGATCGGCTGGGGCGACTTCCGCTCGGGGGAACTGCAGTACGACGTGGTCTCCAGCCTGCCCGGCCTGCGCACGCACCTGTGCAGCCCCGCCAGCATTTCGCCGCTGGTCAGCTATTTCCGCGATTGCTGGGTGGCTGCGCAGCACCTGCCCTGCCAGCTGGACATCAGCGGCTGCAGCGAGCTGCTGGGCGATTGCGGCCAGGGCTGGGCGCCGTCCACCGGCATTCCCGGCATGCGCACCGCGCTCGTCCACGGCATCGGCGGCAAGCATTGCGGCGAACGGATCTTCGCTGCGCTCAGCCGCAATCCCAGCCCCCCCGGCGGCGCTGCAGCCCTGAAGCTGCTGGTGCCCTTCATCGACACCGCGCTGCGCCGCATGGCCCCGGCCCCGGTGCGCCAGGCCGGCGCCGGGCGCAACCAGGTCCAGCAGCTGGTGGTTCGCCTGGGCGAGCTGAGCGAGCGCGAGCGCCAGATCATGGTGTGGGTCGCCATGGGCAAGACCAACCCCGAGATCGGCTGCATCCTCCAGATCAGCGAGTTCACGGTGAAGAACCACATGAAGAGCATCTTCAGCAAGCTCGACGTGACCAACCGTGCCCAGGCCGTGGCCAAGCTCACCCGGATGACCGCATATGCCTGAGGCGGAACGCGTGCTGAGCAATCCCGTGGCAGCCGCCCCTCCGGCAGGCGCGATCCCGTGCCCGCCGATCTTCCACAGCCGCTTCCTGCGCGCGCTGGAGGCCGTGGTGGAGCCGCTCGTGACGGTGCTGTCGCTGTGGCTGCTGGTCTGGCTGGTCGAAGGGCGCCTGAGCCCGCCTTGGCTGATTGCCTCGGTGGTCGTGTTCGCGCTGTGCTATCCCGGCCGTCCGCAGTTGCGCGCCCCCCCCGGGCGCGTCGTGGCTGATACGTTACTGGCGTGGAGCTGGACTTTCGGGCTGCTGTTCGCCATGGCGTATGCCATCGACCAGGTCCATCACTTCGCCCGGCCCGTGGTGACCAACTGGCTTTGGTTCGCGCCGACGATGCAGTTGCTGGCGCACTGGGCGCTGCGGCAGGCGGCGCCGCACCTGATGCGCCTGCAGGGTCCCCCGCTGCGCGCCGTGGTGGTCGGCATGAACGAGCAGGGCGGCTCGCTGGCCGACCGCCTGACGATGGCGCAGTACACCGGCGTGGAGCTGCTCGGCTTCTTCGACGACCGCACGCCCGACCGCATCCATGGCCGCGGCCGGCATCGCATGCTGGGCCAGATCAGCGAGATCGCGGAGTTCGTCAAGACGCATCGCGTGCAGCTGGTGTACCTGTCGCTTCCCATGGCGTCCCAGCCACGCATCAAGCAGCTGCTGGACTCGCTCAAGGACACGACGGCCTCCGTGTACTTCGTGCCGGACATGTTCGTCACGGACCTGATCCAGGGCCGCACCGACTCGCTCTGCGGCATGCCCGTGATCTCGGTCTGCGAGACACCCTTCCGCGGCCCGGACGGCGTGCTCAAGCGGGCGAGCGACATCGCGCTGGCCAGCCTCTTCCTGCTCCTGCTCTCGCCCGTGATGCTGGGCATCGCGGCAGCGGTGAAGCTCAGCTCGCCGGGGCCCGTGATCTTCCGCCAGCGCCGCTACGGCCTGGATGGCCAGGAGATCACCGTCTACAAGTTCCGCTCCATGACCGTCACCGAGGACGGGCCCCAGGTGGAGCAGGCACGCAAGAACGACCCTCGGATCACGCCGCTGGGCGCCATCCTGCGCAGGACTTCGCTCGACGAGCTGCCGCAGTTCATCAACGTGCTGCAAGGCCGCATGAGCATCGTCGGGCCGCGCCCCCATGCCGTCGCGCACAACGAGTTCTACCGGCCCCTGATCAAGAGCTACATGATCCGCCACAAGGTCAAGCCCGGCATCACGGGCTGGGCCCAGGTCAACGGCCTGCGCGGCGAGACCGATTCGCTCGAGAAGATGGAAGCGCGAATCCGCTGCGACCTCGACTACCTGCGCAACTGGTCGCTCCGCCTGGACCTCTACATCATCTGGCGGACCGTGCGCCTGGTCTTCAAGGACCACGCGGCGTACTGAGGAGGTAGCCCCAATGAGCCATTTCACGCCCTGTGCGAGTGAGTAACCATCAGATGCAAGTGCAAACGACCCCAACGACCTCATCCGGAGAGTGATCATGTCCAGCCTGCTACGTTTCACCTGGTTCTTCTTCCTGGCCTGCTGGGCCACGCTGGCCGCTGCGCAGACTCCGCCGCCAGCCGCGGCCGCTCCCGCACCCGGCGGCGCGGGCGTCAATTCCGAGTACAAGCTCGGCCCCGGCGATTCGATCCGCGTCCAGGTGTTCCAGAACCCTGACCTGACCGTCGAGACCCGCGTCTCCGAAGCCGGCACCATCAGCTACCCGCTGGTGGGCAACGTGGCCATCGGCGGCCTGACCATCGGGCAGGCCGAAGCCAAGATCGCCGGCGCGCTGCGCTCGGGCAATTACCTGCGCTCGCCCCAGGTCAACATCGTGATGCTCCAGGTGCGCGGCAACCAGGTGGCCGTGCTGGGCCAGGTCAACAAGCCCGGCCGGTTCCCGCTGGAGACCTTCAACGTGCGCGTGAGCGACATGCTGGCTGCGGCCGGCGGCGTCACACCCATGGGGGATGACGTCCTGATCGTCACGGGCACGCGCAACGGACAGCCGTTCCGCAAGGTCATCGACATCCCGGGCCTGTTCCTGAACTCGCGCAGCCAGGACGACATCCTGCTGGCCGGCGGCGACACGCTGTACGTGAACAAGGCGCCCGTGTACTACATCTACGGCGAGGCCCAGCGTCCCGGTCCCTACCGCATCGAGCGCGGCATGACCGTGCAGCAGGCGCTGGCCCAGGGCGGTGGCCCGACCGCCCGCGGCAGCTCCAGCCGCCTGCGCCTGACCCGCACCGGCCCCGACGGCCGCACCATCGAGACAGATGCCAAGCTGACCGACCCGGTGCAGCCCGGCGACGTGCTGTTCGTGCGCGAAAGCCTCTTCTAAGGACACAACAAAAGCCCATCATGAGCCTGTACCAGTTCTTTTCCATCCTGCGAGCGCGGCGCTGGACTGCCTTGCTGATCTTCCTGGCCACGGTGGGCCTGGCCCTGGCATGGGTGCTGCTGCGCCCGACCAACTACACGGCGCGCGCTCCCGTGCTGGTGGACATCCGCGCGCAGGATCCGCTCAGCCAGCCGGTCTGGGGCGCCGTGCCTCCCAGCTACATGGCCACGCAGATCGACGTGGCGCGCAGCGAGCGTGTGGCCGAGCGCGTGGTGGACGTCCTCGGCCTGGAGAAGGACCCCAAGGCCATCGATGACTGGCGCAAGGCCACGAAGGGCGGCAAGGGCTCGGCCAAGTCGTGGCTGGCCTCGCAGCTGCAGGCAGGGCTGGAGGTCAAGCCCGCGCGCGAGAGCAACATCATCAACATCACCTACACCGGCAGCGACCCGCAGGAAGCCGCGAAGATCGCCAATGCCTTCGCACAGGCGTACATCGATACGAGCGTGGAGCTCAAGACCGATCCGGCCAAGCGTTACGCCAGCTTCTTCGACGACCAGCTCAAGGCCGCCCGCGAGAAGCTCGAGGCGGCGCAGGAGCGCCTGACGCAATACCAGCAGAAGCACGGCGTGACCAGCGCCGACGAGCGCGTCGACTACGAGATGGCGCGCCTGAATGAGCTGTCTTCCCAGCTGACGCTGGTGCAGGCGCAGAACACCGACGCCGGCCACAAGCGCAGCGCGAACCGCGACAGCGTGGCCGAAGTGATGTCCAGCCCCCTGATCAACAACCTGAAGGCCGACATCTCCCGTCTCGAAGCCAAGATCCAGGAGAGCAATGCCAACCTCGGCCCGCGCCATCCGGCCATGGTCCGCATGAACGACGAGCTGGGGGCCCTGCGCTCGCGGCTTGCCTCGGAAACCGCACGCATCGGCTCGTCCATCGAAACTGCCTACACGGTCGGACGGGCGCGCGAAGGCGAACTGTCCGCCGCGGTCAACGCCCAGCGTGCCCGCGTGATGGCGCTGAACAAGCACCGCGACGAGCTGAGCCTGCTGCGGCGTGACGTCGATACCGCGCAGAAGGCCTTCGAGGCCATCAGCGGCAATGCCAACCAGACGCGCCTGCAAAGCCTGACCAACCAGACCAACGTGATGCGCCTGGCGACCGCGGTCGAGCCGATCAACCCCTCCGGCCCGACGAAGAAGGTCGCATTGGTCATCGCGGCGGTCGGCGGCTTGCTGCTGGCCGTGGCCGGCGCGCTGCTCGCCGAGCTGATGAACCGCCGCGTGCGGTCGGTCGAGGACCTCTCCATGGCGACGCACCTGCCGGTGCTGGCCACCGTGCCGGCCCACACCGGAGCCGGCGGGCTGGCCCGGCTGGCCGGCACCCCGCGCCGGGCTGCCCTCGGCTACCAAGGGAGCCCCGCATGAGCAACACCCAGATCCTGCCCCTGCACCGCGACCTCGAGCCTGTCGGGGCAGGCGTGTCGCGCGAGGCTTCGATGCCGATCGGCGCCCTCATGGTGGACGCGGGCCGCATCACTGCCGACGAGGCGCAGCGCATCCACGACTACCAGAACAAGGTCGGCCTTCCCTTCGGTGAAGCGGGCATCGCGATGGGCCTGCTCAGCGATGAGGACGTGCGCCACGCGCTGGCGCTGCAGTTCGGCCATGCCAGCCTGTCGCCCGACGCGGGGCTCGCGAAGGACCTCGTCGCCGCGCTCGACCCCGACAGCCCCGCCGTGGAGCACCTGCGCTCGCTGCGCAGCCAGCTGATGCTGCGCTGGTTCGAGAACGATGCCCATCCTTCCGCGCTGGCCGTGGTCAGCGCCGGCGCCGGCGAGGGCCGCAGCTACATCACCGCCAACCTGGCCGTGCTCTTCGCGCAGCTGGGCAAGCGCACGCTGGTGGTCGACGCCGACCTGCGCCGTCCGCGCCAGCACCGGATCTTCGGCATCCCGGGCCGCATCGGCCTGTCGGCCATCCTGGCCGGCCGGGCCGGCCCGGAAGTCATCGTCCCGATCCAGCCGCTGCCCGGCTTGTCGCTCCTGCCGGCGGGCGTGCTGCCACCGAACCCGCACGAGCTGCTGTCGCGGCCCCAGTTCCAGCGGCTGCTGTCAGCACTGCAGGCCAACTACGAGGTGATCCTGGTTGACACGGCGGCGGCGGGCTCCTGGGCCGACGCCGGCACGGTGGCAGCACGCACCGGCGCGGCCCTGATGGTCACCTGCCGCGACCGCAGCTCGATGCCGCGCGTGATCAAGCTGTCGGAGGAGTTGCGCGAGTTCGGCGTGAGCGTCGTCGGCGCCGTGCTCAACGGCGCCGGCACCCGGTGATGGGCGTGCCGCTGCCCACGCCGGACTGGCAGACCCGCTGGCTCCAGCTGGTGCGCGGGATGGCGCGGGTGCACTCGCCCAATGGGGAAAAGCAGTTGCTGGACTGGCTGCTGACCCCCGGCGAGGCGAGGGTCCTGGCGTTCGTGAACGCGCACGCCATGAACTCGGTGGCCGAATCGGTGAAGTTCTTCGACTCGCTCATGGCGGCCGACGTCGTGGTGCGCGACGGCATCGGGATGTCCATCCTGATGCAGTTGCTGAACCAGCGGCCCGGCCTGAACCTGAACGGGACCGACCTGATTCCCAAGATCCTGGCCCGCTGCTCGGGCCAGCCGCTGGCCTTCTTCGGCACGCGCGATCCCTGGCTGGGCAACGCGCGCGAGGTGGTGCTGCGCAAGCTGGCGCCCGGCAGCAGCGTCGTGACCGCCCACGGCTTCATGGACCTGGCCGCCTACATCCGCATCGCGGCCCAGCACCGTCCGCGCGTGATCGTCCTCGGCATGGGCATGCCTCGCCAGGAGGAGGTGGCTGTCGCGCTGCGGGCCGCGCTGAACTTCTCCTGCCTGATTATCTGTGGCGGCGCCATCATCGACTTCCTCGGGGGCAAGACGCCGCGGGCCCCGGTGTGGATGCGCCGCACGGGGCTGGAGTGGGCTTACCGGCTGGCGCGCGAGCCGCGGCGCCTGTTCAAGCGGTACGTGGCGGGCAACCCGGTGTTCCTGGCCCGTTCGCTGCAGCTGGCGACCAGTTCGCTGCGCGGCGACGGGGCCGCCAGCGCTTCGCCCTGACGGGCCCCTTCCTGCCTTTTCAATCCTGGGCCGCCGCCCGCCCGCTGGTGCCGAAGTGGCGCTGGTGGATGCTGGCCACGCTCGTCGAGAAGCGTTCGAGCGAGAACAGTTCCTGGTGCAGGGCCTTGCCATTGCGCTCCAGCTGCTCGCGCAAGCCGGGGTCGCCCAGCACCCTCGCGATCGCACGCGCGATGCCGGCGGAGTCGCCCGGCTGCACGAAGCTGGCGTTGACGCCGTCGGTCAGCACGTGCGGAATTTCACCCACTGGCGTGCAGACCACGGCCACGCCGTGCGCCAGCCCCTCGAGGATCGCCAGGGGCAGCCCCTCGTCGTAGGAGGGGAGCACGAGCAGGTCCGCCTGCGACAGCAGGCGCCCCACGGCGGCCGGATCGGCCCAGCCCTTGAATTCCACGCGGTCCGACACGCCCAGTTCGTGGGCCAGCGCTGCGTATTTCTCGACATCGCCGCCACCGGCCAGCGTCAGGCGCAGCTGCCGGTCGCTCAGCACTGGGTGGTTGAGGGCGCGCAGCAGGTCGGAAACGCCCTTGCGCTCGGACAGGTTCCCAAGGAACACCACGTGCGGTACCGCCGGCATGGCGGCGCGCCGCGTGGCCTTCGGTTCGGGAACCCCGTTGATCACGATCTCGATGCGCTCGGCGGGCACCTTGAGTTCATGGGCCACGAATTCCGCCGCGCCCTTGCCGAGCACCACACAGCTGGCGGGCATGGCGAACATGCGGCGCACCAGCGCCTGCGCGGGCGCAGGCAGGGCGCGGTAGGTGTGATGCAGCTGCGCGGCGTGCAGGTGCAGCACCACCGGCACTTCGAGCATCCGGCAGGCGGCGATCAGCGCCCCCTTGCGCACCAGACTCATGCGCTCGGCCACGTTGACGTGCACACCGGCCAGGCGGCCGCTGCGCTTGGCGCGCACCAGCTCCGCGATGGCCTTGGCCAGGTACAGCGGGGACAGCAGCGAACTGCCGCCGCCTCGCGTTTCGAGCATGCGCAGCACCGGCCCCGCGGAGCCGCCCTGCTGCGACTGCACCAGGTACTCCGCCACCTTGAACATGCCCCCGCCCATGGGCGTATTGGGTCCCGCGATGTAGATGAAGCGCTCTCCGGGTACGGCCTCGGCGCGCGCCGAGAGCTCTTCGAGGGGGCGCGGCATCGTCGCCGGGGTACCTTCCACTTGCGTCGTCATGAGCAGTATTCCTGTCCTTCTCTGGCCGCCGTGGCGGCTTCCTTGATGATCCTGCTGGGGATGAACTCACGGGGCGGCACGCGCGGTGCGAACCATCCGCGCACCATGGCCGCCGTGTTCACGCACCACGAGGTGACCGAGTAGAGGCCCCTTTCCAGCGACCGCTTGCGCCAGGCCATCACCACCAGCGGGGCCGCAGCCAGCGCGGCGAAGGCGGCGAAGCGGCCTGCGAGCGACAGGGGCCAGAAGGGAACGGTCAGCAGCGTGAGCCACCAAAGCAGCACCGCCGCGTAAAGCCGGAGCTCCCGCACCTCGCGCAGCACCAGCTTGCGGTGGGGGCCGGTGGCCGCGGCCCGCAGCAGTTCGCCCGGCCCGCAGGCGTAGCGGGTGCGCCAGCGCCGTGCCATGAGGCGGTAGGGCGGCGAGTCGTGGCCGAAATGCGTGGCGGCATCGACCGGGAGC
>Ga0164290_1002820_pt1 | contig 10205 bp, 15 predicted proteins | sample Micstemetagenome_FD_108782 | JGI IMG/M metagenome (GOLD analysis project Ga0164290, IMG submission 108782) | Contaminated culture microbial community from soil near Moab, Utah, USA - Microcoleus steenstrupii SON62 (Illumina Assembly) | ecosystem: Environmental > Terrestrial > Soil > Soil crust...
CCCCGCGGCAAGAAGAGCCAGGCAGTGGTCGGCGACCGCGTGCTCTGGCGCGGCACCCATGACGAAGGAACGATCGAGAAGGTGCAGGAGCGCCGCAACCTGTTCTACCGCCAGGACGAGATCCGCACCAAGTCGTTCGCTGCCAACCTGGACCAGGTCCTCATCCTGATCGCCGCCGAACCCGAGTTCTCCGAGAGCCAGCTCGCGCGCGCCCTGATCGCTGCGGAGGCCGAACGCATCCGGCCGGTGATCGCCCTGAACAAGAGCGACCTGGTGGAGCCCTTCGAGCGGGCCTGGGGCCTGCTGCTGCCGTACCAGCGCATGGGTTACGGCGTGCTGCCGCTGTCGCTGCGCCTGTCGAAGGACGTCGACCGTGCCGAACTGCTCAAGCACCTGCAGGGCAAGACCACCCTGGTGCTCGGCCCCTCAGGCGCGGGCAAGAGCACCCTGATCAACCTGCTGGTGCCCGGCGCCCTGGCCCAGACCGGCGAGATCTCCAAGGCCCTGAACAGCGGCAAGCACACCACCACCAGCACCACCTGGTACTGGGTGGACGCCTCGCGCAGCACCGCGCTGATCGACTCGCCGGGCTTCCAGGAATTCGGGCTGCACCACATCGGGCCGACCCAGCTGGCCGGGCTGATGCCGGACCTGCGGCCGCACCTAGGCGAGTGCAAGTTCTCCAACTGCACCCACTTGCACGAGCCCGGCTGCGCCGTCATCCCCAGCGTCGAATCGGCCTCCAGCCCGCACCCGATCAGCGCAAATCGCTATCGAATCTATAGCGAGCTGTTCGCCGAGCTGTCGCAGCCGCCGCGGTACTGAACTCAGCCCAGCAACCGCGCCAGCGTCAGCAGCGCCAGCAGCACCATCCACAGCACCACCGAACGCCAGACCAGGCCGACGATGCTGCGCAGGTGTGCGGGCTCGGCCTCGCGGCCGGGCGTGCTTTCGCTGTCACCGAGCGCCTCGGCGCCCAGGCCCGTGGAGCGGAAGCCCGCGGTCGCCTCGGGCACGAACACCGGCGACTTGAGCGCCTCGCCGCCCAGGCGTACGTTGACGGCACCCGAGGTGGCCGCCAGCACCACGCCATCGTTGTCGTTGGGGAAGCGCTGCGCGTGGTGGCGCCAGCAGTCGATCGCTTCCTCGAAGCTGCCCACCACCGCGAACCCGAGCGCGGTCACGCGCGCCGGCAGCCAGTCGACGACAGCCCAGGCCCGCGCCGCGGCCGACTGCAGGGCCACGCTGGCCGGCTGCGTGTGCGTGCGGCTGCGGTGGCGCCAGTAGCGCGCCACGAACTCGCTCATGCGGTAAAGCACCGCGCCCGCCGGCCCGAAGCCGAAGGCGGCCAGCACCGAGAACCAGGCGAGCACGCCGAACACATGGCGGTGGGCCGCGAGCACGGAATACTCGATCACGTGCCGCACGATTTCGCTGCGAGGCAGTTCGCTGGCATCGACCTGCTGCCATTGCGCCAGCAGCTCGCGGGCGCGCTCTTCGTCGCCGGCGTCCAGCGCATCGCGGATGTTGGGGAAGTGGTGGCTGAACTGGCGAAAGCCCAAGGTGACGTACAGCACCGCGACGCTCCAGAGCACCGCCACGGGCCACCCGATGGTGAGCATCAGCAGCCAGTGGATGCCCAGCGCCACCAGCGCCGGCACGACCGAGGACAGCGTCCACGCGATCCAGCCGTGGTGGGGCTTGCCGGCGTCGAAGTTGCGGCTGACCCAGCGCGCCCAGCTGCGCAGGCCGGCATGGATCGGGTTCTGGCGCGCCAGCGGCCGCACCTGCTCGATCAGCAGGGCGAACAGGATGGCGAAGAAGCTCATGCGGGGATGATAGCCAACGAGGCCGTCACGCCCGCGCTCAGGCCACGAGGAAACGGTAGAAGTTGCGCAGCATCGCCGCAGTCGCGCCCCAGATGAAACGCTCGGTGCTGCCGTCCATGTAGGGCATGGAAAACCACTCGCGCCGGGCCCCGGCCCATTCAAGCGCGTGACGCCGGTGGTGGGCGGGATTCATCAGGAACTGCAGGGGCACCTCGAAGGCGTCGGCCACCTCGAAGGCGTTCAGCGTGAGCTGGTGATCCGGCCGCACCAGCGCCACTACCGGCGTGATGATGAAGCGCGTGCCGGTGGTGTAGGTGGGCATCTGCCCGATCACTTCGGCCAGCTCCGGATCGAGGCCGATCTCCTCCTGGGCTTCGCGCAGCGCGGTATGCGCGGCGTCCACGTCGGTCTCGTCGCGCTTGCCGCCCGGGAAGGCCACCTGGCCCGAATGCGTGGACAGGTGCGTGGTGCGCTCGGTGAGCAGCACCGTGGGATGCACGCGCATCACGATGGGCACCAGCACCGAGGCCTGCGCCGGCGGGCGGTCGGCGAACTGGCGCTCGGCCCACACCTCGGGCTCCCAGGCCGGCGGCTGCGAGAAACGCTGGCGGATGGCGTCCGGCCGCAGCTGCGCGGGCTTGACCGCCGGCAGGTGCGAGTCCAGCCCGATCACGGGCACCGCGCGCGGGTCGAAGTGCGGCAGCTTCGACAGCGGCGTGTTCGGGTCGGCGGCGGGGGCGGGGTCGATGGGCATGGGGCCAAAAAACAAAGCCGCCGCAGGCGGGTGGCCTGTCGGCGGCTGTTGCGGCAAGGAGCGCTTAAGCGGCGGCGGCAGCAGCCGACTTGCTCGCGAGCTTTTCCTTGATGCGGGCCGACTTGCCGCTGCGGTCGCGCAGGTAATACAGCTTGGCGCGGCGCACGTCGCCGCGGCGCTTGACTTCGATGCTGGCGATCAGCGGGCTGTAGGTCTGGAAGGTCCGCTCCACGCCTTCGCCGCTGGAGATCTTGCGCACCGTGAAGCCGCTGTTCAGGCCGCGGTTGCGCTTGGCGATCACCACGCCTTCGTAGGCCTGCACGCGCTTGCGGTTGCCTTCGACGACGTTGACGTTGACGATCACCGTGTCGCCGGGAGCGAAGTCGGGGATGTTCTTGCCGAGCCGGGCGATTTCTTCCTGCTCGAGGGTCTGGATGATGTTCATGAGAGTCCTTTGTGATCGTGCCCGCGCTACGCAAAAGGCCTGGCGTCCAAGCGCCAGGCGGCCGGGCAGAGGATCGGAAAGCCCGAGATTATAGCCCGGCCAGGCGCAGGCTGGCCAGCAGGGCCTCGTCGGCCTTGTCCAGGCGCCCGGCGGCCCGGGCGGCGGCCACCAGGTCGGGGCGGTGCCGGGCGGTGAGCTCCAGCCGGCGGTCGCGCCGCCAGCGCTCGATTTGCGCGTGGTGGCCCGAGAGCAGTTCCGGCGGCACGCGCCGTCCCTGCCACTCCTCCGGCCGGGTGTAGTGCGGGCAGTCGAGCAGGCCGTCCAGCGCCGGGTTGAAGCTGTCCAGCTGGTGGCTGCCCTCGTCGTTCAGCACCCCGGGCTGCAGGCGGGCGACGGCGTCCAGCAAGGCCATGGCCGCGACCTCCCCGCCGGACAGCACGAAGTCGCCCAGGCTGAGCTGCTCGTCCACGTGGGCGTCGATGAACCGCTGGTCGATGCCTTCGTAGCGGCCGCACACCAGCACCGCCCCGGCGCTGGCCGACCAGCGTTCCACCTCGGCATGGTCGAGGCGGCGGCCGATCGGCGAGAACAGGATGACCGGATCCTTCGCCGCCCGGGCGACCTGTACTGCCGCCAGGCATTGCGCCAGCGGCTGCGCCATCATCACCATGCCTGGTCCGCCGCCAAAGGGGCGGTCGTCCACGCGCCGGTAGTTGCCTTCGGCGTGGTCGCGCAGGTTCCACAGCTGCACGTCCACCTGCCCCGTCTCGTAGGCACGGCGCGTGACGCCGGCCGCCAGGAACGGCGGGAACAGCTCGGGGAACAGCGTGATGACGTCGAAGCGCATCGCCCGCTCAGTAATCCGGCTGCCAGTCGACCGTGATCCGGCGGGCCGGCAGGTCCACGCCGTCCACGTAGGCCGAGACGAAGGGGATCATGCGTTCCTGGGCCTTGCCCTCGTGCTCGTACCCGATCACCAGCACGGTCTGCGGACCGGTGGAGAGCAGCTCCTTGACCTGCCCCAGGGCCACGCCCTCGCGGTTGACGACGGCCAGGCCGATCAGGTCGACCCAGTAGTACTCGTCTTCGCCGGCGGTGGGAAAGCTGGAGCGCGGCACGAAGATGCGCGCGCCTCTCAGGGCCTCCGCGGCATCACGGTCGTCCACCTCCTGCGCGCAGGCCACGATGGTGTCCGAGTGCTCCTTGGCCTCGCGCACGCGCAGCAAGGCGGTGCCGGAGAAGGTCTTGGCGCCCCTCTCCGCCGGCTGCAGGTACCAGCGCTTGGAAGAAAAAAGCGCTTCCGGGGAAGCGCTGTGGGGCAGGACCTTGAACCAGCCCTTGATGCCCCAGGCATCCGCGATCCGGCCGACTTCGACGGCGTCCGCGGGCAATTCCGCGGGCTCGAGCCCGGCCAGCATTCGGGATTAGGCCGCGGCTGCGGGGGCCTTGGCGGCGGCTTGCTTGAGCAGGCGCTCCACCGTGGGCGAAGCCTGCGCGCCGACGCCGCGCCAGTAGGTCAGGCGGTCCTGGGCGATGCGCACGCTTTCCTCGTTGTCCTTGGCGATCGGGTTGTAGAAACCCAGGCGCTCGATGAAGCGGCCGTCGCGGCGCACACGCTTGTCGGCCACGACGATGTTGAAGAACGGACGGCCCTTGGCGCCGCCGCGGGAGAGTCGAATGACGACCATGATTTATCCTTCGGGTGGACTGGAATTGCTTCCGGAATTTCTTCCAGCGTTTGATACACGCGACATGGCCACCCGGCCAGCGACACGCTGAAAAGCCCACGATTATAACGTTCCCTGCCTTTATGAGCACGATCCGCCCCAGCCAGGACGCCGACCTGCCCGCCATTACGGCCATCTACGCGCACCACGTGCTGAACGGCACGGGCACCTTCGAGACGACCCCGCCCACGCAGGACGACATGGCCGCGCGCCGGGCCGACGTGCTGGCCAAGGGCCTGCCCTACCTGGTGGCTGAGCAGGACGGCCAGGTGCTGGGCTTCGCCTACTGCCAGTGGCTCAAGCCGCGCCCGGCCTACCGCTTCTCGGCCGAGGACTCGATCTACCTGCACCCGGACGCCGCGGGCAAGGGGCTGGGCCGCCAGCTGCTCGGCGCGCTGGCGGCGCAGGCGGAGGCGGCAGGCATCCGCAAGCTGATCGCGGTGATCGGCGACTCGGCCAACGCCGGATCGATCGGGGTGCACCGCTCCCTGGGCTTTACGTCTGTGGGCAGCTTCAAGTCCTGCGGCTGGAAGTTCGGCCGCTGGCTGGACATCGTGCTGATGGAAAAGACCCTGGGCGCCGGCGACAGCACGCCGCCCGAGCCCGCCGCATGAAGAAGAACAAGACGCTAGCCGCCTGGCTCGCCTTCCTTGGTGGGCCGCTGGGCCTGCACCGCTTCTACCTGCACGGCGTGGGCGACCTGCTTGGATGGCTGCTGCCCATCCCCACCGCACTGGGGCTGTACGGGTGGGTGCGCATGGCGTATGTCGGGCAGAACGACCCGCTCGCCTGGGTCCTGGTGCCCGTGCTCGGGTTCGTGATCGCGGGCTGCTGCCTCACGGCCATCGTCTACGGACTGACCACCCGCGAGAAGTGGAACACCCGCTTCGGCGCCGACGAGCAGGCCGAACAGGGCGCCACGTCCTGGCTGACGGTCTTCGCCGTGGGGCTGGCGCTGATGGTCGGCGCCACCGGCCTCATGAGCAGCTTCGCCATGACGTTCCAGCACTACTTCGAGGAAGGCCGGAAGATCAGCGAATGAACCTCGCCGACGTCCTCATCCGCGCGGCCGAACCTGCCGACGCCGCCGCCGTCTCCGCCCTGCTCGGCCGGCCCGGCACAGTGGAAGGCACCCTGCAGGTGCCTGACATGCCGGTGGCCTCGCGCCTGGACTTCCTGCAGCGCATCGAGCCTCGCGATTGCAAGCTGGTGGCAGTGGCAGACGGCCAGGTTGTCGCCATGGGCGGCCTGCACACGGTGCAAGCCAGCCTGCGGCGCAGCCACGTGCGGCTGCTCGGGCTGGCGGTCGCCCCCGAATGGCAGGGCCGCGGCCTGGGCCGCCAGATGATGGCCCGGCTGCTGGATTGGGCGGACCATTGGGCGGGCGTGCTTCGCATCGAACTGCATGTCCACGTCGACAACGAGCGGGCGATCGCGCTGTACCGCAGCCTGGGCTTCGTCGAGGAAGGGCACCATCGCGGCTACGCCCTGAAGAACGGCCGTTACGTCGACAGCCTGTCGATGGCGCGGCTGCACCCGCAGCCCCCCACCCTGCCCTAGAACACCTGAAGGCTGATCCAGTACGCGATCGCGGCCACGAAGGCGCTCGCCGGGATGGTGAAGATCCAGGCCCACACGATGTTGCCAGCCACGCCCCAGCGCACGGCGCTGGCGCGCTGGGTGGAGCCCACGCCGACGATCGCGCCGGTGATGGTGTGGGTGGTCGAGACCGGGATGCCCAGTCCGGTGGCGAGGAACAGCGTGAGCGCCCCGCCCGTTTCGGCGCAGAAGCCCCCCACGGGTTTGAGCTTGGTGATCTTCTGGCCCATGGTCTTGACGATGCGCCAGCCCCCGAACATGGTGCCGGCGGCAATGGCCACGTAGCAGCTCACGATCACCCAGGTGGGCGGGGCGGCTTCGCCGCTGGCGACGTAGCCGGTGGCGATCAGCAGCATCCAGATGATGCCGATGGTCTTCTGCGCGTCGTTCCCGCCATGGCCCAGGCTGTAGGCGCCGGCGGAGACCAGCTGCATGCGCCGGAACCAGCGGTCTACCCGGGACGGGGTGGCGCGGCGGAACAGGTGCGAGACCAGCACCATCATCAGCGAGCCGAGCAGGAAGCCCAGCGTGGGCGAGACGAAGATGAACAGCACCGTCTTGAGGATGCCCGCGCCCACCAGCGAGCCGGCGCCGGCCTTGGCGATCACCGCCCCCACGATGCCGCCGATCAGCGCGTGCGAGCTGCTGCTGGGGATGCCGTAGTACCAGGTGATGACGTTCCAGGTGATGGCGCCCACGAGCGCCCCGAACACCACGTGCGTGTCCACCACCCCCGGCTGCACGATGCCCTTGCCCACCGTGGCGGCCACGCTCAGGTGGAAGATGAAGATGGCGATGAAGTTGAAGAAGGCGGCGAACAGCACCGCCTGGGTCGGCTTGAGCACGCCGGTGGACACCACGGTGGCGATCGAGTTCGCCGCGTCGTGGAAGCCGTTCATGAAGTCGAAGGCCAGGGCCAGGGCCACCAGCATGATCACCACCCAGAGGGCGGCCTGCGCGGTCTCCATGGGATCAGGAATGCTCGAGGACGATGCCCTCGATCACGTTGGCCACGTCTTCGCACTTGTCGGTGATGGTCTCCAGCAGCTCGTAAATCGCCTTGAGCTTGAGGACCTCGCGCACGTCAGGCTCCTCGCGGAACAGCTTGCTCATGGCCGATCGCATCACGCGGTCGGCGTCCGACTCCAGCCGGTCGATCTCCTCGCAGGTCTTGAGCGCCGCCTCCGCGGTCGGCCCGTCCGCCAGCCGGGCGATCAGGCCCACGGCGTCCTTGACCCGCTCGCAGCACTTGACCGACAGGTCCGTGAGCCGGGTGATCTCGTCGTTGACCTGCCGCAGGTCGTACAGCGCCATGGTCTCCGCCGAATCCTGGATCAGGTCGGCCACGTCGTCCATGGTGTTGATCAGCGTGTGGATCTGGTCCCGGTCGATCGGCGTGATGAAGGTCTTGTGGATCAGCCGGTTCACCTCGTGCGTGACCCGGTCGGCCGCCCGCTCGGCGTTGTCGACTTCCTGGTTGTACTTTTCGCGCGCCGCCGGGTCGTTGTAGGTGGCCACCAGCTTGGAAAAGGCATGCGCGGCTTCCACGATGCGCTCCGCATGCTGGTTGAACAGCTCGAAGAAATTGCCTTCTCGGGGCAGCAGCTTGCCAAACAGCATTCCGGCTCCAGGGGGTATGACGTTTTTGTGACAGGCGAGTGTAAACGCCCGGCTTTTCTCAACCGTTGCTGCGGAACATGAAGTACACCGCGCCCACCATGCACAGGGCCGCCCAGAGGTAATCGAGCTTGAGCGGCTCGCGCAGGTAGAACACGGCGAAGGGCACGAACACCGCCAGCGTGATCACTTCCTGCATGATCTTCAGCTGGGCGACCGAAAATCCCGCCTGCTGGAACCCGATGCGGTTGGCCGGCACCTGCAGCAGGTATTCGGCCAGGGCGATGCCCCAGCTCACGAGCGCGGCGATGTACCAGGGGCTGGTGGCCAGGTTCTTCAGGTGCCCATACCAGGCGAACGTCATGAACACGTTGGACGCGACCAGCAACAGGATGGATTGCAGCGGGAAAGGCAGCGAAGCAAGCGTGCTCATGCACAAATTATCGGTGGTGCACGAGGACCCCCACTGCATCGTGCTGGACAAGCCTGCCGGCCTCCTGTGCGTGCCAGGCCGCGGCGCCGACAAGCGGGATTGCCTGTCGGCCCGCGTGCAGGCTCTCTACCCGGACGCCCTCGTCGTGCACCGGCTCGACATGGCCACGTCAGGCCTGTGGCTAATGGCCCGTGGCACTGCGATGCAGCGGCGGCTCGGCGATGCCTTTGCCAGGCGTGAAGTGCACAAGCGCTACGTCGCCGTCGTCGACGGCGACGTGCCCCCGCCCAGCGGCAAATGGGGCGAGATCGACCTGCCGCTGGCCGCCGACTGGCCCAACCGGCCGCGCCGGGTGGTGGACCCCGTGGCCGGCAAGCCCAGCCTCACCCGCTGGCGCGTGCTGGGAGCGGGTCCCTGGCCGGGCACCACACGCCTGGAATTGCAGCCGGTCACGGGACGCTCGCACCAGCTGCGCGTCCACCTGCAGGCGATCGGCCATCCCATCGTCGGAGATGCCCTGTACGCGCCCGGGCCGGTCGCAGCAGCGGCGCCGCGCCTGCTGCTGCACGCCAGCGAACTCGCGCTGGCGCACCCGGACACCGGATCGCGGCAACACTGGACCAGTCCGGTCCCGTTCTGACGGACCCATGGCGCGCCCGCACTACCACGTCTACGTCGTCGAGCTGGACGACCGCGTCTGGAACCACGCGCGGTTTCGCAAGGCTAACCCGGACTACGTGTTGGGGCGCCCCTTCGTCTACGTGGGGATGACCGGGCTGGATCCCGACCTGCGGTTCGACAAGCACAAGGCCGGCATCCAGGCCAGCAGCTTCGTGCGCGACTATGGCCTGCGGCTGCGGCCGGACCTCTACGAGCGCTACAACCCCATGGCCTACGAGGCGGCGCGAGCCATGGAAGTGGAACTGGGCATCGCGCTGCGCAGCGCCGGGTACGGGGTCTGGCAGGCCTAGCCGTGCGCGCGAACCGCGGCCACGTAAAGCCGCGTGAAGAACAGGCCGATGTGCAGCTTTTCGATGGCTTCGCGCTGGAGCCGCCAGATGGCCTGCAGTTGTGACGGCCGCATGCCGGCTTCCAGCCCGTCGCCCAGCGCCAGCTCCGCGGCGGTGGCGTCCGCACGGGCGCGCTGGGCGGCTTTTTGCGCCGAGGCGCAGATGGCTTGGAGGTAACCCAGCTGTTCAGGCGGCACCATGGTCTTGCAGCTCCTGTGACAATGGATCGATGCTCGGGGTCGCGCCGGCTGCGTGCTGTAGGAACCATGCCGGTGTCCGGGTCCGCCATTGCTGCCTGCCTCTGCCGGAGAACGCCATGCCGCCGCTGCCCTCCCTTCGCCGCCGCACCCTCGCCGCTGCGCTCGTCGCCGCGCCCGCCCTTTGGCCCGGCGTGCGCGCACAGCCGGCGACGCCCCGCCGCCCCACCCCGGCGCAGACCGAGGGGCCCTTCTATCCGGTGACCTTGCCGCGCGACAGCGACTTCGACCTGCTGCGCAATGGCGCCCAGAGCTACGCCCGCGGCCAGCCGGCGTGGGTGGAAGGCGTCGTCACGGACCTGGACGGCAAGCCCCTGGCCGGCGCCCAGGTGGAGATCTGGCAGTGCGACGAAGCGGGGCACTACCACCACCCGGGGGACGGCGGGCGCGCTGACCCGGCGTTCCAGGGTTTCGGCCGCGTCGTCGCCGGTGCCGACGGCCGCTACCGCTTCCGCACCATCCGGCCGGTGCCGTACACCGGGCGCACCCCGCACATCCACATGAAGGTGCGGCTGTCCGGACGAGAGCTGCTCA
>Ga0164290_1002821_pt1 | contig 10192 bp, 7 predicted proteins | sample Micstemetagenome_FD_108782 | JGI IMG/M metagenome (GOLD analysis project Ga0164290, IMG submission 108782) | Contaminated culture microbial community from soil near Moab, Utah, USA - Microcoleus steenstrupii SON62 (Illumina Assembly) | ecosystem: Environmental > Terrestrial > Soil > Soil crust...
GCTACGACGGCGCGCTGGCGGCGGATCGGCCCGAAGGCAAGGGCAAGATCACCTATCCCGACGGCTCCACCTATGAGGGCGACTGGAAGGCAGGCGTCATCGCGGGTCGCGGCACGGCGACCTATGCCGATGGCTCGGTCTATGAAGGGGACTTCGTCGCCTCCCGTCCGGAGGGGATGGGAAAGATGACCATGCCCGATGGCTATGTCTATGAGGGCCAGTGGAAGGCCGGCCTGCGCGAAGGCCAAGGCAAGGCAAGCTTTGCCGACGGGTCGGTCTATGAAGGCCAGTTCCGCGCCGGCCTGCGGCATGGCAAGGGCAAGCTGACCATGCCGGACGGCTTCATCTACGAAGGCGACTGGGCCGAGGGCGAGATGCAGGGCATCGGCACGGCCACCTATCCCGGCGGCGACATCTACCAAGGGGCCTTCGAAAAGGGCAAGCGGCAGGGGGCGGGCAAGCTGACCTATGCCTCCGGCGAGGTGGCCGAGGGCAACTGGCTGAACGGCATCCTCGTCGCCCCGCCCGAAACCCCGCCCGAAACCCCGCCCGCACCTGCCGCGACCGAAGGCACCACCCCGGTGACAGAGCCTGCGGCAGAAAACTGACGCGACAGAGGCTTTCCCCACCGGCGCGACGCGTCAATCGCCTGCGCCACGCCCTCTCCCCTCGGGGGAGAGGGTCGGGGTGAGGGGGCACCTCACAGCACTTCCCCCGCCTCCATCCGCGCCAGAAACGCCTCGGCCCCGGCCAGAACCCGGGCCTTGTGGCCCTCCTCCATCCGGTCCCAGGTCCGATACATCTGCGCCATCCGCGGATTGCCCGCGAACCGCTCCCGATGCCGCAGCAGGAAATGCCAGTAAAGCAGGTTGAAGGGGCAGGCCTTTTCCCCCGCCTTCTCCTTCACCTTGTAGTGGCAGCCACCGCAGTAATCCGACATCCGGTCGATATAGGCACCGGAACTCACATAGGGCTTCGACCCAACCACGCCGCCATCCGCGAACTGGCTCATCCCGATGGTGTTCGGCGCCTCGACCCATTCGAAGGCATCGACATAGACCGACAGATACCATTCATGCACCTGCGCCGGGTCCACCCCCGCCAGCAGCGCGAAATTCCCCGTCACCATCAGCCGCTGGATGTGATGGGCATAGGCCATGTCCCGCGTCTGCCCCACCGCATGGCCCATGCAGGCCATCCGCGTCGGCCCGCCCCAATAGACCGCAGGCAGCGCCCGCCCATGCCCCAGCGCGTTGCGCGCCATATAGCCCGGCCCCTCCAGCGCCCAGATGCCGCGCACGAATTCCCGCCAGCCGATGATCTGCCTTATATAGCCCTCCGCTGCATTGATCGGCACACGCCCCGCCCGCCATTCCGCCTCGACCCGCCGACAGACCTCCATCGGCGACAACAGCCCGAGGTTCAGGTAAGGCGAAATCAGCGAATGGCTCAGCACCGGGTCACCCGCCAGCATCGCATCCTGCTCATCCCCGAAAGCGGGCAGCGCATGGGCCGCGAAATGATCCAGCGCGGCCAGCGCCCCCTCCCGCGTCACGGCCCAGCCGAACGGGCGCAACGCCCCGAAATGCGCCGGGAACCGCGCCTCGACCAGGGCCAGCACCTCCTCCGTCACCGCATCGGGGGCGAAACGCGGCGGGCGCGGGCGGAACAGGTCCGCCGCGGCGGGCTTGCGGTTGTCATGGTCGTAATTCCACTGCCCCCCGGCGGGCTGTTCCCCCTCCATCATCAGCCCGGTCTTGCGCCGCATCTCGCGATAGAACCACTCCATCCTGAGTTGCTTGCGCCCTTCGGCCCAGGCCGCGAATTCCGCCTCCGAACACAGGAAACGGTCATCCGGCAGCAGCGTCACCGGCAGCGGACACTCGCCCAAAGCCTGCCGCAGCCGCCAATCCCCCGGCGCGGTGGCCACAACCTCCGCCGCCCCCATCTCCGCCGCCCGGCGGATCAACTCCCCCAGGATGCTCTGGCTGTTCTCCGCCTCGTCCAGCCGCGAATAGGCCACCTGCCACCCGGCCGCGCGCAGATCCTCTGCAAAATGCCGCATCGCGGACAGGATCAGCGCGATCTTCTGCGGATGATGCGGGACATAGGTCCCCTCCGCCATCACCTCCGCCATGACGATGACGTCACCCGGTCGCGCGGCACGCAGGGCGGCAACGGTGGGGGTAAGCTGGTCGCCAAGGATCAGGACAAGGCGGGTCATGGGGTGCACCCAAGTGCAGAGGCAAGACTTGCCCCGATGCCCAAAGCATCGGGGTGCGGCCGTCCCGCCCCCCCGGGGCGGCCGCACATATATGTGCAGCCACCCCGGCGTGACGGCCGCGCCCCTTCCGTCGCTCTGCCAGAACGGTTCACCACTCCACCCGCTCCCCCCGCCAATCGAAGAAACCGCCCGTCTCCCCCGGCCCGATCCTCTCCAGCACCGCCAGCAGGTTCTCCGCCGCCGCCGCAGGCGTCACCGTCGGATGCCCGCCCGCATAGGCCGCCGTCAGCCCCGTCGCCACCGTGCCCGGATGGAGCGCCACCAGCGCCGCCGCCGGATGCGTCCGCGCCAGTTCCACCGCACAGGTCCGCACGATCTGGTTCAGCGCCGCCTTCGCCGCCCGATAGCCATGCCACCCGCCAAGCCGATTGTCCCCGATCGACCCCACCCGTGCCGACAGCACCGCCACCTTCGCCGGGCGGTCCTTCGGGATCATCCGCCAGACATGTTTCAGAACCAGCGCCGGCCCGATCGCGTTCAGCGCGAATTGCGCCGCCATCGCCGCCCCGTCCAGCGCCTTCACGCTCTTCTCCGGCCGCGCCCCCCCGATCTCCAGACCCCCCGTGGCGACAAGGATCAGATCGAACACCCCCTCCACCGCGCCCAGCACTCGCGCCACCGATGCCTCATCCGTCACATCCAGCCCATCCGCCCGGCGCGACAGGCCCACCACCTCCCACCGCCGCTGCACAAGGGCCACGGCCACCGCCGACCCGATCCCCCCCGATGCCCCGATCACCAATGCCCGCATGCGCCCTCGCTTTCCGAAACCGCCACTTAACCCGCCAAAAACCCGCTTCAACCCGCCTTTTCCACCTTGCGCTGCGGCAATTCCTGCGTATCGTCGCGCCCCATGACACGGGACCGACATATCGCTTCGCTCACGGGTGCACGCCGCACCCTGTCCCCCCGTGGCCTGCTTCTCCTTACCCGCCTCTGAGCGTGCCCTTGGGCGCGACCGCTCAGAGGTGACCAGCGCCCGAAGGAAAAGCAGCAGACGGCACAAGGAACAGACCCCATGACCGACAAGAGCACGCAACCCCGCGTCCTGATCTTCGACACGACCCTGCGCGACGGCGAACAATCCCCCGGCGCCACCATGACCCATGACGAAAAGCTGGAAATCGCCACCCTCCTCGACGAAATGGGCGTGGACATCATCGAGGCGGGCTTCCCCATCGCCTCCGAAGGCGATTTCGCCGCCGTGTCCGAAATCGCGCGGCGGGCGAAGAACTCCACCATCTGCGGCCTCGCCCGCGCCAATTACAAGGACATCGACCGCTGCTGGGAGGCGGTGAAACACGCGAAATCCCCGCGCATCCACACCTTCATCGGCACCTCGCCCCTGCACCGCGCCATCCCCAATCTGGACATGGACCAGATGGCCGAACGCATCCACGACACCGTGACGCATGCCCGCAACCTCTGCGACAACGTACAATGGTCGCCGATGGATGCCACGCGGACCGAGGCCGATTATCTCTGCCGCGTCGTCGAAATCGCCATCAAGGCGGGCGCCACCACCATCAACATCCCCGATACGGTCGGCTACACCTACCCGTTCGAATCCGCCAAGATCATCAAGATGCTGCTCGACCGCGTGCCGGGCGCGGACACGATCACCTTCGCCACCCATTGCCACAACGACCTCGGCATGGCGACCGCCAACGCCCTGGCGGCGGTAGAGGCGGGCGCGCGGCAGATCGAATGCACCATCAACGGCCTTGGCGAACGCGCAGGCAACACCGCGCTGGAAGAGGTCGTGATGGCCATGAAGGTCCGCAACGACATCCTGCCCTACCGCACCGGCATCGACACGACCAAGATTATGCACCTGTCGCGCCGCGTCTCCACCGTCTCGGGCTTCCCGGTGCAGTTCAACAAGGCCATCGTCGGCAAGAACGCCTTCCTGCATGAATCCGGCATCCATCAGGACGGCGTCCTGAAGAATGTCGAAACCTTCGAAATCATGCGCCCCGAAGATATCGGCCTGAACCAGAAGAACATCGCGATGGGCAAACATTCCGGTCGCGCCGCCCTGCGGGCCAAGCTGAAGGAACTGGGCTACGACCTCGCCGACAACCAGCTCAACGATGTCTTCGTCCGCTTCAAGGCCCTCGCCGACCGCAAGAAGGAAGTCTATGACGACGACATCCTCGCTCTGGTCGCCGATGAACAGACCAATGACGCCCATGACATTCTGGTGCTGAAAAAGCTCCGCGTTGTCTGCGGCACCGATGGCCCGCAAGAGGCCGACATGGTGCTGGCCATCGACGGGGTGGATCACCAAACCGACGCCACGGGCGACGGCCCGGTGGATGCCGCCTTCAACTGCATCAAGATGCTCTTCCCCCACAAGGCCCGGCTGCAGGTCTATCAGGTCGCCGCCGTGACCGAAGGCACCGACGCGCAGGCCACCGTCTCGGTGCGTCTGGAAGAGGATGGCCGCATCGTCACCGGCCAATCGGCCGATACCGATACCATCGTGGCCTCGGTCAAGGCCTATGTGAACGCGCTCAACCGCCTCATCGTCCGCCGCCAGAAGACCGCGCCGGGCGAGGATGTGAAGACCGTCACCTATCACGGCGAATAACCATCGGCAGGGGCGGCGCAGGCCGCCCCTCTTCCGTCACAACCGCCCGAACCGCGCCGTGATCGCCGCCGCATGGGCCGCCAGCCCCGGCACCCCCGCCCATTGCGCCAGCAGATCCGACCAGCGCAGCGGGGCAAAGACCACATCCGCCCCCTTCACCCGCGCCGCAAAGGCCGCAGCCTCCGCCGCATGGGCCCGGATCGCCGCAGGATCCACCGGCTTGCCATTCGCCCAGGCCGCCGGCGCGCCATGCAGATAGACCAGCACCGCGCCCAGCCCGCGCTTCTTCGCCTGCGTCCGCAATCCATAGGCGTGCTTCACCAACTGCACCGCATCCAGATGCCGGAAGGTCACCGCCCCGGCCACCAGCGCGCCCCGCAACCGGTCATAAGGGGCCATCCCCGCCCCCCAGTCCCGCGCCTCGTAAGCTTCGGAAAAGACGGTTGCCTTGCGGGGACGGAACGGCTCATAGCGTTTCGCCTCCACCCCCACCAGCGTGGTCGGCGTCGTCACCGCCACATCCAGCCACGGATGCCGCCCGCCCGTCCAGGGAAAGCGCATCTCGGCCTCGATCTCCACCTGCTCGGGCCGTCCCATCGGCACGCCCGGCAGCGATGGCAGCAAGGACGGCCGCTCCAGGAACCAGCCGAAGGCATTCGCCGCCAGGGCGGAAGATGACTCCGGGCTGTCGAACTTGCCCGAAGCCACCTCATTCCCGGGCGACCGCGACAGGGCGGCCAGGACGGCATCGGCAGGAACGTCAGAAAGGAAGTGCGGCATGGCGTCCCCTATTGCTCTGACCCTCCCCATACGCCCGACGCGCGGCCGGGGAACAGCGAAATCTGACACCGATCGCGCGGCGTTTCCCGACGCAGAAACCGGTCACCGCCCCCCGCGTCGCGGAAATTGCGTCAAAGTCCGGCGCGGTTTCAGCGTCCGAAACCGCCCGTCATGTCCGAAAAGGAAAACCCCTGGTCACTCGCGCGCCCCGGAGACCCGTTCGATCATCGGAAAACCGCAACTCTGACCTGCACACGCGGAATTGCGCGCCCCGCCCCCCTGCGGGCTTTCACTGCCCCCCACCTGTCTTTATATGGTGACGCCCGCCTTGGCATCGGCTGAGTCGCGGGTAAAATCTCTTTTGCGCTTCAACAGGATCACCCCAGCATGTCGGTACTCTCGGGCATCTTCTCGTCGGACATGGCGATCGACCTCGGCACGGCGAACACGCTCGTCTACATCCGCGGCAAGGGGATCGTTCTGAACGAACCCTCGGTGGTGGCCTATCACGTCAAGGACGGCAAGAAACAGGTTCTCGCCGTGGGCGAGGATGCCAAGCTGATGCTGGGCCGCACCCCCGGCACGATCGAGGCGATCCGCCCGATGCGCGACGGCGTCATCGCCGATTTCGACAGCGCCGAAGAGATGATCAAGCACTTCATCCGCAAGGTCCACAAGCGCACGACCTTCTCCAAACCCAAGATCATCGTCTGCGTCCCCCACGGCGCGACCCCGGTCGAAAAGCGCGCCATCCGCCAGTCGGTCCTCTCCGCCGGCGCCCGCCGCGCAGGGCTCATCGCCGAACCCATCGCCGCAGCCATCGGCGCGGGCATGCCGATCACCGACCCCACCGGCAACATGGTCGTCGACATCGGCGGCGGCACCACCGAAGTTGCCGTCCTCTCGCTTGGCGACATCGTCTATGCCCGTTCCGTCCGCGTCGGCGGCGACCGGATGGACGAGGCGATCATCTCCTACCTCCGCCGCCATCAGAACCTGCTGATCGGCGAATCCACCGCCGAACGCATCAAGACCTCCATCGGCACCGCCCGCATGCCCGATGACGGGCGCGGCGCCTCGATGCAGATCCGCGGCCGCGACCTGCTGAACGGCGTGCCCAAGGAAACCGAAATCAACCAGGCCCAGGTGGCCGAGGCGCTGGCCGAACCCGTGCAGCAGATCTGCGACGCGGTCATGCAGGCGCTTGAGGCCACGCCGCCCGACCTTGCCGCCGACATCGTGGATCGCGGCGTCATGCTGACCGGTGGCGGCGCGCTGCTCGGTGATCTCGACCTCAGCTTGCGCGAACAGACCGGGCTTTCCATCTCGGTCGCCAACGAGTCACTGAATTGTGTCGCCCTCGGCACCGGCAAGGCGCTGGAATATGAAAAGCAGTTGCGGCATGTGATCGATTACGACAGCTGATCCCCGCAAGGGACGGGCCATCGGAAGAGGGAACGCCGTGGCGAAGTCGCGCAGCACAGGACCGGAAGACTATGCCCGCCCCCTGCGACGGTTGTTCGTGGGGATGCTCGTGTTTGTCCTCCTCGCCCTCTTCCTGCTCTGGCGGATCGACAGCCCCCGCGTCGAACGCTTCCGCGCCGCATTGGTGGATCGGGTCGTTCCCTCCTTCGACTGGGCCCTCCTGCCGATCACCAAGGCCGCCGCCATGATCGACGAATTCCAGAGCTATGCGAGCCTTTACGAACAGAACCAGGAACTCCGCCGCGAACTTCAGCAGATGAAGGCCTGGCGCGAGGCAGCGCTGCAACTGGAACAGAAGAACGCCCGCCTTCTCGACCTCAACCAGGTCCGGCTGGACCCGAAACTCACCCATGTCACCGGCGTCGTGCTGGCCGACAGCGGCTCGCCCTTCCGCCAATCCGTCCTGCTGAACGTCGGCGAGCGCGACGGCATCCGCGACGGCTGGGCCACGATGGATGGCATCGGCCTGGTGGGCCGCATCTCGGGCGTGGGCGAACGCACCTCCCGCGTGATCCTCCTGACCGACTCGAACTCCCGCGTTCCCGTCACGGTGCAGCCTTCCGGCCAGAAGGCCCTTCTGTCGGGCGACAACAGCGCCCTGCCCCCGCTGGAATTCCTGGAAAACGCCGATCTCGTCCGCCCCGGCGACCGGGTGGTGACCTCCGGCGATGGCGGGATGCTGCCCGCGGGCCTTCTGGTGGGCCAGGTCGTCATGGGCACTGACCGCCGCCTGCGGACCGTGCTGTCCGCCGATTACGAAAGGCTGGAATTCCTGCGCGTCCTGCGCAGCCATGACCTGACCCCGATCACCGATCCGGGCGCCCTCATTGCCCCCCCGCCCGGCAGTCTGGAGCCCGAGGCAGATACCGGCGAATCCGCCGCCGCCGAGCCCGCCTCCGCCGGCGGCACCGAAGACGTCACCGAAGGCTCCCCGGGTGTGGAGGGCGGCGATGGTTGAAGGCATCCGCTCGTCCGTCTGGCTCTACCGTGCGATCTTCATGGGCCTCGCGCTGTTCCTGTTGTTCCTGAAACTGCTGCCCCTCGGCTCGCTGGCGGGCGACTTGCCGGGGCCGGACCTCCTGCTCTGCCTGATCTTCGCCTGGGTCGTGCGCCGCCCCGATTTCCTGCCCGTCCCGCTGATCGCCCTCGTCGTGCTGCTGGAAGACCTCCTGCTCATGCGCCCCCCCGGCCTCTGGACGGCGCTTGTCCTGCTGGCCACCGAATTCATCCGCTCCCGCGCCGCACTCACCCGCGAACTGGCCTTCGTCACCGAATGGCTGCTGGTGGGCGGCGTGATGTTCGCCTTGCTCATCTCCTATCGTCTGGCCTTTGCCATCGCCTTCGTGCCGCAGCCCGGTTTCGGCTTCGCCCTCTTGCAGACTCTGTGGTCCGTGCTGTGTTATCCCCTCGTGGTGGCCGCCTCGCGCTTTGCCTTCGACCTGCGCAAGCCCGCGACGGGCGAGGTGGACGCCTACGGACGGAGGCTGTGACACATGCGTAGAACCGCCCGCGACACGGAAGAAAGCGCCCGCCGCATCAACCGCCGTGCCCTGTTCATGGGCGGGGCGATGGGGGCCATGTTCGCCGTCCTCGGCGTCCGCATGCGCTATCTCAGCGTCGAACAGGCCGATGAATTCCGCCTTCTGGCCGAAGAGAACCGCATCGCCATCCGCCTGATCCCCCCCGAACGCGGCAAACTCTTTGACCGCAACGGGATGCTCATCGCCGGCAACGAACAGAACTATCGCGTGACCCTGACGCGCGAGGATGCGGGCGATGTCGACCTCGTCCTCGCCCGGCTGACCAAGCTCATCCCCCTCACCCCCGAAGACATCGAACGCATCAAGCGCGACATCGACCGCAACTCCGCCTTCGTGCCCATCATCGTGGCCGACCGGCTGGAATGGGAGGATTTCTCCAAGGTCGCGATGAACGCCCCCTCCCTCCCCGGTGTCACGCCCGAAGTGGGCCTCTCCCGCCACTACCCGCTGGTCGAGGATTTCTCCCATGTCGTGGGCTATGTCGGCCCGGTCAGCGAACGCGACCTCGAAGAACGCCCGAATCCCGATCCGGTCCTCCGCATCCCCGAATTCCAGATCGGCAAGATCGGCGTCGAACGCTGGATGGAAGAAACCCTCCGCGGTTCCGCCGGCAACAAGCGGATCGAGGTCAACCATGTCGGCCGCGTCATGCGCGAACTGGAACGCACCGACGGCACGCCCGGGCTGGATGTCCAACTGACGCTCGATGCCGAAGTGCAGAACTTCGTCCAGGCCCGCCTCGGCGAAGAAAGCGCCGCCTGCGTGGTGATGGATGTCACCACCGGCGACATCATCGCCTGCGCCTCCGCCCCCGGCTTCGACCCCAACCTCTTCGTGCGCGGCATCAGCCAGACGGACTATTCCGCCCTGATGGAGGATGACCACCGCCCGCTTGCGAACAAGACGGTGCAGGGCGCCTATCCCCCCGGCTCCACCTTCAAGATGGTCACCGCGCTGGCGGCGCTGGAGGCGGGCGTCATCACCCCCGAAACCACCCACAGCTGCCCCGGCTATATCGAATTCGGCGACCGGCGCTTCCACTGCTGGAAACGCGGCGGCCATGGCCGGGTGGACCTTGCCCGGTCCCTCGCCGAAAGCTGCGATGTCTATTACTACGAAATCGCCCAGAAGGTCGGCATCGACAAGATCGCCGAAATGGGCCGCCGCCTGGGCCTTGGCCTGCGGCATGACCTGCCCATGTCGGCCATCACCGAAGGCATCATGCCCAACAAGGCGTGGAAGCAGGAACGCTGGGGCCAGGACTGGCGCATCGGCGACACGATCAACGCCTCCATCGGCCAGGGCTATGTCCTTGCCTCGCCTCTGCAACTGACGGTGATGACCGCCCGCATCGCCACGGGGCGCAGCATCGTTCCGCGGCTCGTGCGTGCCGTCGGCGGCAAGCCGCTGGACCAGCCCTCCGCCGAACCGCTCGGCCTCGATGCCGGCGGCCTGCGGCAGGTGCGCGAAGGCATGTTCGAGGTGATGAACACCCAGCGCGGCACCGCC
>Ga0164290_1002822_pt1 | contig 10190 bp, 7 predicted proteins | sample Micstemetagenome_FD_108782 | JGI IMG/M metagenome (GOLD analysis project Ga0164290, IMG submission 108782) | Contaminated culture microbial community from soil near Moab, Utah, USA - Microcoleus steenstrupii SON62 (Illumina Assembly) | ecosystem: Environmental > Terrestrial > Soil > Soil crust...
ACCAGGGCATCGGAGAAGTCCGAAAGGCGGAACGGGTCGAAATAACCGCCCGGATTGGCCGTCATCCAGGCATAAATGCGTGCCGAGCCCAGCCATTGCAGCAGCACATAGGCCGCCTCGGGATTCTTGCTCTGCGACGACACCGAAGCCGAAAGGTTGAGCCAGAGCACCGTGCGGCGGATGAGCTTGCCGTCAACCTCATTGCCCGGCGGCAGCATGGAGCCGATCTTGCCGGTAACCTTGGAGCCTGTATTGCCGGCATTGTCGAGGAACTTGGGCAGGTTGGAGAAGGCGCAGGTCATCGCGGCGCCGCCGCCGGCGAAATTGCCATACTGTTCCGGCCAACCCCAGGAGATCGCGTCCGGCGAATGATGCGAAAGTGAGTCCACATATTCCTTGGTCGCAGCATAGCCCGCCTCGGAATTGATCAGTGCCTTGCCGTCGTCGTCGAACAGGAACTGGTTGGGATTGCCGCGCGAGACATAGCGCTGGTACCAGTTGGTATAGCCCCAGCCCTGATTGCGCAGGTCCGTCGAGCCGAACAGGCCCTTGTCGGGACGATGGAAGAAGGCGGCGACGTCGCTATGTTCCTTCCATGTCCTCGGCGGCGCGAGCGCATAGCCATGCTTGTCGGAGAAGGCCTTCTTCTCGGCCTCGTCGTTGAAGAGATCGGTGCGGTAGTTCCAGATCTGGAAGTCGCCGTCGAGCGATACGCCATAGGTCGAGCCGCTATACTGGTTGAGCAGCGACACGCCCTTCGCGCCGTTGACGTAGCCGGTGTCCGGCGCATCCCATTCCGGCTTGTGCGTCGCGACATACTCGTCGAGATTGACGATGCCGCCGGTCTCGGCGAGGTCGCCCAAGCGGTTCCATTCGACTGCATAGATGTCGAAGGCACCAGCCTTGGTCGATATATCCTGCATCGTCTTGGTGAATTCCTGACCGTTCGGCACGCCGACGATCTCGAGCGTGATGCCGGTTTCCTTCTCCCAGAGTTCCTTGATCGAATGCGCGCCCTTGGGAAACGGCTGGGTCAGTTGGCCAATCGAGCCATCGGACAGGCCGAGCACGATCTTGGTAACGCCCTTGGCCTTGAAGCTCTTAGCGGCTTCGATTGCCCTCCCCTCGGGCGTATCGGCGCCATATTGGTAGCGCTCGGCGCCGTCGAAACCGGTCGGCCCGCCGATCATGCCGTCGGCGAGTTTGTCGGCGGCGAAAGCGCGACTGGGGCGAATGAACTGCGGGGCGATGCCAACGGCGGCCGTCAAGCCGGCAATTCGGGTGGACGCCGAAAGAAACCAACGGCGAGATACATTGAGATTGATTGTCATATTTTCCTCCCTCACGACCAGACCTCCATCTCGTCGCATGATGTATATTGATTTGTTGATCTATTGATGTCAACATCATATTTGATCAACGTACCTCAATAATGACATCGAACATGATCAAAGGCAAAAAGCCCAGTGGAATCAAGGCTGACATACAAGACGGCGCTGATGTTTTTTGATGCATTGCAAGAGGAAATGAGTGCCATGCCAAGCTGCGCGCATTTTTTAGATTGCAAGTCCCACCCGGTCGAATACATCAACTTCCATCATTTCACGACGAGGGAATCATGGTGCGCTCGACTTTGATCGACATTGCCCGGGGTGCGGGGGTCTCGACCGCAACGGTCGACCGCGTGCTCAACAACCGCTCTGGTGTGAGCGAACGGACGCGCATGATCGTGATGGAAACTGCGGCACGCCTGGGTTATTTTGGCGGCGCTGAGACGACCGCGGGAAAGATCCGGCTCGATTTTGTGCTGCCCGAAGGCACAAACACCTTCATTGCTAATCTCAAGGCTCAGATCGAACGCCAATGCGCTACGCAGGAGAGTATCGAGTTCAACGTGCATGCGGTGGAAGGCTTCAATCCGGCGTCGCTGGCGCAGAAGCTCGCCGAAATCCGCCCCGGGACACAGGGTGTCGGGCTCGTCGCGCTCGATCATCCCACGGTGCGCGAGGAAATGCGCGCCCTGGCAGACGCCGGCGTCAAGGTCGTCACGCTCGTGTCCGACATCCTACATGTCGCCCGCACCGGCTATGTCGGCATCGACAATCGCGCAGCCGGCCGATTGGGCGGCTACCTGTTGGGCCGCCTGCTTCCGGCTACGCACGGCAAGATCGCGCTGTTTGCCGGGTCACTCTCATACCGCGGTCACGAGGAACGGGAGATGGGCTTCCGTCACATCATATCCGAAGAATTCCCGCATCTGGAAATCGTCCAGATGCGTGAGATCAGGGACGACCGGCAGCGCGCCTATGAGGAAGCCGCCGCACTTATTGAGCGCCAGCCCGATCTTGCCGGGATCTACAACATAGGCGGCGGAAGCTCCGGCATCGGCCGCGCGCTCGATGAAAAAGGCCGGGGGAAATCGGTGATCTTCATCGGCCACGAACTCACCGAGAATTCAAAGCCACTTCTCCTGTCAGGCACAATGGATGCGCTGATCGACCAGAATCCGCGAGTCGAGGCGCGCGAAGCCATTTCCTTGCTGGTCAACTCGATCCGGGGCAGTCTGTTCGAGTACCATCCGCCGAGGCTTCAGGTAATCTTCCGGGAGAATATTCCTGAGCACTGATGTGAAATGATGTGATTCCGCATTCGATGACCGGACGCCGGGTAAAAGCGATGAGATTATGAACGATTTTGCACATTTTCGCGTAATTGGCGCCAGAAGATGATGTTGACTTCCTCATTTTGAGACGTCATTATACATCAAACCAAGTTGCTCGCGGCGCGGGCCGGAGGAGCGTGCGCCGAGGGAGATGACTTCCAGGGCCCGCTCGGGACTCTGTCGCCGATCATAGATACAGGGAGGTCGCAATGGCAATCACGGACATTAGCCCGGCAACAAGCACCAAGCGGGACTATAGCCTCGTGGGTGAAAGCACCCGCCGCGCCATCGAAACCGGACTTGCCTCCGCCGAATGGTATCACACCGAGGTCCCGCGCAAGACCATGAAGGAGCTGATGCAGCGCTCCGATGGTCCGGCCATCCGCGACACGATCATCTGGCTTGGAGGCCTCATTTTGACTGCTGCGGGTGGCATCTATTTCTGGGGCACCTGGTGGTGCGTTCCCTTCTTCTTCGTCTATGGCGTTCTCTATGGTTCGGCATGCGACTCCCGTTGGCACGAATGCGGCCACGGCACGGCCTTCAAGACCCGCTGGATGAACGATGTCGTCTACCAGATCGCCAGCTTCCAGGTCATGCGCAACCCCGTCACATGGCGGTGGAGTCATGCGCGTCATCATACCGATACGATCATCGTCGGCCGCGATGCCGAAATCGCCGTCATGCGTCCCCCGGATCTGCTGCGTGCGGGCCTCGCCTTTATCGGCATTCTCGATGCCTGGGGTTCGCTGAAGACGCTCGGGCGCAATGCGCTCGGAAATCTCAGCGAGGACGAAAAGAGCTACATTCCCGAAATGGAGCGGGGCAAGGCCATCACCGCCGCGCGCTGGCACATGGCGATCTACATCGCCACCATAGCGCTCGCACTCTACATGTGGTCGTGGCTGCCGCTGATGATCATCGGCCTTCCCCGCCTCTATGGCTGCTGGCACATGGTCATGACCGGCCTGCTGCAGCACATCGGCCTCGCCGACAATGTGATCGACCATCGGCTCAACAGCCGCACGGTCTATATGAATCCGATCAGCCGCTTCATCTACCTGAACATGAACTATCACGTCGAGCATCACATGTTTCCGATGGTGCCCTACCACGCGCTGCCGAAGCTGCATGAACTGATCAAGCACGACCTGCCAGCGCCCAATCCTTCGATCTGGCACGCCTATAAGGAAGCCTGGCCCGTCGTTAAGCGCCAACTCAAGTACGAAGATTACTATCTCAAGCGTGAACTGCCGCCGACGGCTCGACCGTATAAGGCCGAGTTCCACGACTTGCCTGTGGGCGCGGCCGCCGAATAAGATCGCAAGACAGTTTAATCGGGGCGCCGCACGGGCGCCCTTCTTTCCCGGAGAATTTGATGACTGACTGGGTAGCCGCCTGCGCTGAAGGCGATATCGACGAAGAAGACGTGATGCGTTTCGACCATGCCGGCCGGACCTTCGCCATCTACCGCTCGCCGGACGACGAGTATTTCGCGACAGATGGGCTCTGCACCCATGAGAAGGTCCATCTCGCAGATGGCCTGGTCATGGACGACATCATCGAATGTCCCAAGCACAATGGGCGATTCAGCTACAAGACGGGCGCCGCCAAGGGCGCGCCGGTCTGCGTCAATCTCGCCACCTATCCGGTAAAAGTCGAGGGCGGCCAGGTCTATATCAGCCTCTGAGCAGGCCCGGGAGGGGACTATGAGCAGCGACGCGCAGGACGGCATTGTCATCATCGGCGCGGGCGAATGCGGTGCCCGCACGGCCTTGGCGCTGCGGGATCAGGGCTTCGCCGGTGCGATCACGCTTCTCGGCTCGGAGGCGCATATGCCTTACGAACGGCCGCCGCTCTCCAAGGAGGCGCTGACCGGCGCAGACCGCCCGGCTCTTCGCGAGATTGCGTCTCGCGAACAGTTCGAGACATCGGGCATCACTTTTCTTCCATCGTCCAATGCCGTGGAAATCGACCGCGCTGCAAAGCAGGTCCGCCTCTCCGATGGGCGGGCACTCGCCTACTCCAGGCTGTTGTTGGCGACGGGTGCCTCACCGCGCCGCCTGCCGATGGCCGAAGGGTCGCGCCATTGCGTGTATCTGCGCACCCACGATGACGCCATCGCGATCCGCGAAAGGCTCGGCAGGGGTGGCCATGTGGCGATCATCGGCGGCGGATTCATCGGCCTCGAGATTGCCGCATCCGCGCGCAAGCTCGGCTGCGCGGTCACCATCCTCGAGGGCCTGGAACGCATCTTGATGCGTGGCGTGCCCGCCAAAATCGCCCGCGTCATTCATGATGAACATGAGCGCCAGGGGGCGCGCATCATCACACAAAGGGGTCTCGCATCCATCGAGGACAGTGGCGATCAGGCCGTCATCACACTGACCGAAGGTGACGTGATCGCGGCAGACATGGTCGTCATCGGCATCGGCGCCACGCCGAACGTGGCGTTGGCCGAGGCGGCTGGACTTGAGATCGCCAACGGCATCGCGGTCGACCAGCATCTCTGCACAAGCGACCCATCGATCTACGCCGCCGGCGACTGCGCATCCTTTCCCGTCGCGGTCTATGGCGGACGGCGCGTGCGGCTTGAATCCTGGCGCAACACGCACGATCAGGCGAAGGTGGCGGCATCCAACATGAAGGGCGGAGAGGCGATCATCGACGCTGTGCCGTGGTTCTGGTCGGATCAATACGAGCTGGGCCTGCAGGTGGCCGGACTGGCCGACGAAGGAACAAGCACCGTGCGCCGTGACGCGGGCGATGGTGCCTTCATCCTGTTCAGCCTGGCCGACGATGGTCGGCTGGTCGCGGCAAGCGGCATCGGGCCGGGCAACAGCGTGGCGCGCGACATCCGCATCGCCGAGATGCTGATCGCCAGGCGCGCCCACCCCGATCCGGCGCAACTCGCCGCACCGGAAACAAAACTCAAGGCGCTTCTCGCCGCATAACACAGCTCTGGGAGGAACATGAAGATGAGAAAGAACAGGCCGACGGTCGCCGATTTGCGCGCCATGAAGGGCAAGAAGCAGCTGACCATGCTGCGCGTGATGAACTTGGAGGAAGCCGAGGCAGCCGAGAAGGCCGGCATCGATATCGTCTCCGTGCCGCCGGAGCTCTGCCTCGATCCGCGCTACCGCGAGGTCGCCCCCACCCTCTTCACCATGCCCGGCGAGAATTTCTTCGAGATCGGCACGGCCGACGACTTCGTCCGCTGGGCCTTCAAGATGTACAAGGGTGGCGCCGATGCCGTCTATTGCTCGGCCAGCTACGCCACGGTCAAGCGCATGGCCGACGAGGCCATCCCGGTGATCGGCCATGTCGGCCTCATCCCGTCGCGCAGGACCTGGACTGGAGGTTTCAAGGCTGTCGGCAAAACGGCGCAATCGGCACTCGAAATCTGGGAAGCCGTCAAGCAGTTGGAAAAGGCTGGCGCCTTCGGCGCCGAAATCGAGGTCGTGCCGGTGGAGATCGCCGAAGCGATCTCAAAGCGCACCAGCCTCGTCATGCTGTCCATGGGCGCAGGCACCGGCTGCGACGCGCAGTATCTTTTCGCGGAAGATATTCTAGGTACCAACAGGGGCCACATGCCGCGCCACTCCAAGGTCTATCGCAACTTCGCCGCCGAATATGACCGGCTGCAACAGGAGCGCATCTCCGCTTTCAAGGAATACGTGGCCGATGTCGAAAGCCATGCCTATCCCGAAGAAAAGCACATCGTTCGAATGGCGCCCGACGAGTTGAAAACCTTTCTGGACACGATCGACCGTATGTGAGGCCGCGTCTTCGCATTCAAAGCCTAGCGCCGTGTCCAAGCGGCTCCAAATTGCCTAATTTGTAACCAACAGCTGCCAAACCGCGCTTTTTCACGATGACGGCGACCTCTAAAATCGTTGTTTTTCAAAAGGTAATTGGTTGGCATGCCGATTGCAGCATTGCATACAACGACAGGCTGTCACGCTGGACTGCCTAAGTGAGGACATTGCAATGCTGCCTGCCATTCTCGACCTGACAAGCCTGCGAGCCGCCTATGCGGACGGCTTGACGCCGCTGGACATGATCGAGGAGGTGATTGCACGCAGACGGTCATGGAACGACCCGGCCGTATTCATCACGGCGACTCCGGACTACGACCTGCGCTCGACCGCGAAGGAACTGTTGGCGCGAGCGCCAGAGCCCAACAGCCTGCCGCTTTGGGGCGTGCCGTTCGCGGTCAAGGACAATATCGACGTCGCCGGCCTGCCCACCACGGCTGCCTGCCCCGCCTACACCTACCTTCCGGAAAAGGACGCGACCGTCGTCGCGCGGCTGAGAGCCGCCGGCGCCATCGTCATCGGCAAAACCAACCTCGACCAGTTCGCTACTGGGCTCAACGGCACGCGCTCACCATATGGCGCGCCGCGCTCGGTCTTCAACATCGATTACATTTCGGGCGGCTCCAGTTCCGGCTCGAGTGTCGCCGTCGCAGCCGGCATGGCCGTCTTTGCGCTCGGCACCGATACGGCGGGTTCCGGCCGGGTGCCGGCAGCATTCAACAACCTCGTCGGGATCAAGCCGACGCCGGGCCTTCTGCCCAACACCGGTGCTGTGCCCGCCTGCCGGAGCATAGATTGCATCACGATCTTTTCGACCACGGTCGGCGATGGTGTTGCCATCCGGAAAGTCGCCGAGGGCTTCGATGCCGCCGATCCGTTTTCGCGACCCGCTGCTCCTGCATCGCTACCCGTATCCGGACTTCGCATTGGTGTACTCGAGGGCGCGGAGCGCGAATTCTTCGGCGATCATGAAATGGAAGCCCTCTACGACCAGGCGATCGAACACGCCCGAGCGCTCGGTGCGATCATCGTGCCCTTCGACTACGCGCCGTTCCGCGAGGCGGCAGCGCTTCTCTATGACGGACCATGGGTCGCCGAACGACTCGCCGCCGTCGCGGATTTTTTCGCCACCAACGCCAGCGACTTCGACCCAACGGTGCGGAAGATCATCGCGGGCGCCAAAGGAAAGACCGCGGTCGACGCATTCAAGGGCCGCTACCGGCTGGAAGAGTTGCGCCACCTGACCGATGCCGAATGGCAGAAAGCGGATGTGCTGCTGCTCCCGACCACGCCGACAACCTATACCGTCGCCGACATGCTGGCCGACCCGATCACGCTCAACAGCCGCCTGGGCCGCTATACCAACTTCGTCAACCTGCTCGATTGCGCGGCAATAGCGGTGCCTGCCGGCTTCCGGAGTTCCGGCCTGCCCGGTGGTGTGACACTCATTGCGCCCGCTTGCACCGATGATGCGCTCGCCCCCCTTGCCGACGCGCTGCACAGGGTTGCCTTGTCGGGCATGGGCAAGGACCGAAATGCGCCGCTGCCGGAAGCGAATCGTATCGCGCCCGCCGATGACGGTTTCGTGCCGGTGGTCGTGGTCGGCGCCCACCTCAGGGATATGCCGCTCAACCACGAACTGACCAGCACAGGCGGGCGGCTTCTCAAGTCGTGCCTGACGGCGCCGGACTATCGGCTCTTCGTGTTGCCGGGCACCGTGCCGCCAAAGCCCGGCCTGATCTGCGAGCCGGGATTCTCCGGCAAGGGTGTAGCGGTCGAGGTCTGGACCCTGCCGCCTGCGGCGTTCGGAGCGTTCGTCCAGAAAATCCCGGCACCGCTCGGCATCGGCAAGATCAGGCTTGAAGATGGCTCCAGCGTTTCGGGCTTCCTCTGCGAGGCCCATGCCATCAAGGGCGCCGAAGAGATTACCCATCTGGGCGGCTGGCGGAACTATATCAATCTGAAGAAGGCGAGCTGAGCGACGCCAGCTGAAATGCTTCGAACCGCGTCAGCGCGTCTTCGATGAGCCCCTTGTATTCTACCGGATCGGCCTGATTGAGCCATGTCCATTTCTGGATCAGCAACTTGCCGGCCTTGCGATCGGCCTTGAGATCGATCGCCGCGACGATCCTGTCGCCCACCAGCACCGGCAGCGCGAAATAGCCCAGCACACGCTTGTTCGCGGGAACATAGGCCTCGAAGCGGTGGTCGTGGCCGAACAGCATGGCGAGCCGCTTGCGCTGGATCACCAGAGGATCGAAGGGCGAAAGAATGTGCACCAGTTGCGGCGCATGATCTTCCTCGGCTGTCTCCAGCACATCGGGCGCTACCCAGTGCGCCACGGAGCCGGTCCCTTCGATGTCAACCGGCAGAAGTTCCTTCTTGCGCACGGCCGTGGCCAGCAGCGCCGCAACCCGCTTCTTCCATTTCAGGTCGCCGTAGCAGATCGAATCGAGGCTGATAATGCCCTGTGCCCTCAGCGCCCGCTGCAGAAGATAGCCCGCGTACTGCCCTTCCGTTGCCGGCTTCGGCCTCTCCCAGCCGAAGTGACGGTCGGTCAGTTCATAGGTCTTGAGCATCCCCAAGCGACGGGAGACGACCAGATCGCCGCAATAAAATGCCAGCTGAAGCGCACGTTTCGATGGCTTCTTGCTGGCCCATGGATGATCCTTCTCGACCAGTTCGTCATCGTCGATATCCCGGATCGAGAGCGCGCCCCCGTCACGGACGCGCTTGATGATGGCGCGGTAGTCCTTGTCGCTGACGCCTGCGAACCAATTGTCCGGCCCCTTCCTGTATTGCTTCATACGCGGCAGGAAGTAGCGGTAGTCGCGCACCGGAACGTAGGACAGCGCATGCGTCCAATATTCGAAGACCGACTTATCCTCGGCCTGCGCCCGGTCGAGATCGGCAGGCGAATAGCCGGGAATGCGCGTGAACAGGATGTGGTGATGGCTGCGCTCTATCACGCTGATCGTGTCAATCTGCACATAGCCGAGATGCTCCACCGCCTTGCGTGTCGCTTCCGGCCCGGAGCCGAAAGGATATTCTTCATCGAGCCTCTGCGCGCGGAGCCAGATCGACCGTGCGCGGCCGGGCGAAACTGAAATCGGCTTCTTGCTCAATGCGACCCCGTCCTGTTGAAGACTCAGCATGCGGACAAAAGAATAGCGGACTGCCGAAGCAATCCGCTAGCTCAGATGCAGGAGCGTGCTGACAATATGTGGCAGCAGCCGTTCACTTAAGCCCGAAGCATCAGCCGATGCTCATCAGGCTGGCATTGCCGCCCGCCGCTGCCGTGTTGATCGACGTCGAAACCTCCTCGAGCAGCCAGTTGAGACTGTAAGGCTCGCCACCAAGTATATCGGGCGTCGAGGCGGACTGGACGAGCACCAGTGGACCCGGCAGTGCCGCGATCGCCTGGTTGATGGTCCGGACGCGTTCGCCATCACCCTCGATAAGCGCACCGGCAAACGGACTGGCCGCCGCCCAATCGGACGCCCAGGTCACGCGCGACGCGACGGATTGCGGCACGCCGGCCAGCGAAGCTTCGAGCCCCGAAGCATTGTCGATCGTCACGCGGTTGCCGGTCGATAGCGCCAGCGCCAGTTGCCGGTAGAGCCCCTCCTCCGTCTGCGGCGCGAGCAGGATATGGCCACGCGGATGCAGCGCATAGATATTCCGCTCGCCCACCGGACCGGGAAGCTCCG
>Ga0164290_1002823_pt1 | contig 10186 bp, 10 predicted proteins | sample Micstemetagenome_FD_108782 | JGI IMG/M metagenome (GOLD analysis project Ga0164290, IMG submission 108782) | Contaminated culture microbial community from soil near Moab, Utah, USA - Microcoleus steenstrupii SON62 (Illumina Assembly) | ecosystem: Environmental > Terrestrial > Soil > Soil crust...
CAGGGTGAAGAAAACACCGATCACGCCATCGACGCGACCCTGCCGCGCCCAATCGAGGAAGTGCCGCTCGCGCTCGGGAGAACCATCGGTGTTGACCGCGATCACATCGTAATTGAGGCCATCGGTCACTGTCTGAATACCGCGGATGAGCGATGGATAGAACGGGTTGGTAATATCGGGAACGATGCAGGCGATGGTCATCGACCGGCTGGTTTTCAGCGCCTGTGCGAAGCGGTTGGGCACATAGCCGAGATCCTTGGCGGCCTTGGTGATGCGCTGCCAGGTCTCCGCCGGAATGGACGGTGCACCGCCTCCGCTCAACACCATCGAGACCGTAGCCTGGGAGACCCCGGCGGCTTTCGCCACGTCTTTCTGTGTTGCGCGTCCGACCACGAAGTGCCTGCTTATACGTATTAGTGATACGTATCAATAGATCGTTGTTCGTTGGCCTGTCAACCGGCATTTGGACTGGAAACAATCAGGCAGATGCAAAATGTCGCCAAACCGGCGAGGTTCGGCGACATGGCCAACGGCGACAAATGGCGCTGAATGGGAAAATGGTATGGGTGAACTAGGGGCGAACCTCGATCTCCACCTTGTCGGGATAGAAGGCGAGATGATCCTTGATCGGGCTCACGGCGTCATAAGGTGTCTCATAAGTCCAGACGCCATTTTTGCCTTCCTCGCCTGTCGGCAGGCTGAAATAGGAGGCGTCGCCCTTGTATGGGCAATAAGTTTGGTGATCGGTGCGGCTGAGCAGGTCCATATTGGCGTCTTCACGCGGAATATAGAACACGCCGGGATAGGATGCCTCCTTGAGCGAGAGCGCCCGGTCGGTCACGGCGATGACCTGTCCGCCCGCCCGCACCGTCACGTGAGCCGTCTGCCGCGCGATCGTGATTGGATGATCGGGACCCGGTACCTTGATCGGCTTGCCATTCATCGATTTTCTCCTACATCTGTTTCGGGACGCGCGTTCCGCGCCGGCAACACCCGCAGGCTGCCACCGACATGATGTAGGATCGACAAAGGGAGAGTGCCATGCACCCGAATCTGAAATCCGTCTTTTCCTTTACGCTCGCACTCGCTCTGCTCATCCTGCCCGCGCAACAGGCACTCTCCGCTTCGCCGCAACCGGTCGAAGCCGACAATGGCATGGTGGTAACGGCCCACCATCTGGCGTCGCAAGCCGGTATCGACGTGCTGAAGACCGGGGGCAACGCCGTCGATGCCGCCGTTGCCGTCGGCTATGTGCTGGCCGTGGTCTATCCCTCCGCCGGCAATATCGGCGGCGGCGGGTTCATGACCCTGCGGCTGAAGGACGGAAAGACCGCCTTCCTCGATTTCCGGGAACGCGCGCCGCTGGCGGCCACCAAGACCATGTACCAGGACAAGGAAGGGAATGTCGTCAAGGGCCTGTCGACTTCAGGTTATCTCGCGGTCGGCGTGCCCGGCTCGGTGATGGGACTGGAAACGGCGCGTTTGAAATATGGCACCAAGTCGCGGGACGAACTCATGGCGGCCGCCATCCGTCTTGCCAACCACGGGTTCACCCTGGAACAGGGCGACGTCCTTACGCTCAACTCCGGCGCCAACAAGCTCGGCAAGGACAAGGCGGCGGCGGCGATCTTCACGAAGACCGATGGAAACCCCTTTGCCGTCGGCGACCAGCTGAAACAGCCCGACCTTGCAGCAAGTCTAGTCAGCATCTCGAAAGACGGGCCGGATGCCTTCTACAAAGGCGCGATTGCCGATGCGATCGTCAAGGCAAGCACGGCAAAGGGCGGCATATTGACCAAAGCCGATTTCGAGCAATATTCGGTGCGCGAGCTCAACCCCATAAAATGCAATTATCGCGGCTATGAAATCGTCTCGTCGCCACCGCCAAGTTCAGGCGGCGTGATCATCTGCGAAATCCTCAACATTCTGGAAGGCTATCCCCTCGCCCATCTCGGCACCGAATCCTCGGAGACCGTCCACTACATGGTCGAAGCGATGCGCTACGCCTATGCCGATCGCAACGCAGCCCTTGGCGACCCTGACTTTGTCAAGAATCCGGTCGAGACGCTGACCAACAAGGCCTATGCCGCGAAGATCCGCGCCGCGATCAATCCGTTCCGCGCCGGAAAATCCGACGACATCAAGCCGCTCAGCCTCGCCGAGAGCAACGAGACGACGCATTATTCGATCGTCGACAAGGACGGCAATGCCGTCGCGGTCACCTATACGCTGAACGGCTCGTTCGGCGCCGGCGTCGTGGCAGATGGCACCGGCATCCTGCTCAACAACGAGATGGATGACTTTACCTCCAAGCCGGGCGTCGCCAATCTCTATGGACTTGTGCAGGGCGAGGCCAATGCGATTGCGCCGAAAAAGACGCCGCTATCCTCGATGAGCCCGACCATCGTCACCAAGGACGGCAAGCTGTTCATGGTGATCGGCAGCCCCGGCGGCGCCCGCATCATCACCATCACGCTCGAAGCGATCATCAATGTCATCGACCACGGCATGAACATCCAGGAAGCGATCGACGCGCCGCGCATCCACCATCAATGGCAGCCTGACAAGGTCTTCATGGAACCCTTTGCGCTTTCCAGGGACACGCGAAAACTGCTCTCGGAAATGGATCATGACGTGAATATCGACTTCAACTGGCCGGTCTGGGGCCAGGCAGCGGGAATTCTGGTGGGTGGAAAGAGCAACGAGGACATCGCGAACGGCAACGGGATGCGATTGAACGGCGCGATGGACAGCCGATCCGTTTCCGGCAAGGCCGTGGGATACTGAATTTGCGAATGGCATCCCGCTCAATCGCCAATCGGTAAGTCTGATTATCCGCCAAACGCGAAACGGCGCGCCTCCCGTCGGCGCATCGCAAGGTTGACTGTAGCGCGCGGAAGACCCAAACTCTTGGCTGCGGATGACGGCGCGCCACGCGCGTCGAAACAGGAGGTCTCATTCGCGGGAGGAGAAGATGACGGAATCGATAAGGCTCTTTCGGGGGCCGTTCGGGCATGTCTCGCTTCTGAATGTCGGTGGCAATCTCGTCACCCATGCGCATTCGGAAGTTCACATCGTGATATGGCTGGCGGGATCGGCCGGCTCGATGACAGTTGGCGGCCGGACTGTCGTGCCCGAACGCGGCGTCGCGATCGGGATCAACTCTTTCGAGCCGCACAATCACACCTTTGCCGAGGGCGAAATTCCCGGCCAGTTCCTGGCTTTCTATATCGATTGGGACTGGCTCGCTGCCCGCCGGGGCCTGCGCACAGGGACCCAGGCATTCTTGGAGCCAATGATAGAACTTGATACCTGGCTGGTCGAAGCGGCACAATGCCTGCCCGGTCGTCTCGGCGACGGCGATGACGAATTTGCCGCCTACGAACTCGAACGCTTCATCGATCATGTCATGGATGCCGCCGATGCGACCCGGCCGAAGGATGCCGCCAACCAGATGATTCGTGGCGGCCGCGACTTCCGTATCCGCAAGGCCCTTGCGCTGATGGAAGCCAATGTCGGCGAGCGCATCTGTTTCGATGAGGTGGCGCGCAGCGTCGGCCTGTCCCGGCCGCATTTCTTCGCACTGTTCAAGGAGCAGATGAGCGTGACGCCGAATGTCTACTGGAACACGCTGCGCATCACCGAAGCGATGCGCTGTCTCCAGTCGTCTGACGAATCCATGATCTCGGTCGCCTGCAATCTCGGCTTCACCACCCAGGGCAACTTCTCGCGGTTCTTCCGGGAACATACCGGCGTCCCCCCGACGGTCTATCGGTCGGCGTCGAATGAAGGTCGTTTCGTGATCGCGGCCAACGAGGGCGGGGCGGAACTCTGTCGATAGAACGACCGGTCACCGCCGATTATCAGACTGAACGATCAGCGGGCCAGACGCATCGATAAGCACCCACACTGCCCGCCCTTATGATGATCCCATCACGATCACGACAGGGACCAGATCATGCCGACAGTCAGTATATCCTCCGTCATCGACGCTCCGATCGAAAAGGTCTGGGCACGTATCCGCGACTTCAACGGACTGCCGTCCTGGCATCCGCGCATGGTGGCCAGCAAGATCGAAGACGGGCGCCCGGCGGACGAGATCGGCTGCATCCGGAATTTCCAGCTCGCCTCCGGCCCGACGATCCGCGAGAAACTGCTCGCCTTCTCCGATGCCGATCATTCCGTGAGCTACAGCATTCTCGAGACACCGCAGCCGATCACCAACCACAGAGCCACGCTCACCCTGAAGCGCGTGACGGATGGCGACCGGACCTTTGCCGAATGGACAGCGACCTTCGATGCGCCCACTGAGGAGGCTGACAAGGTGGCAGAAGGGATGGGCATCAATGTCTTCCAGGGCGGGTTCAACGCCCTGAAGGCGCATTTCTCCGAAAACACCTGAGGAGGACGTCATGACACTGACATTGCAGACAGTCCCGACTACTGACGCGGCAGACGCGGCGCTCGCCGCCGATGGCGCGGCACGCTATCTCGGCGGCGGCACGCTCGTCGTGCGGGATGCCAACGAAGGCGATGTCAGCTTTTCCAGCTACATACGTGCCACCGATCCTGCCCTGTTTGCAGTCACCGTCGCCGATGGCCGCGCGACGCTCGGCGCGTCGGTAACGATGGGACGCATCATCGCCGATAACAGGCTTGAATGTCTTGCCAAGGCCGCGCATGCGGTGGGCGGCCCTGCGATCCGCAACATGGCGACCGTCGGCGGCAATCTCTACGCGCCCGCACCCTACGGCGATCTCAGCGTGGCGCTTCTGGCACTCGATGCGGATCTCGAGATCGGCGGGGCCTCCATTCCCCTTCAGCGGTTCCTTGCTGAGCGCGACACGATCCATGCCCGTTCGATCGTGAAAAGGATCAGTTTCGCGCTGCCGGCGGCTGGCACTTTTCGATTTGTGAAAGTGTCCCGCGTCAAGCCGAAGGGTGTATCAGTCGTCACGATCGCCGCAGTCCTCGATGAGAGCGATGGGGTCATCGCGGGCGCCCGGATCGCCTATGGCTGCATGGCTGATCGTCCCATGCGCGCCAAGGCGGTCGAAGCTGCACTCACCGGCCAGCCGCGAACTGCCGACGGTATACGTGATGCGCTGGGATTCGCCAGCGACGGCACAGAACCGATCACCGACGCGATCGCCAGCGCCTGGTACCGGACACAGGTTCTGCCTGTGCATCTCGGCCGGCTTCTGCTCGCGTGAACGGATCAGGGAGTTAAAACATGGCCAAGGTTCCAGTCCAGTTCACGCTTAACGGCGAGGAAAAGGCGGAGTTCGTCGAAAGCGGCACCACGCTTCTGAAGGCGTTGCGCGACAAGATCGGCGACATGTCGGTGAAATCCGGCTGTCAGCAGGGCACGTGCGGAAGCTGTTCCGTTCTCATCGATGGGGAGATCAGGCTGTCCTGCCTCACAATCGCCGAGACTTGCGGCGGCACGGTGATCGAGACGACGGCGGGCCTTTCCGAAGGCGGCGTGCTCCACCCACTGCAGCGCGCCTTCAACGATGGCTTTGCCACGCAGTGCGGCTTCTGCACGCCCGGCATGCTCATGGCCGCCAAGGCATTGCTCGACCGCAACCCACAGCCTAGTCGCGAGGATGTTATCGACGCGATTGCCGGAAATATCTGCCGCTGTACGGGATACGAGCCGATCGTGCAGGCGATCCTTGCCGCATCGCGCGCCAATTCCGTCAACGCGGCCTGAGGGAGGACATGATGGACGTCCGCAAATCCTATTTCGCCGACCAGCGCAACGATGACCTCAAGGAAATCGGCAAGCCGAGCCTCAGGGTCGATGCACTGGGCCACGTGACCGGCACGACAAGCTATTTCGCCGACCGAAACTTCCCCGGCCTGCTGCATCTGAAGATGGTACGCAGCCCGCATCACCATGCCCGCATCCGTGGGGTCGATCTCTCGGAAGCGGAGAAGCATCCCGGCGTCGTGCGTATTCTCACAGCGGCCGACGTGCCGCACAATGTCTATACGATCCTGACCCTCATCCAGGTCGGTCCGGAGGACGAGACGGTGCTGGCGACAGACAAGGTGCGCTGGAGGGGCGAGGCAATCGTGGCAATTCTTGCCGACAGCGAGCGCGCCGCCAACGAGGCGGTCGCCAAGGTCAAGGTCGACTATGAGGTGCTGGAACCGGTGCTGAGCATCGATGACGCGTTGAAGCCCGACGCACCTATCGTCAACGAATATCACGGCCAGAATTACTACAAGTATGACAGCGGCGAATGTCGCAAGGTGCGCTTCGGCGATGTTGATACCGGCTTCGCGCAGGCGGATCACATCCTGGAGCAGACCTACGGCTCGGGTCCGATCGAGCACGCGCCGACCGAGACGACGGGCTGCATCGTCATGCCCGAAGGCAATGGCCGCTTCACTTGCTACACCAATACGCAGGCGATGTTCTTCACGCTCGACAACACTTCGATCATCCTGCAGATCGACGGCGCCAAGCTGCACATGGTCGGCGGCACGGTCGGCGGCGGTTTCGGCGGCAAGGTGGATGTCACCGTCGAGCCGATCGCCATCCTAGGCGCCAAACTCACAGGCCGGCCGGTCTCCTTCATCTATAGCCGCGAGGAGGAGATGCAGGTCTCATCGCCCCGCGCCGCCGAAAAGCTCGTCATCAAGGATGGCGTAATGAAGGATGGCCGCATCGTCGCGCGCTATGTGAAGGCCTATATCGACGCCGGCGCCTATTCCCGCCACTCGCCCTACGGCGCGCAAAAGTCGGCGGCCCACTTCCCCGGCCCCTACACCGTGCCGAACGTCTTCGTCGACAGTTATTGCGTCTATACCAACCGCACGCCGTCGAGCGCCATGCGCGGCTTCGGCGTCACGATCGGCGATTTCGCGCTCGAGGTGCAGATGGACAAGCTGGCGCGGCTCATCGGCATGGACCCGCTCGAATTCCGCTTCATCAATGCCTATCGCGATGGCGACATGAAGGCCCATCGCCAGCCGACCGAGGGGGCCGCGCTGATCGAGGTCATGCAGGAAGCGGCGAAGATTTCCAACTGGCCGCTCGGCGAGAAATATTTCGCGATGTCGTCCATGACGAGAGAGGGTTGAACCATGGCCATCAGGAAAGGCCGCGGCGTTTCGGCCGTCAATTACCCCACCGGCATGAATCTCGGCGGCGACCCGACACAGGCGCTGGTGCATTCGACGCCGACTGGCAATTTCATGGTCTCGTTGTCCTCCGTCGATCTCGGCCAGGGCCTCAAGCAGATAATGAGCCAGATCTGCGCCGAGACGATCGGCGTTCCGGTCGATCGGGTGATCATCGACACCGCCGATACCGATACCGGCCCCCATTGCATGGGCACCTTCGCCTCGCGCGGCACGCACCGCGCCGGTAATGCGGTGATCCAGGCCGCCAGGGAAGCGCGGCAGGTCATGCTGGAAGTCGCAGCCGAGGAACTGGAGACCGACGCGTCCGACCTCGACACCGATGGCCTGGGCAACATCCACGTGAAGGGCGCGCCGCAGCGGTCGATCTCCATCTTCGACACGGCCCTCGTGGCGCATTTCAAGCGCGGCCGCTCGATCTCCGGCCGCGGCATGTTCCTGGTTCCCCGCTCCTACCCCGACATGGAAACGGGCGCGATGAAGCCCTCCACCTGCTACGCCCATGCCTGCACGGTCGCCGATGTCGAGGTCGATGACGAGACCGGCGAAGTGACTGTTCTTTCGATCAAGAATGTCTTCGAGATCGGTCGCGCACTGAACCCCAAAATGGTCGAGCAACAGCTGGTCGGCGGCTCATGGATGGGCATGAGCCATGCGCTCTACGAAACGACCGAGCCCTATTATCCCAGCCGCGAACATGGCGGGCGAGACTTCAACGAATATCTGATGCCCGGCCCCGGCGACCTCGCCGACACGGAAATCGTCGTGCTGGAGCGCCCGGCGGCGGACGGCCCCTATGGCGCCAAAGGTCCCGGCGAAATGTGCGCCAACCCGCAGATCCCGGCCATTGCCAATGCGATCTTCGATGCGGTCGGCGTCAGAGTCGATACGCTGCCGATCACGCCGGAACGGATTTTGCGCGCGCTTCAGCAAAGCCGCGCAAGCCATTGAGCGCGATCATGAATGCGCAATTGGCCACCGAGATGTTTGCATCGCCCGAAGCGGTGGCCGAACTTTTCGCGGCTTGCCGCTACATCGCCGACGAGCCGCTGGCGACTGCGGTCTTTCTCGCCATCCGGCTCGGCAAGCCGCTGCTGATCGAAGGCATGCCCGGCGTCGGCAAGACCGAAGCCGCCAAGGCGATCGCGCAGATCCTCGGTCGCGATCTCATCCGTCTGCAATGCTATGAGGGTGTCGATGCCCAGCACGCGCTCTATGAGTGGAACTACCAGCGCCAGCTTCTGGCAATCCGCCAGGCCGACAAGGCCGATATCGATATCTATGACGATCGTTTCCTGATCGAGCGCCCCTTGCTCCGCTCGTTGCGCAATCCCGAGCACACCGTGCTTCTTGTCGATGAGATCGACCGCTCCGACCACGAATTCGAGGCCCTGCTGCTCGAATATCTCTCGGATTTCCAGATCTCGATCCCCGAGCGCGGCACGGTCAGCGCCAGCCAGCCGCCGATCGTGATCCTCACCTCCAACCGCACCCGCGAACTCGCCGAGGCGCTCAGACGGCGCTGCGTCTACCACTGGATCGCCTATCCCGAGCCCAGCCGGGAGGCCGCGATCATCGCGGCCCGCGCGCCTGATGTCGCCGAGGCAACCGCTAGCGCTGTCGCAAGAGCGGTCAGCGCCATCCGCGCCCGTCCGCTTGCCAAGCCGCCCGGCATTTCGGAATCGGTCGAATGGGCCAATGCCGCGACCGTGCTCGAAAAGGGCGGCAGTCCCTGGCCCGAAGCTTTCCGCCGGGCGATCGGCGTGCTTGTTAAGGACGAAGAGGACCTAGCCCTCATGCGGACAGAACTGCCGCGTATTCTGGATGAGGCGCTGGCATGAGCGGGCTGGTCGCCAGTCGTGATATCACCCTTGTGCCTCGCGCATGCGCGCCATTCATCGATTTCATCTATGCACTGCGCCGCCACGGCTTCTCCATCTCGCCGGATCAAACCCAGGCATTCCTCGCGGCAATAACCTTGCTCGGTCCCCGGGGGATGGAGCATATCCGCCGTGCCGCCATCGCCACGTTGGCGCCGCCGATCGACCGGATGGGTGCCTTCGAGACCCTGTTCCGTGCCGTTTTCCATGGCGAAGCGCTGCCTGCGGCATTGTCTCTCCCGGATGATGACGAAACCGTCGTCAACGATCGTGGCGGTGTGGGCGAACAGGGCGAGGTGCCGATCGAACACGACCAGGGCGGCGCGAAAGCTTCCGCGCTCGAACGTCTCTCGACCCGCGATTTCGACCAATCGGACATGGGTTTGACCGCTTTCCGGCGTGCGCTTCCCGATGCCCTGCCCCGCCGCCATTCGTTCCGGCAGCTTCGCGTGCATAGCAATGGCGCGATCGATCTCCGCCGTTCGCTGCGCGACATCGTTCGTGCCGAGGGCGATCTCACCACCCCACGGCTGCGTCGCCGGCAGGAGGTCGTTCGCCGTCCGCTGATCTTCATTGACATTTCAGGCTCGATGAGCGGCTATACGGACGACCTGCTGGCGCTGGCCCACGCCACGATACAGGCCATTCCCCGCACCGAGATATTCACCATTGGCACCCGCTTGAGCCGCATCACTACGGCGCTACGTAGCAAGGACAAGACCGTGGCGCTGGCCCGCGCCGCCGCTGCGGTCGATGACTGGAACGGCGGCACACGCATCGGCCCGGCACTCATGGCCTTCCTGGCGATCCCCCGCTTTGCGGCCATGGCACGCGGGGCGCTTGTCGTCATCGCCTCCGATGGCCTCGAACGCGGCGGGCATGCAGAATTCGAGACTGCTATGCGACGGCTCTCGCAGCTCTCGCATCGGCTGTCGCTCGCCACCCCGCTCGCCGGCGACACAAGGTTCCGGCCGGAAACCGCAGCTCTTGCGGCCGTTCTGCCCTGGCTCGACGACCTGGTCGATGGCTCCTCGGCTCACACAGTCGCCCGCTTCATGCTCACCCTCGACCGGCCGGCGCCACGCGCCTCGGTCGCCTGGAAGGAGAAGGCCCATGCCCTCGGTCATTGATTCCCATTTCCACATCTGGCG
>Ga0164290_1002824_pt1 | contig 10174 bp, 7 predicted proteins | sample Micstemetagenome_FD_108782 | JGI IMG/M metagenome (GOLD analysis project Ga0164290, IMG submission 108782) | Contaminated culture microbial community from soil near Moab, Utah, USA - Microcoleus steenstrupii SON62 (Illumina Assembly) | ecosystem: Environmental > Terrestrial > Soil > Soil crust...
CCTGAAAGAAATGCTCGTTGTATGTAGCATTTTTAATGCCTACCACATGGTTGTCGCTCAGTTCAATGATTTTATCAACTAATAAGAACGGAAATTTATGCGGCAGCGCTTTTTCTATCTGTGTAATGTCGTAGATAGCAGGCTGGTTAGGGTCGTAATGAGGTACATCAGACAAGTGTTTATTCTTTTTGATGTACTGTTTTATTTTTTTAGCAAACTCAACGTTTGATGCATGGCCAGGACGGCTGGCAATAACATGTGCTCTGATGTTGAAACCAACAAGTGCTAAATCACCTACTACATCCAGTAATTTGTGTCTGGCAGGTTCGTTGGTAAAGTGTAGTTGCACATTGTTTAATATGCCTTCCTGTTTTACTTCTATATTTTGCTTGTTAAATACCTTGGCAAGCCTATCCAGTTCTCCTTGACTTACAGGTTTATCTACTACAACTATCGCATTGCTTAAATCACCCCCTTTTATAAGGTTGTTATCAAGCAAGTATTCCAATTCATGCAAAAAACAAAAAGTACGGCAAGGGGCTATTTCACCTTTGAATTCTGCAATATGCTTCAGTGTAGCATGTTGCGTACCCAACACTGGTGAATTAAAGTCAATCATGGTAGTTATCTGGTATTCGTTTGACGGAACCGCCAGCATATCTACATTCTTTACAGGGTCGTAATAATGAATATTAGAATCTATGGTATAAACTATTCGTTTTGCATCTTGTGCTTGTACGCCAACGCTCTCAATAGCTTCTATAAATACTTTTGAGCTACCATCCATAATAGGTACTTCAGGGCCGTCCAGTTCTATCAATACATTATCAATGCCTAAGCCTACCAATGCTGCTAAAGTATGTTCTACTGTACTCACTTTAGCTCCATTGTGTTCCAATGTAGTGCCGCGAGATGTATCTACCACATAGTCGCAATCTGCTTTTACGATGGGTTTTTCGGGCAGGTCTATTCGCTGAAACCTGATGCCATAGCCTGGGTTGGCAGGCTTCAAGGTCATGGTAACAGGTTCGCCTGTATGTAAGCCAACACCAGGGAGCGATACGGGATTTTTCACCGTATGCTGATATTCTGATGCAAAGGCTGCGCTGCCTGCATCTGCTTTTTTCTTCGTCTCAGTATGCATTATCGTATCCAAACTCACTGGTTTTCCTTTACTTGTTGTTTATTTAACAGGGATGATAATTCAGCAACCATTTCTTCGAGCTTGATGAGCCGTTGCTGCAATTCTGGCAAATTTCTAAAAATTGCCTGACTTTTTAATGAACTTTTATAATCGTATGCAGGCGAACCTGTTAAAGCTGTGTTAGGTTCATTCACTGTTTTTGATACCCCGCTTTGTGCATTGATGCGTGTACCATCTGCTATTTGTATATGTCCAACAATACCTACCTGCCCACCTACTATAGCGTTTTTGCCAACTTTTGTACTACCTGATATGCCAGTTTGTGCTGCAATCACCGTGTTTTCTCCTATCTCTACATTATGGGCTATTTGTATCAGATTATCCAGCTTCACACCTTTTTTGATGATGGTAGAGCCCATAGTTGCCCTGTCTATTGTTGTATTAGCACCTATTTCTACATCGTCCTCAATTATCACGTTACCTATTTGCGGCACTTTGCGGTACGTGCCGTCATTTTGCGGTGCAAAACCAAAACCATCTCCACCAATAACACTTCCCGAATGTATGATAACACGGCTGCCTAATGAGCAACCATCATATATCTTAACCCCTGCAAATAATCGTGAGTCTTCATTAATCACCACATTATCGCCAATGTAGCAGCCGGGGTATATTTTTACATTGTCGCCAATGATAACGTTATCGCCTATATAGGTGAAGGCACCTATATACACATCCTTGCCGATAGAAGCCGTTTTCGATACAAAAGAGGGTTGCTCTATGCCGTTTTTGCCAGACTTGGATATGATTTCATTGTATTTCTCCAACAGGTAAGCAAACCCACTGTATGCGTCTTTAACGCGTATCAGCGTTGGTTTTACTTTTTGGGTAACTTCCAATGAATCGTTGATAATCAATATGCTTGCATTGGTTGAATAGAGGTACTCTTCGTATTTAGGATTGGCTATGAAGCTCAATGCTCCATCACCTGCATCTTCTATTTTGGCAACCTTGCTTACTTTGGCATCAGGGTTTCCCTCTATGCTGCCTTTTATTAAAGTTGCTATCTGTAAAGCGGTAAACTGCATTCCGACCGTTTATAAATTCCATGTAATTTACATTATCCTTTCTAAATGGCTAATGTATTTGTATTAGTTTTTATATGACTTCGTTTGTATAGCACAGGTAATTTTTATGTACCGGCTTTGAAAGTGCCTGATTTACTACAGGATTATCAATTTCTGATATATCCAGCACGTTTCCGTTTTTCATGGCTATCTGTATCTTTTCGTCATTAATATTATAAGTATTGTTGGATGCTACGCCCATAGATACATAATAATCTATATCTGCTTCGCGGATGTTTTTTTGCGATACAGTACTTTCCTTCAGCGATTTGTATTGCTCTTCTAAAGGAGATGTACTCAATATCACTTTATACAACTTTCGCTGGCTCATCATCCTGCATAGCATAGATAGTATCTTATCGTCGTGTGCTTGCCATACTTTAATGGATGTCATGATGTCGTTATCGTCCAGTTCACAATACAACTTCAGTAAATCTCCATTGTTGGCAAAGCTATCCGCATCATATTTATTGTACAGAAAAAAGCGTAATGCAGGCGTGGCAAATAGCTCTTTACCTTGTTCAGCCAGTTCTTTGGCTCTTTTCAATATGTTAATTAACAGTATTTCGGCAGAGAGGACAGTTTTGTGTAGATAGACCTGCCAATACATCAACCTGCGGGCAATGATGAATTTCTCTACAGAGTGTACGCCTTTTTCCTCTACCATCAATGCTCCATCGTTTACTGTCAGCATTTGCAAAATCCTGTCATAGCCTATAACGCCTTCCGAAACGCCCGTATAAAAGCTATCTCTGTTCAGGTAGTCCATCCTGTCAACATCCAGTTGGCTGGATACTAATTGGTGCAGGTATTGCTTGGGGTAAGAACTATTAAAGATATTGATGGCATCTGTCAGCAAGCCGCCCATTTCATGGTTCAGTTGCTGCATGATGAGCTTTGATATTTCTTCGTGCGATACGCCCTCTATCAATGTATGTTCTAAAGCATGAGAAAATGGTGCATGGCCAATGTCGTGCAGCAGTATGGCAATGCGAGCAGATAAGTATTCTTCTCTGGAAATATCTAATCCTTTTGCCCTCAATTCATCTAAAGCCTTACCCATCAGGTGGCATGCACCTAGTGAGTGGTGGAAGCGTGTATGCACCGCACCCGGGTACACAAGTTGCGCCATCCCCATCTGCTTGATGTTTCGCAAGCGTTGAAACCAGGGGTGGTTGATGATTTGCAGTAATTCTTTTTCGGGAAACTTTATGAAGCCATAAACGGGGTCGTTAATAATCTTGCCTTTAATGTTCATCTATATCTCTGCAATTGGGCTTAATCAAATTCTTCCATTATATCACCATCACTGCTTACTTTTTCAGGCACAATACCACTTGAGGGATATGTACTACTGCGCTGCATACTGGTAGGGTCGTACACATTACAGTCATCAAAATTTTCAGGTTCCTTAAAAGTTGCGTCTGCTCTTATATCAAGCGATTTGTCTGCATAAACTTTTTGCATGAAGATGCCCCATATAGGCAATGCTGCTGCTGCACCTTGTCCCAATGCCTCGCTGTTGAAACGCAAATACCTATCATCGCAACCAACCCACGAGCCTGCTAATATCTGCGGTGTGTAGCCAATAAACCAAGCATCTGCCTGATTATTTGTTGTACCTGTTTTACCGGCAATATCTGCTTTAAAACCATAACGATAACGCAACCTTTTAGCTGTACCAAAATCTACTACACCGCGCATCAGCCTTACTACTTTGTAGGCTGTATTGGCATTGATGATTTCTTTTTGTTCGGGTACAAAGCTCTTTACCAATGCGCCGTTTTTATCTTCAATCTTGGTAATGAAGTAGGGCTGCACATTCATACCACCACTGGGGAACATGGTATATGCCCCCAACATTTCGTAAAGTGAAATATCAGGTACACCCAATGCCAGTGCGGGTACTTTATCCAGTTTTGCCTTTACGCCACATTTTTGCAGGAAGTCTGCAAATGCATCTACACCCACTTGTTTTATAAGATACAAGGCAGCGTTGTTGATAGACAGTGCCAATGCTTTTGCCATAGGCAACTGTCCGTATTTAGAGCCACCTGCATCGTACATACCTACATAAGGAAACTGTTGTGGCATGGTAGATACAGAACCGCATGGCGAAAACCCGTTGTCGACTGCCAAACAGTAGAGTAGTGGTTTGATGGTAGAACCTACCTGCCTGCGGGTGTTCACATTCACGTGGTCGAACTGGAAATAGTTGTGGTCTATACCGCCCACCCATGCTTTTACTTCACCAGTATAAGGGTCCATAGCCATAAAGCCCGCCGTCAAAAACATTTTCATGTACTTGATGGAGTCTATAGGGCTCATCACCGTGTCTTTGTAGTGCTTGTCATTCCATGCAAACACTTTCATCTTTACAGGTTTGCTTAGCTCTGCAATAATCTCATTATGCTTTTTATCTCTTTCTTTCAAAATCCTGTAGCGTTCACAGTCTTTGATGGACTGGTCTAAGTATTTCTTATGCTTAGTCCATATACTACCATCTCGATACCCCGATTGCTGTACAAACAGTTTTTGTATTTCGCTGATGTGCTGTTCAACAGCTGCCTCTGCATACCCCTGCATTTTGGGGTTGAGCGTGGTGTATATTTTCAGCCCGTCTTTATAGATGTTATAGTTTGTACCATCGGGCTTTTTAAGTTCTTTGCATATCTTCTTTACTTCTTGCTCTACCACTTGTCTGAAGTATGGTGCCATACCCTCGTGATAGTCGAGCTTGTGGTAATCTAATACAATAGGTTCTTTCTTTATTTTATCACCGTCTGCTTCGGTTATATACTCATAGTTCACCATTTGGTCAACTACTACATTGCGGCGTTTCAGTGCGTTTTCAGGGTTGCGGCGTGGATTGTAGAGGGTATTACCTTTCAGCATACCTATCAATACAGCCGCCTCGTTTACGGTTACTTTGTCGGGTGTTTTATTATAGAAAGTGAGCGATGCATTGCGTATGCCATACACGTTATCACCAAACGGAACGGTATTCAGATACATCGTTATAATTTCATTCTTGGTAAGATTGCGCTCCAGTTTTACTGCCATTACCCATTCTTTCAGTTTAATGAATGGCAGGGTAAACATATTTTGGTTTTCTCTTGGGAAGAGGTTTTTGGCAAGCTGCTGGGTAATGGTAGATGAGCCTCTTTTTTTGCCTGTCAGTACATAAAAAGGTATGGCAACGGTAGCAACAGGGTCTATGCCCGAATGGTCGTAAAAACGGGCATCTTCCGTAGCCAGTAATGCATTAAATACATTGGGCGATATTTCGCGGTATTTACTGGTAGAACGGTCTTGCACATAATAGCGACCTATAAGCGTACCATCTGCTGCATACACGTCAGACGATAAGGCACTACTGGGGTTTTCCAGTTCCTTCATAGATGGCATATAACCAAGCCATCCCAGATTGATGAATATGATGAGCAGGTTGAATGCAACAACACCTATCCAGAATGCTTTCCACAATAGTTTTACGCTGCGTTTTTTGCCTGTTTGATTTTGCTGCTGCAAGTGTCAGATTTTTGGAAGTAGCAAAGCTAAAAAAATCTTGTTTGGCTAAGCCTGAAATCGTTTTCTTTTCGGTTAAAAACCGGATTATTATTTTGTATGCAATATTAATCTAAAGTATTACTCGTTTTCTTCCGGTTTAATGAAGAAGCTGAGCATCCTTACCGGGTTTAAGAAACCTGCCATACGTTTTCGCCAACCGATTTTACTACTTACCGTTTTGATGAACGGATGCAGGAACAAAGCTGCTTTTTCAAGTTCAGCAGGTGTCAGTGGCATGTTGGCATATTTCTGCTTCAGGTAAATATTCATAAACGATGCAAAGGATGTTCCAAAATTAGCATCAACCATTTGGTTGGCATATTGCATCGGCGTTTCGTTACCTCTTGCCAATCCGCAAATATGCAGGTAATATCCGGCAGCTCTATATGCCCAATAAGATTTGTTATTCTTTTCAGCAAAGCGATGTCTTATTTTATAGTACATCCATACAAGCAATGGCAGCATGAAAATGATAAACAACAAGATGCCTGCTGCAATGGCTATTCTTGTGGCTATTTCTTTAACCGTCAGTGGTTTTTCGGTTTGTGCTGCTTTAGGTTTTTCATCCGGCTTGCCCGTATCTTTTCTTTTCAGATATACCTCGTCTATGGGTGCAGGTTTGGGGAAACGGTTCAGCAATGACTGTCCTTTCTCGCCATTCATTGCTTCCAGTTTTTTCATCGCTTCCGCATAAGACACAGCCGTTGCCTCATCACCTTTCTGAATATTAGATAGCGGCACATCCATACTATCTCTGTGTACGGTGGCAATTTTTACATCCATCAATACAGGTTGTGCCGTTGCTACATCATATTCCTTATCATGAAAAATGAAGTGCTTTACGTTAAGCGTCATCAGTTTTTTGATGGTATCTATGTTTTCTACAATGCCATCGGCTGCCAGCCATGCACGTGGTGGCTGCATAGGTGGTGTGCCATCGGGTTTGGGGCTTTCTTCCGCATCGTTATTACCTACGGTGGTATCAAAGTCGAGCCAACCATAGCCCGGAAAGTAAACCTGTACCCATGCGTGTGCCTGGTCTGCATAGTACCAATACCAGCCTTTGTTTTTATCGCTACGGTCTACCGTCATAAAACCTACGGTGATGCGCGATGGTATGCCCAAAGACCGTAGCATAAATAGGGTAGCACCTGCATAATACGCGCAATAACCCTTTCTGTTTTCAAACAGGAAGTACATCAGTTTCGATGCGCTGGGTATATCGGGTATGCCGGGGTTGTCTGTATATGAATACAAGGGTTCGCCGTTTTCATCTTTTGAAAGAAAATAGTCGCGGATGGCAATGACCTTATCAACAGGTGTCTTAGCATTCTGGGTAACACGGTGTGCCAATTCGCTGATAGAGTTGAATTTGGCATCGCGAGGCATGTAGGTGTAATAGTCCATGAATTGTTTATCTGTACCATCATACCCTTTTACTTGCCTTAACACTTCAAAACGCTGCTCCTGAAATTTCTTGATATCCGGGTTTTGAGCATTGTACACGAAGTAAGCACTGTTCAATTCAGATACATATCCTTTTGCCCTGAAAGCGGATTTAAATTCATCTCTGAAATCTTTTTCAACTGTTATTGGTTGTACGAAATAACCAACATTTGGAGCGAGATAGGTAGTGGGGGATAACCCTTTGCTATATACCTCTATATCTATGCTCCGCCTAAGTTTGGTAGCAAGGCTGTTTCTGATAACATTGGTATCTACCTGTGTAAAGAACACCGGCAGTTTTGATGGGTCTGGTTCAAACAGGTCGTTATAGGGTATGGTTTTATCCCTTTCAAATGTTTCAGTAAGCGTATCGAACTTAGTGTAATAAAACGCTGTTAGGTATAGCGGGTTAGGTGTTTCAGTACCCGGAAAGTAATTATCTATATGTGCACAAAAAAGTAGTTCATTGCTTCTGCCGAGGTTAGGACGTAGTCTAGTATAATCTTTCAGGTCGAATGTTCCATCGCTGTTTTTTTTCAGCATACTGGTTTCGCCGTTTTGCCCCTCACCGCCATAGTTGGCAACGGTTTCTTTTATCTCGCCCCGCATACTGTATAGCACACCTGCCAGTAACAATGCTGCCACCATGCCAAATGCCACGAACCTACGGGTAAGAAACCACCAGAATTTACCACTCTTGTCTTTATAATTATATATCTGCTCTGCTGTGAAGATGATATACACACTATAAATAAGTGCAGGTGCAAATGCCCTCAACAAGCTATAAACACTATCTGTTTTTTCTTTGGCAATTATCAGTATGCAACCCGTGAGTATAGAAGCTGCTATCAGGATAGACCAATAGCGCAACCTGATGAAGCCCCAACCCAATAGCCATCCAAAGCTGAACAGGATGGCAAATACAAGAAACTGAATAGAAATAAAGAAAGCATCAAACTCGCCCACTGCATAGGCATCAAGCCCTTTGTAAATACTATATAGTATAAATGCCAGCAATGCGAACAATGGCAGAAAACGAAACCTGAAACTATACAGTAAAGCAGCACCTGCCATGCCTGCACACAAGTAAATGGTTTGCCGCCACGCTTCGTTTCTTGTAACAGAAAAATACTCATTGGCATTTTGTAAAAGGAAATAGCCTATACATGCCGTAGGCAGCAATAGAAAAATGACTTTCGCTAAAAACTCGTTGACAGGTGTTGCCCTTTGAATACTCATATAGTGCATGGCTAATTTAGGTGAATAATTGCTTGCTCTTTGTTAAAAAGCATACATATTTAATATATCGTTTATGAGAAGGGGCTCGTAATCCACATAGTGTTGGATAACATTTACGTTTTTGAAGCGTGTTTTATTAAAAAACTGTTACCTTAGGCACGTTTTAAAAATATTTTATTAAATGATACAGGAACAAACAGTTAATGCAGTAAAGCTGGGCGATGCTGCCATTGACGAAAACACAAAAGCTATGCTGGAACAAATTAAAACCGTAACCGTAATTGGTTCGGGTACTATGGGCAATGGTATTTGCCATGTTTTTGCTCAAAGCGGTTTCAATGTCCACATGATGGATATTAATCAGGCTGCAATGGATAAAGCACTTGTTACTATCGGTAAAAACATGGACCGTCAGGTTGCAAAAATACACTGACTGAAGAAGCCAAGCAACAGGCACTGAGCCGTATATCTACTTATACAGATTTGGCAGAGGCTGTAAAAGATGCTGATATAGTAGTAGAAGCAGCTACTGAAAACATTGACCTGAAAATCAAAATCTTCCAACAGTTAGACCAGCTTTGCCCTGAGCGTTGCATACTGGCTACTAATACTTCTTCTATCTCTATTACTCGTATCGGTTCATACACCAAGCGTCCGGGTAAGGTAATCGGTATGCACTTTATGAACCCTGTGCCTGTCATGAAGTTGGTTGAAATCATCAACGGCTACGCTACGGATGCAGAAGTAACGAACACGGTACACGCATTATCTACATATTTAGGCAAAGTACCTTGTATTGTAAACGACTATCCCGGCTTTATATCAAACCGTATATTGATGCCGCTTATCAACGAAGCCATCCTTTCATTGCAGGAAGGTGTAGCAGGTGTTGAAGAAATAGATACCATTATGAAACTGGGTATGGCACACCCGATGGGGCCATTGCAACTGGCAGACTTCATAGGTTTGGATACTTGTTATTCTATCATGAACGTACTGCACATGGGCTTCGGCAACCAAAAATACGCACCTGCTACATTGCTTGCTAATATGGTGCAAGCTGGTTTCTTAGGTGTTAAGAGTGGCGAAGGTTTTTACAAATACACGCCCGGTAGTAAAGAACTGGTTGTTAGCGACCGTTTCAAAAACAAGGGCTGGAAAATATAACCGAGCAATACCCTGCTCAATCCAATCACAAGCCGTCCCTGCATAATAGTGGGGCGGCTTTTTTAATGTACTTTGCATTGTGTCAAAAGATAAGAAACCATACTTAGTACCGTCTTTGCTGCAGATGAAATGCCCCAACTGCAGGCGTGGGAAGATATTTGTCAACAATGTATTGCCATTAAAAACCTGCCTGCAAATGCACGAGCGTTGCACGGTATGTAATGTAAAATATGCCAAAGAGCAAAATATAGGCTACGGTATTAATTATGTGCTGACGGTTATGATGATGTTCCTGAATATAGTGTGGTATTATCCTCTATTTGGTATAGGCTTTAGCGACAACAGCCTGTATTATTTTCTGGCAACCAGTACCGCCATTACCATACTACTGCAGCCATGGTTTATGCGTTTATCGAGGGTGTTGTTTTTTTACTTTACCATCTACTACAACAGTTATAAAGAATAAAGGTGGCCTGTAAAA
>Ga0164290_1002825_pt1 | contig 10171 bp, 8 predicted proteins | sample Micstemetagenome_FD_108782 | JGI IMG/M metagenome (GOLD analysis project Ga0164290, IMG submission 108782) | Contaminated culture microbial community from soil near Moab, Utah, USA - Microcoleus steenstrupii SON62 (Illumina Assembly) | ecosystem: Environmental > Terrestrial > Soil > Soil crust...
CAGGAAGCTGGCCGGATAGATGGCCCGGCGTGCCTCTTGCAGCATGGCGAAGGAAATGTCGGTCCCGAGGATGGAGAAATCGAAGCCTGCACCCTGTGCCGCGATGTTGGAAAGGCACATGGCAATGGTATAGACCTCGGCCCCGTTCGAACAGGCGGCGCTCCAGAAGCGCAGATGCGGGCGCATGCCGCGCCCCTGGTGGCGCAGCATGGTGGCGACACCGCCCCGGGCGAGGTAGTGGAAGTGGTCGATTTCGCGGAAGAAGTCGGTCTTGTTGGTGGTCACGACATCGATGAGATGGGTGGTTTCGGTGGCGAGGCCGCCTTTCCCGAACAGGTATTCGCAATAGGTGGCGACGGTCGGGATGCCCAGGGTCCGCATGCGCTTGCGCAGGCGTGCCTCGACCATCAGGCGCTTCTGGGCGGGCAGGCGGATGCCTGTGGTGGTGGTGACCATGCCGGCGATGCGGTCAAACGCATCGGGGGTCAGCTGGTCGTCATTGCTGGCGAGGAGAGGGGCGGTCTTGCGGGAGAGGGCGTTCTGCATCGGTCTGCCTTACTGATCAACGGGACTACGGGAAAAAAGGGGGGTGCAGGGTCCGGCGGTCCGGACCGGACCCTGCGGGATCGGCCGCGTGCGGTGCAGGTCGAGGATCTGGCACCAGCGGCCAATGGGGACGGCCATGACATCGCCCGATGCGACAGGCGTCACCCGGTGGGCTGGATGTGCCATGTCCGTCATTTTGGGCGAGGCATCGGCGGCGGGCCATGACCCGGCGCCGATGCCCGTGCCGGATCACGCCGCCTTGGTGCGGGTGAACTGCTGGTCGATCACGTCATCGGCGCCGAGGTCGAAGCTGAAACCGCCATCATCCTGTGCCTTGGCGGGCTTTCGCGCGGCAGGACCTGCCAGGCGGGCTGCGGGCCGGGCCTTCGTGATGGGCCGGGCCGAAACGGACCGGGGCGGGGTGGCGTCGCCGCCATGGCCGAGGTTCACCTTGAAGAAGCCGATCACGTCGGCAAGGACGGAGGATTGGCCGGAGAGTTCTTCCGCCGTGGAGGCGATCTGTTCCGAGGCGGAGGTGTTCTGCTGGGTCACCTTGTCCAGTTGCTGGATCGCGATGTTGATCTGCGCCGCGCCGGCATCCTGTTCCCGCGTGGAGTTGGAGATGGAGGCGACAAGATCGGAGGTGCGCTGGATGTCGGGCACCAGACGGTTGAGCATGGCGCCTGCGGCCTGGGCGGTGCGGACGGTTTCGCCCGAAAGACCCGCGATTTCCTGCGCGGCGGATTGGCTGCGTTCGGCCAGCTTGCGCACCTCGGCGGCGACGACAGCGAAGCCGCGGCCATGTTCCCCGGCGCGTGCCGCCTCCACCGCCGCATTCAGGGCAAGAAGGTCGGTCTGGCGGGCGATTTCCTGCACGACCATGATCTTTTCGGCGATGGTTTCCATGGCTTTGACGGCCTTGGTCACGGCTTCACCGCTTTGGGCGGCATCGGCGGCGGATTTGCGGGCGATGGCTTCGGTTTCGCCCGCATTCTCGGCGTTCTGCTTGATGGTGGCGGCCATTTCCTCGACCGAGGCGGAGGCTTCCTCGGTGGAGGACGCCTGTTCTGTGGAGCCTTGCGAAAGCTGTTCGGCGGCGGCGGCGAGTTCCTGGCTGCCGGCATCGACGTTGCGGGCGGAGATGACGACGGAGGTGACGACCTCCCGCAGCTTGGCCACCATGTCGCGTGCGCCGGCGAGGAGGCTGTCCGTGTCGCCCTTGCGGGTCTTGACGTCCACCTCCAGATTGCCGGCGGCGATTTCGCGCAGGACGGCGCGGGCATAATCCGGCTCGCCGCCCAGGGTGCGGAAGATGTTGCGGATCATGAGGGCGGCAGAGAGGATGCCGATGATGGTGGCGGCGGCGATGATCGACAGGACGAGCGTCCGGGCAGAGGCGTAGTGGGCTTCGCCCGTGGCGGCGGCGGCCCTTGCGCCGTCGACGTTGAACTGGACGAGGACGAGGGCGTCGTTGCTCATCCTGTTGAACAGCGGGTCCGCCTTCATCAGATAGGTGGTTCCGCCTGCGATGTCATGGGCCCGTGACAGGGCAAGAAAGCCGGTTTGCAGCGCGAAGTATTCGTCCATCGAGGCTTTCAGCGTATCGAAGAGCGCGCGGTCATCGTCCGTGAGGATCGTCGGTTCGTAGAATGCCAGTTGCTCGTCGATGAGGGCGGAGATTTCGTCGAATTTCGCCTCCTGCTCTGCCATCGCCTCGGGTGTTGTCGCGTTGAGATGTTCAAACTGCGCGAGGCGGAAATCGGAGGTGGCGGTGTTTATCCCGTTGGCCGCCTTGACAGCAGGCAGCCAGTTTTCGGTGATCAGGCGGGTCTGTTCCTTGATGGCGGCCATCTGCATCAGGGCAACGACGCCAAGCGCGCCCATGAGCGCGAGAAGCAGCGCAAAGATGCCGCCGAGCTTGGCCTTGAGGGAGAGGTTCATGGGGGGTCCTTTCTATCTGTGGCGCGATGCAAGAGGCATCAGACCGCCACGTTCACGTGTTACAGTCGGGTGTTCTGGAACAGGTCTGACCTGCCTTGATGGAGGATGCAGGTCGGGTGGGCCTGGCGGACCGGGAGGGCGCCGTTGGTGGCGCCAGTCCCGGCCGACCAGCCCGGTCGCCGGTTTCGGCGGTTTCCGATGGCATGGAACCGCGGGGATGCGATGGGTTCGGGAACGGCATCACTTTGTATCGGGCACATCACTCGTCACTCTACTCAACGTCTACTGATGCCTAGAACGTGCGGGTCGTTAGGGATTTTAGGAACTTTTGGGTAAAATGAACGACAGATGGTCCATTGGGGGTGCGGGCGCAGGCTCTCTGCGACCGGTTGCAGAGTGGGGGCCCGAAACCCCTTGCCGTGCCGGATCAAGTTGCAGGGTAGCGGAGATCAGTCCCCGGTGATGCGCCTTCCCAGATCGAAGCTTTCGCCGGGGAAGTATTTCGCCAGCCGCATGTCGGCGGTCCGGGCGTGGGCTTCCATCCCTTCTTCGCGCGAGATGCGGGCGGTGGCGAGGGCAAGCGGGCGAGAGGCGGCGCGGGTGGCGCGCTGCCAGGTGACGGTCTTCATGAACTTGTGGACCGACAGCCCGCCCGTGTAGCGCGCGGCGCCCGAGGTGGGCAGGACATGGTTGGGGCCCGAGGTCTTGTCCCCGAAGGCCACGGTGGTTTCCTCGCCCAGGAAGAGCGAGCCGTAGCAGCGCAGGGTGGCGAGCCACCAATCCAGATCGGCGGCCTGCACGTGAAGGTGTTCGGGGGCGTAGCGGTCGGCGACCGTGACCATTTCGTCGCGGCTGTCGCAGAGGATGACTTCGGCGAAATCGGCCCAGGCGGCGCGGGCATTGGTGGCGTTGAGGTCGGGCAGCTGGTCGATCAGGCTGGGGACGAGGGCAAGGACGCGGTCGGCAAGGGCGCGGTCGGTGGTGACCATCCAGACGGGGGAGTTCCAGCCGTGTTCGGCCTGTCCCACCAGATCCCATGCCACCAGCAGCGGGTCGGCGGTGTGATCGGCGATGACCATGCTGTCGGTCGGGCCTGCGAACATGTCGATGCCGATCTCACCAAAGAGGATGCGCTTTGCCTCGGCCACATATTGGTTGCCTGGGCCGACAAGGATGTCGGCCTTTCCCGCCCCGAACAGGCCCTTGGCCATCGCGGCGATGCCTTGCACGCCGCCGAGGTTGAGGATGGTGTCGGCGCCGCAGAGGTCCATCGCGAAGAGGATGGCGGGCGGGATGCCCTGACCGGGGCGGGGGGGCGAACAGGCGGTGATCTGGCCGACGCCCGCCTCTTTCGCGGTGGTGACGGTCATGATGGCGCTGGCGATGTGGCTGTAGCGCCCGCCGGGGACGTAGCAGCCGGCGGCGGCGACGGGGATCTGCTTCTGGCCGGCGACAAGGCCGGGGATCACCTCGATCTCGCAATCCGAAATGGTGGCGCGCTGGGCGCGGGCGAAACGCTGGATATTGGCATGGGCGAAGCGGATGTCGTCCTTCAGCGTGTCGGGCACCTGCCGCGCGGCGGCGGCGATGTCGTCGGGGGTGGCGCGGATCGGGCCGTCCCATCCATCCATTTCATGCGCGAGGGCGCGGACGGCGTCTTCGCCACCCTCCTCGATCCGGTGCAGCAGCGCCTCGACTGCGGCGCGCACGTCTGTCTGCCCGGACTCGGGCGTCCGGGTGGCTTGCTTCAGATAGGTGATGGTCATGGGACGTCCTTACATCCGGCCCTTCCAGGGGACGACTTTCCGTTCGATGAAACGCATGAGGAGATCGAAGGCATAGGCGATGGCCGCGATGACGACGATGCCCATGATCACGGTGGAGGTTTGCAGGAACTGGCTGGCCGACAGGACCATGTAGCCAAGCCCTTCGGTGGCGGCGACCATTTCGGCGGCCACGAGGGTGGTCCAGCCGAAGCCGATGCCGATCCGCATGGCGGTGAGGATTTCAGGAAGCGCAGAGGGCAGGATCACATGGCGCATCACCTGCCAGCGGGTTGCGCCGAAGGAATAGGCGGCGTGGATCTGTTCGATGGCGGCGGATTTCACGCCAGAGCGCGCGCCGAGGGCGACGGGGGCGAGGACGGAGAGGAAGATCAGCATGACCTTCGACGTCTCGCCGATGCCGAACCAGATGATCATCAGCGGCAGATAGGCCAGCGGCGGTATGGGGCGGTAGAATTCGATGGGCGGGTCGAAGATGCCCCGGGCCAGCGGCGACATACCCATCGCAAGGCCCAAGGGGATGCCGATGGCGCAGGCCAGCAGGAAGGCGCCGAAGACACGGGCGGTGGAAACGGCCACATGCATCAGGAAGGGCGTGTTGGTGAAGCCGTTCTGCCAGATGTCGAAAAACTTTTTCAGAACCGCGCCGGGGCCGGGCAGGAACAGCGGCTTGACCCAGCCCAGGGTGGTGGCGAGCCACCAGACGAAGATGATCGCCGCAATGGAGGCCAGCGACAGGAGCAGCGTGTCGCCCTGTCCCGGCACGCCATAGGTTTCGCCCGGCTTCGTGGCGCGGGCCTTGCGCAGGCGGCTGGTCGGTTGCGGTTTGGGTGGCGGGGCGTCGGTCATGCGACGGCCTCTTCGTCGGAGAAGATGATTTCCAGCACCTCTTCGCGCAGGGCGATGAATTCGCGGCTGGCCTTGACGGTGCGGGCGGGGGTTCCGGCAAGGAACTGGCGCGAGAAGGGCAGGTCGAAGCGATGGGCGATGCGGCCGGGGCGGGGCGACATGACGATGAGCTTGGTGCCCATGAAGAGCGCCTCTTCCACCGAATGGGTGATGAAGAAGACGGATTTATGGGTGCTGTGCCAGATGTTCAGGATCAGCTCCTGCGCCTTTTCGCGGGTCAGTGCGTCCAGCGCGCCCAGCGGTTCGTCCATCAGCAGCACCTTGGGATCGCAGGTCAGCGCGCGGGCGATGCCCACGCGTTGCTGCATCCCGCCCGACAGGTTGTAGACGCGCGAGGTTTCGAATTCCGCGAGGCCGAGGAGTTTCAGGAAGCCCCGCGCGATGTCGTGGCGGCGGGTTTCGGGGATGCCCTGAAGCTTCAGCCCGAAGGCCACGTTGTCGATGACGTTGAGCCAGGGGAGAAGAGCGTGTTTCTGGAACACCACGGCACGGTCGGCCCCCGGCCCCTGCACCGGCGCGCCATCCAGCAGGATCTCGCCCGACGAGGGCGAGAGGAACCCCGCGATCAGCGACAGAAGCGTGGACTTGCCGCAGCCGGACGCGCCGAGGGCGACGACGAAATCGTCATTCTCGATGTCGAGGTCGATCTTGCGCAGCGCCTCGACCGGCGGGCGCCCGTCGGCCGACGGATAGACCACCGACGCCTGTCTGATGTTCAGCCCCATGCCATGCCCTTCTGCCGCTGCGGGTGGCCGGAAGCGGCGGACCGCTTCCGGCGATGCTGCCTTACTTCGCCGCCTCGGCGATGGCGGTGGTGACGAAGGGGGAATAGTCGTCCACCGCCGCGTCGATCCGGCCCGCCGTCACGAGGAAATCGGCGGTGGTCTTCATGTTGGCCGCCGCGCCGCCGAGCCAGGTTTCGCCAAGCTGATCGGCCAGCGGGATGAAGGTGAAGCCTTTCAGGATATCGGGCACCTGATCGGCGGCGGCGCCGGTCACTTCGGCAATCGTCTTGACCGGGGCGCTGTCGGCCGTCCAGGCGGCGGGATCGGCGAGATAGGCCTGGTTCGCCTCGTTCATCACCTTGGCGAATGCGACCATGGCATCGGCATTGGCCGCGGCGAATTCGGTGTTGACGACCCAGCCGTCGAAGGTCGGATAGCCCCATTGCGCGGTCTGGTCGGCCCCCACGATGAAGGTGCCGGTCTGCAGGATCTGGCTTTGCACGGGTTGCCAGATGAAGGCGGCATCGACCTGGCCGCTGTCCCATGCGGCGGCGATCTGGTCGGCGGGCAGGTTGACGATGGTGACGTCGCTTTCCGCGATGCCGGAATGCGCCAGCGCCCCCATCAGCGAATAGTGCGCGGTGGAGCCGACGGGAACGGCGACGCGTTTGCCTTTCACATCCTCGATCTTGGCAATGCCGCTGTCCGCCTTGGCGATCAGGCTTTCGGCGGTGCCGAGGCCCTGGGCGATCATGAAGAGTTCAAGTTCGACGCCCTGGCTTGCGGCGATGGCAAGCGGGGAGGAACCGAGTTCCGCCACCTGCACATCACCCGAGGCCATCGCGGCGATGACTTCGGTGCCGGAGCCGAAGGTGCGCCATTCTATTTCCCAGCCGGTGGCGGCTTCGAATTTCTTTTCGGCGCGGGCGACCTGCATGGGGGTGGGGCTGCCGAAATTGCCGATGATGACGGTTTCGGCAAGGCCGGACCCCGCCATGAGGGCGGTGAGGCCGACGGTGGCGAAGGCGCGGGCGAGGGTCTTTTTCATCTGTCTCTCCTGTTGGTATCCCCCTGTTTCGGGGGTGTGGGTGGGGTGGCGGGCCTGCCGTCAGGACGGCAGGGCGAAATCCCTGATCAGCTCCACCAGCAGGTCGAGCGTATCGAGGGGGAGGGCGTCTGTCACGGTTGGCTCCGCGATCAGCGAGAATTCGGTGCAGGCGATGAGCTGGACGCGGGCACCGCCGCGCAACAATTCGCCCGAGGCGGCCCGCAGCGCGGCGCGGGAGGCATCGGGTGGGCCGCCGGCCTTGATGCTGCGGATGGCGGTCAGGAGGGCGGCTTCGTCCGAGGGCCAGAGGAGGGACAGGCCGCTGCCGGCGAAGGCCCGGTCGAAGACGCCGATGCGGCGAAGGGCGGGGGAGCCGAGGATGCCGATCGCCTCGCCCGGCATGGCGCGGGCGTGGGCGCGGGCGACGGAGGCGGTGACCATGTCGAGGAAGGGCAGGGGCGTGGCGGCGCGGATCGTGTCGGCGAAGTGATGGGCGGTGTTGCAAGGCATGGCCAGCGCCTCGGCACCCGCCATCTGCAGGCGGCGGGCCATCCTGGCGAGCGTCGGGGCGGGATCTTCACCCGTCCCGTCGAGCAGGAAGCGGATGCGCGAGGGGACCTGCGGGTTCTGGTCGACGATCAGGGGGATGTGGTCGGCGTCGTCTTGCGCGGGGGTGGCGTCGATCAGGCGCTGCATCAGCAGGACGGTCGCCTGCGGACCCATGCCCCCGAGGATGCCGACCCGCCGCATGGTCACCGCCGCGCCCCCCGGTCGGTCATGCGCCTGCCCCGTCATTGAACAGGTTGTCATAGCCGAAGAGCCCCGCCGCCCCCCCGGTATGCAGGAAGACGATGCGTTCGCCCCTGGCAAAGCGGCCCTTGCGGATGAGGTCGATCATCCCGGCCGCGCCCTTGCCGGAATAGACCGGGTCGAGAAGGATCCCTTCCAGTTCGGCGAACATGCGGATTGCCTCGATCGTGTCGGGGCCGGGGATGCCGTAGCCCTTGCCGACATAGGCGCAGTCGGCGCGGACATCGTCGCGCTGGACGACATCGGGGCAGCCGAGTTTGGCGGCCGTGGCCTGCGCGAGGGCGAAGACATTCGCCTCTTGCCTGTCCTGGGGGGCGCGGACGCCGATGCCCAGCAGGGGGATGCCGGCATTGGTGGCCTTCAGCCCGGTGATCAGCCCCGCCTGCGTGCCGGCAGAGCCTGTGGCGGTGAGGATGTGGTCGACCTTCAGGCCGCGGTCGTTCAACTGGCCCAGAAGTTCGAAGGCGCAATTGACGTAGCCCAGCGCGCCCGTCGGGTTCGAGCCGCCGCCGGGGATGATATAGACCTTGCGGCCCGCATCGCGGAAGGGTTGGGCATCGGCCTCCATCTGCGCGGCCATGTCGGTGCCGCCGGGATAGCGCGCGGTTGTGGCGCCATGCAGGTGATCGAGCAGGACATTGCCGTTGCCGTTGTAATTGGCGTTGTTCGACCCGGTCCGGTCTTCCAGCAGGATATGGCAGGCCATGCCGAGCTTGGCCGCGAAGGCGGCGGTCTGGCGGGCGTGGTTCGACTGGGTGGCGCCCTGGGTCATGACCATGTCGGCGCCCATCGCCTGCGCTTCGGCCATCAGGAATTCGAGCTTGCGGGTCTTGTTGCCGCCGGTGGAAAGCCCGGTGCAATCGTCGCGCTTGATCCAGATTTCCGGTCCGCCCAGTTCCTTCGACAGGCGGTCGAGCCGTTCGAGCGGGGTCGGCAGGTGGGCCAGGAAGAGTCGGGGGAAGCGGGCGAGGTGCATGGGATGTCCTTGGGCGCAGGGGGCGCTGCCTGGTGGCGTTGGCCTGGCAGGACGGTGGCAGGATCAGGGAGTCGTTGCAAATTCGGATTTCTCCTGAAATCATGCAGGAATTGCATGTTGGGGCGGTGCGATGCGGCTGGAATGGTTGAAGGACATTGCCTGCATTGCGGAAACCGGGTCTTTCAGCGAGGCCGCGCGGCGGCGGAACCTGACGCAATCGGCCTTTTCCCGGCGTATCCAGCAGATCGAGGATCACCTCGGGATCGAACTGTTCGACCGGACGAAGAAGCCGATCCAGTTGCGACCCACGACGGCGGACCATCTGGACCGGATCGCCCGCATGATCGGGTCGATGAACCAGTTGACCGATGACCTGAGGCGGGGCGACCGGATGGCGGGCAGCCGACTGGCCATCGCCAGCCAGCATGCCTTGTCGACCTCGGTCACGCCGATGATCCTGCGGCGGATGCTGGAGGCGGGACCGGAGGTGCATTTCCGGCTGACCTCGGCCAATCTGGACGAATGTTTCACGCTGCTCTTGTCGCGGCAGGTCGATCTGGCGATCACCTTCCAGGTGGAGCACGAGCCGGGGCCGGTGCGCGAAGCTTTTATCGAGACGATGGTGGTGGGGACGGACAGGCTGGTGCCCGTGGTGGGGCGTGCGGATCTGGCGCGGGTGGAGGCGGAAATCCGGGCCGGGACCCTGCCGGTGATCACCTATCCGAGCGATGTCTTTCTGGGCGAGGTGATGAACCGGCATGTCTTTCCCGCGGTGGAGGACGGGCTGAGCCTTGCCTCTTGCGGGGAATGCGCGCTGACGCTGGCCCTGCTGGAACTGTCGCTGGCGGGGTTTGGCGTGGCCTGGGTGCCGCTGTCGGTGGCGGAGGCGCGGATCGTGGCGGGCGAGGTGGTGCGGCTGGATGGGCGGCTGCCCTCGGTCGATCTTCTGGTGCTGGTGTCGCGCCTTGCGGGGGCGCACAGCGCGACGGAGGTTCTGCTGTGGGAGCGGGCCCGGACCTTGACGGGGCGGGATCAGCCGGCCAGTGCCTGAGCGAGATCCGCGATCAGGTCTTCGGGGGCTTCGAGGCCGACGGACAGGCGGAAGCCGCCATCGCCCGCATAGGCGCGGTAGTCGGCAAGCTGGTCCGGGGAGAGGGCATAGGTGCCGCGCTGCATCTCATCCGTGTCGAGCAGGGTGATGATGCTGCGCTGATGGCCGAGAGAGAAGGCATAATGGATGACCTTCAGGCGGGCGGCCAGCCTGCGGGCGGTTTCCTGCGGCGTGTCGGTGCGGAAGAAGATCATGCCGCCGGGCAGGGCCATCTGGCGTTGGGCGAGCGCGTGCTGGGGGTGCGAGGGCAGGCCGGGATACAGGGTGCGCGTGACGGCGGGATGGGTGTCCAGGAACTGCGCGACGCGGGTGGCGCTGTCG
>Ga0164290_1002826_pt1 | contig 10163 bp, 8 predicted proteins | sample Micstemetagenome_FD_108782 | JGI IMG/M metagenome (GOLD analysis project Ga0164290, IMG submission 108782) | Contaminated culture microbial community from soil near Moab, Utah, USA - Microcoleus steenstrupii SON62 (Illumina Assembly) | ecosystem: Environmental > Terrestrial > Soil > Soil crust...
AAGCTCGAGATCTCTGCCGCCGCCCATGCCTTCGGCAAGACGCCGTCGCACTGTGTCGTGACCGAGTTTCGCGATGCCGAGCGGCTCGCGCAGGCCGCCCGGCGTGCAGCGCGGGAGTTCGGCTACACGCGCATGTGGAGCATCCACCCCGACCAGATCCGACCCATCGTGGAAGCCTTTGCACCGCCCGCCGACGAAGTGGCCGAAGCCGCCGAATTGCTGCTGGCGGCACAAGCCGCAGATTGGGCGCCGACGTCCTTCCACAACCGCCTGCACGACCGCGCCAGCTACCGCTATTTCTGGACCGTGCTGGAGCGCGCGGAACGCACCGGGCGCCCGCTTCCCGCCGCTGCCAGATCGGCGTTTTTCCCCGTATCCATCGGGGTAATCGCCGAGTGAGGCGAGGGCCGGCGTGCAGTCCATCACGCCGACAATGCCTACATCTTTTCACCGCCGCGTGACCGTTTTGCGGCCATGATGCGCCACGCGTTTTTCACCCATTCCTCAGCCCACTCCAGATGTCGATGCCCTCGCTCCGCGGCAGCGCCGCCGCCCTGATCCTCTGCGCCGCCCTGCCCGCCCTGGCCCAGACGCCGCCCGCGAAACCGGTCGCCAAGCCCAAGCCCGTCGCGGCCAAGGCAGCGCCGGCCAAGAAGGCACCGCCGCCTCCGCCGGAGCCGGTGCTGAGCGACGCCGACGAAGCCCAACTGGCCGCCGCCGAGCGTGCCTACCTCGGCAACTACGCCTGCGAGTTCAAGGAAAGCGTCCACATCGACAAGCACCCCAAGGTGGCGGGTTACATCAATGTGGCCTGGAAGAAGCAGATGATCACCATGAAGCCGGTGCTGTCGTCCACCGGCGCACTGCGGCTCGAGGACGTGACCGGCCGCACGCTGATGATCCAGATTGCCAACAAGTCCATGCTGCTGGACACCAAGATCGGCCAGCGCCTGCTGGACGACTGCGTCCACCCCGAGCAGGAAAAGCTGATGGCCGCCGCCAAGGCCGCCAAGATCGCCGACCCCGAAGCGGAGGCGGCCGCCTCCGCCCGCAGCAGCCTGGGCATCGCGCCGACCGCCAAGTGAGCCCTGCGCTTGAAACCTCCCGGCTTGGGTATGTAGAATGGATGCATACTTTCTGATGCATACCTGAGCCACCGCCTCCGCGGCCGCTCAGCCGCTGGAGGCCCCATGGAAGCCACCGTTGCCGAACGCGGGCAGATCACCCTGCCCAAAGCCGTCCGAGACGCCCTCGGCCTGACCAAGGGCACGACGCTCAAGGTCGAGCTCGACGGGGGCCGCATCATCCTGCGCAAGAACGTCGACGACGCGCTGGCCAAGCTGCGCGGACGCTTCAAGCTGCCCGAGGGCGTCACGACCGATGACGTCATGCGCGAGCTGCGTGGCCGCGCTCCGGGAGATCCGGTCGAGCCGTGATCGCCATCGACTCCTCCGTTCTCATCGACCTGCTGGGCGGTGATGTGGGCGCTGAATCGGCCGAGGACTGCCTGCGCCAGGCGCTGGCACGCGGCCCGGTGGTCGCCTGCGATGTCGTGCTCAGCGAGGTCGTGTCCGGCCTGGGCTTCGGTGCCGAGCTGCTGGATGCCCTCGAGGGCGTCGGCATCGTCTACTCTCCCATCGAATCCCGCGCCGCCGTGCGCGCCGGTGAAATGCAGCGCCGCTACAAGGAGCGCCGCAAGGCCTCCGGGCAGCCCGCAGTCGGCCCGCGCACCGTCCCGGATTTCCTCATCGGCGCCCATGCGCTGCTTCAATGCCAGGCCCTGATCACGCGGGACCAGGGCTTTTTTCGCGACTATTTCAAGGGCCTCAAGGTCATCGTGCCTGGGGCATGAATTCACTGGAGAACACCATGCTTGCCGCCTACCGCCAACACGCTTCCGAACGCGCCGCCCTCGGCATCCCGCCCCTGCCGCTGGACGCCAAGCAGGTCGCCGAGCTGATCGAGCTGATCAAGAACCCTCCCGCCGGTGAGGACGCCTTCCTGCTGGACCTGCTGACCCACCGCGTGCCCCCGGGCGTGGACGACGCCGCCAAGGTCAAGGCCTCGTTCCTGGCCGCCGTCGCCCACGGCGACATCCAGGTCAGCCTCATTTCGAAGGCCAAGGCCACCGAGCTGCTGGGCACCATGGTGGGCGGCTACAACGTGCATCCGCTGATCGAGCTGCTGGACGACGCCGAAGTCGCCGGCGTCGCCGCCGAGGGCCTGAAGAAGACCCTGCTGATGTTCGACTACTTCAACGACGTGGCCGCCAAGGCCAAGGCCGGCAATGCCAAGGCCCAGGAAGTCATGAAGAGCTGGGCCGACGCCGAGTGGTTCACCTCGCGTCCGGAAGTCGAGAAGAAGATCACCGTCACCGTCTTCAAGGTGCCCGGCGAGACCAACACCGACGACCTGTCGTCCGCCCCCGACGCGTGGAGCCGTCCGGACATCCCGCTGCACTACCTGGCCATGCTGAAGAACACCCGTTCCGACGCGGCCTTCAAGCCCGAGGAAGACGGCAAGCGCGGCCCGATGCAGTTCATCGAGGACCTGAAGAAGAAGGGCCACCTCGGGGCCTACGTCGGCGACGTCGTCGGCACCGGCTCCTCGCGCAAGTCGGCCACCAACTCGGTCATCTGGGCCACCGGTCAGGACATTCCGTTCGTTCCGAACAAGCGCTTCGGCGGCGTCACGCTAGGCGGCAAGATCGCCCCCATCTTCTTCAACACCCAGGAAGACTCCGGCTCGCTGCCCATCGAAGTGGACGTCTCCAAGCTGGAGATGGGCGACGTCATCGACGTGCTGCCCTATGACGGCAAGCTGGTGAAGAACGGTGAGGTCGTCGCCGAGTTCAAGCTCAAGAGCGACGTGCTGTTCGACGAAGTGCGCGCCGGTGGCCGCATCAACCTCATCATCGGCCGCTCGCTGACCGCCAAGGCGCGCGAGTTCCTGGGCCTGCCCGCCTCCACGCAGTTCCGCCTGCCACAGGCCCCTGCCGCTTCCAACGCCGGCTTCACGCTGGCCCAGAAGATGGTCGGCCGCGCCGTCGGCCTGCCCGAGGGCCAGGGGGTGCGTCCGGGCACCTACTGCGAGCCCAAGATGACCACGGTCGGCTCGCAGGACACCACCGGCCCCATGACCCGCGACGAGCTGAAGGACCTGGCCTGCCTGGGCTTCTCGGCCGACCTGGTCATGCAGTCCTTCTGCCACACCGCGGCCTATCCGAAGCCGGTGGACGTCAAGACCCACCGCGAGCTGCCCGCCTTCATCAGCAACCGCGGCGGTGTCTCGCTGCGCCCGGGTGACGGCGTCATCCACAGCTGGCTGAACCGCCTGCTGCTGCCGGACACGGTCGGCACCGGTGGCGACTCGCACACCCGCTTCCCCATCGGCATCTCCTTCCCGGCCGGCTCGGGCCTGGTGGCCTTCGGCGCCGCCACCGGCGTGATGCCGCTGGACATGCCCGAGTCGGTGCTGGTGCGCTTCAAGGGCGAGATGCAGCCCGGCGTGACGCTGCGCGACCTCGTGCACGCCATTCCGCTGTACGCCATCAAGGCCGGTCTGCTGACCGTCGCCAAGGCCGGCAAGAAGAACGTGTTCTCGGGCCGCATCCTCGAGATCGAGGGTCTGCCGGACCTGAAGGTGGAGCAAGCCTTCGAACTGTCCGACGCCTCGGCCGAGCGCTCGGCGGCCGGCTGCACGATCAAGCTCAATCCCGAGCCGATCAAGGAGTACCTGACCTCCAACGTCGTGCTGATGAAGAACATGATCGCCGACGGCTATGCCGACGCGAAGACCCTGCAGCGCCGCATCGAGAAGGTCGAGGCCTGGCTGGCCAACCCGCAGCTGCTGGAAGCCGACAAGGACGCCGAATACGCCGCCGTCATCGAGATCGACCTGGCCGACATCAAGGAACCCATCCTCTGTTGCCCCAACGACCCGGACGATGCCAAGACCCTGTCCGAAGTCGCCGGCACCAAGATCGACGAGGCCTTCATCGGCTCGTGCATGACCAACATCGGCCACTTCCGTGCCGCTGCCAAGCTGCTCGGCGGTCAGCGCGACATCCCGGTCAAGCTGTGGGTCGCCCCGCCGACCAAGATGGACCAGAGCGAACTGATCAAGGAAGGCCACTACGCCGCCTTCGGCACGGCCGGTGCGCGTACCGAGATGCCGGGCTGCAGCCTGTGCATGGGCAACCAGGCCCAGGTGCGCGAGGGTGCCACCGTCGTGTCCACCTCCACCCGCAACTTCCCCAACCGCCTGGGCAAGAACACCAATGTGTTCCTCGCCTCGGCTGAACTGGCCGCCATCGCGTCCAAGCTGGGCAAGATCCCGACGGTGCAGGAGTACCACGAGGCCATGGGCATCATCAACAAGGACACCGCGAGCGTCTACAAGTACCTGAACTTCGACCAGATCGAGGAGTACGCGGAGACGGCAAAGGCGGTCGTCGCCTGAACGCCAAGCGCGCCGCCAAGCCAGTCAGCCCATGCCGACTGGCTTTTTTGATGCGGGACAGACAAAGAAAAGCGGGCCCGAGGGCCCGCGTTCTCCAAGCTGTAGGTCAGCTGTCAGGCGCGCTTGGCGCCGCGACGGCGCGAAACACCCAGCGCAGCCAGGCTCAGACCGACCAGAGCCATCGATGCCGGCTCGGGAAGGGCACCGGGATCGTTGGGGTTGTTGGCCGAGCGGCCGAAACGCAGGTCGTCGAAGCCCAGGATGTCGTTCGTGGCATTGAAGGTCACGCTGGAGATCTGGTTGCCGTAGTCGACGAAGCCGACGAAGGCACCGCCGCCATTGATGGCCGACGGGAAGTTGATGGTCGTCGTCACCGACGAACCGTCGACGTAGACGATGGTTTGCTGCGGAACAATGTCGGTCTGCAGGCCGTTGACATAGAAGCCGAAAGAATCGATCGGCGACGAGAAGCTGAAAGTCACCGAACCACCGACGACGCTGCGGAAATAGGCCCCGCCAGACGTCGTGTTGAATCCGCACAGCGCGCCGCAGCCGCTGTTGTTGGTGGTCGTGCCGCCGGTGATCGTCAGGTTACCGGGTTGGGCCGATTCGAAGTCATAGACCGAAACGCCGCCGACGACGGCATCGAACACGGCTGCTGCAGCCGTCGAATTGACCATCTGGGCCAGGGACGACACACCGTTGTCGCCAGCGATGTAGAGCACGGGCGCAGCCTGCGCCGTCATGCAAAACGCGGACAGGGCCGCTGCCAAGGAAAGAGCGAGACGGGAAGGCTTCATGGAAACTCCTTTGGACGTCGATGTGGAACGCAAGGAGTAACGCAATAGTCGTTCCAGCCAAAGAATCGGAATTCAAAACAACGACTTACAGAGAACCCCTTCGCTTACTTCTGAGCGCTGTGTCAAGAAATTCGACGCTTCGCCAAGGTGAAGGGGCGCCGCAGCGGCACAGGGAAGACGCAAAAAAGCGGCCCGCAGGCCGCTTGTGGGGAAGCTCGGCCGCTCAGGCCTTGATGTCCAGCAATGCGCCGGTGGTGTTGATCTGCGTCTGCAGCACCTTCAGGTTGGCGACGAAGGCATAGGCCGCCGATTGCTGCTCGACAACCTCGTTGGCCGGATTGACCTCCCGCTCGGGCACCTTGTCGACATTGGTGGGCTCGACGCCGGTGCGGGCCTGGTTGCTGGACGCCAGGTTGGCGACATTGGCCGCCGACGCGCGCAGGCGCTCGTTCGCGGCGGAGATGCCGGACAGGGCGGTGGACAGGGCGACGTTCATGGTTCGGGGGTAGAGCGCTCAAGCCCTACATCGGCAGCGCTGGCGCGAACTTTAGAACAAACGGCGAAAAAACCCTCAGTTCGGGGGATCACCCCGCCGCCGACCGTGAAATCAGCCCGCCAGTTCTTCGTAGCCGCCGCTGGACACGAAGACCCGCACGCTGTCACCGCCGGCCGCCTTGGCCTCGGTGCAGGCCAGGGCCGCGCCGCCGAGCACCGCGTCCACCGTCGTCAGCGTCGGCTGGATCTGCACGACGCCCAGCGACGCCTTGACGCGCGTGCGGTGCAGGCCCCAGCGCAGGCGGTAGCCGGCCACGGCCGAACGGACCTTCTCGGCAATGATCTGGGCGTAGTGCTGGTCGCAGTCGGGCAGCAGGATGGCGAAATGGTCTTCCTCCAGGCGGGCGACCAGGTCGGACGCCCTCACCTTCCCGATCAGCATCTGGCCCAGGCCGTAGAGGAAATGGTCACCCACCTCGGCGCCCATGTCCTTGATGACGTCGCCGAACTTGTCGACGTCCAGCCACAGCACCGAGACCGGCTCATTGCGGCGGCTGCCGACATGTTCTGACAGGCGCCGCTCGAACTCACGCCGGTTGGCCAGCTCCGTGACGCTGTCGTGCTTGGCGGTCCACGTGGGCTGAAGGCGCTGGGCGCGGGCAGCCGTCACGTCCTCGACGATCCACAACGCCTCGCCGGCCGGCGCTTCCCAGTGCACCGGCGTGGCTTGCAGGCGGCCCCAGAAGCGGTGTCCGTCGCGCTTGACGTATTCGATCTCCTCGTCCAGCGGCCGGCCGGCGGCGAAGGCGGCGGCGGCACGCTCGTGCAGCGCCGTGTGGGCCAGATCCGTCGTGTGCACGACGCGGGTGCCCTGGCCGCTGAGATCGGTGTCGTCGCCGAAACCGAACAGGTGATTGAACTCCTCGCTGACGACCTCGAAGCGTTGCGCCGAGACAAAAGCGACGGCGCTGGGCGCGCGAACCAACAGGGCGCGCAATCGGGCGGCGGTGGTGTCCTCGGGTCGGACGGGGGCGGCGCTGCTCATGGGGTCTCCTGGGCGGGTCTTATAGCGCGACTATCGCAGGACTGCCCGCTTTCGGCCATGACGCACATCACGGCGTTAGAGTCCGCGTCCTTGCCGTACCACGGCGCCACGACACCTCGAGACGATGCGCCTGCTTGCTGTCTCCCTGCTCGTCCTGCTCAGCGGCCCGACCCGAGCCCAGCAGCTCAGTGAAATCCCTCAGGGCTTGCGCGACGCGACGCCGCGCTGGCATGCGCTCACCGGCGCCCGCCTTGTGCTGGCCCCCGGCCAGGTCGTCGAGGACGGCACCCTGGTCATGAAGGACGGCCTCATCGTCGCCGCCGGCGCCGGTGTGAAGCCACCGGCGGGAGCACGCATCTGGCATCTGCCGGGCCGCAGCGTGTATGCCGGCTTTGTCGACGCGGCCAGCAGCGTCGGCCAGGGGCGGCTCGAGACGTCCCGGGCCAAGGGGCTGACGCCGGGGCAGCGCTGGGTGCGGGCAGAGTTCCGCCAGGCCGGCGCCCTGGAGATCAAGCCCGAGGACGTCCGCGTCGCGCGCGAGCTGGGCTTCACGGCGGCCCTGTCGCGGCCGCCGGCCAGCGGTGTCTTCCGCGGACAGAGCGCGCTGATCAGCCTCCGCGACGGCGCCGACGCGCGCAGCCTGGTGCTAGCGCCCGACGTCGCCCAGCATGTCGCTCACGACTACCAGGCCTTCGACTTCGAGTCCGGCGGCCGCGCCGGCTTGGTCACCTACCCCACCTCGCTGATGGGCAGCGTCGCGCTGATGCGCCAGACTTGGCTGAACGCGCGCTGGGCCGCCAGCCCGCAGCCGGGCGGCGAGCGGCGCGAGTTCAACGCCAGCCTGCATGCCCTGGGCGCCGCTGCCGCCGGACGGCAGCTGGTCGTGCACGAGGCCCTGGACGAGCAGGACCTGGCCCGCATCGCCCGGGTTCGCGACGAGTTCGGCCTCCAGGTCATCGCCCAGGGCACGGGCCATGAGTACCGCCGTGCGGCCCGGCTGAAGGCGCTGGGGCTGCCCGTCATCCTGCCCCTGGCCTATCCGCCCGCACCCGAGGTGGAGAAACCCGAGAGCGCGCTGGACGTACCCCTGCATGCGCTGCAGCACTGGGAGAGCGCGCCCGGCAATGCCGCTGCCCTGCAGGCGGCCGGCGTCGAGTTCGCGATCTCGACCCAGGGCGTGAAAGACCTGAAGAAAGACTTCTGGCCGCGGCTGCGCCAGGCCGTGCAGCGCGGCCTCTCGCCCGACGCCGCGCTGGCCGCGCTGACGACGACGCCGGCCCGGCTGCTGAACCAGCCCCGCCTCGGCCGCCTGGCGCCCGGACAGCTCGCCCATGTCGTCGTCGCCAGCGGCGACCTCTTCACCAGTGAGCAGGCCGAGGTCGAGATTGCCTTCGTCGACGGTCAGCCCCTGGCGACCGAGGCCTGGGAGCGCTTCGACGCCCGCGGCCGCTGGACCGTGACGCCGGTCGGTGGCACCGCGCAAAGCTGGCAGATCGCCGGCACGCGCGCCCGGCCCACGCTGCTGGTCGACGGCAGGGCCTGCGAGCTCCAGCAGCGCGGCCGCGAGCTGCTGCTGCGCTGGCCCTGCGACGGCGGCGCCCGGGAGAGCCTGCGCCTGGAAGGCCGCGGCACGACCCTGGCCGGCGCCCTGGCGCTGGCCGACGGCCGCAGCCAGGCCTGGACGGGCGTGCGCGTGGCGCCGTTCGAGTCCCCGCCGGCCAAGCCGGCCGTCGCGGCGGCGCCCTCGCCCGCCACCTTCCCGGCCGGCGCCTTCGGGCGGGTTGCGCCACCGCAGCGACCCGCCGCCGTGCTGGTGCGCAACGCGACGATCTGGACCAGCGCCGCCGCGGGCATCCTGCAGGCCGCCGACCTGCTCGTGCGCGACGGCCGCATCGCCGCCATCGGCCAGGCTCTGGCCGCCCCGGCCGGCGCCGTCGTCATCGACGCCACCGGCAAGCACCTGACCCCGGGCCTCATCGACGCCCATTCCCACACGGCCATCAGCCGCGGTATCAACGAGTTCGCCCATTCCGTGACGGCCGAGGTGCGCGTGGCCGACGTCGTCGACGCCACCGACATCAGCCTCTACCGCCAGCTCGCCGGCGGTGTGACCACCAGCCATCTGCTGCACGGCTCGGCCAATGCCATCGGCGGCCAGGACCAGGTCATCAAGCTGCGCTGGGGGCTGGACGCCGATGGCCTGAAGTTCGAAGGCGCCAAGCCGGGCATCAAGTTCGCTCTCGGCGAGAACGTCAAGCGCGCCAACTTCCCGCCCGGCGACAACGACCCGCGCTACCCGACGACGCGCATGGGGGTCGAGCAGCTCATGCGTGACGCCTTCCTGGCCGCGCAGCGCTACCGCGAGCAGCGCAAGGCCGATCCGCACACCCGCCGCGACCTGCAGCTGGACACGCTGGTGGAGCTGCTGGAGAAGAAGCGCCTCATCCACATCCACAGCTACCGCGCCGACGAGATCCTGATGTTCATCGCCCTGGCCAGGGAGTTCGGCCTTGAGGTGGCGACCTTCCAGCACGTGCTGGAGGCCTACAAGGTCGCGCCCGAGATCGCGGCCCTGGGCTCCGGCGCCTCCGGCTTCTCCGACTGGTGGGCCTACAAGGTCGAGGTGCAGGACGCCATTCCCTACAACGGCGCGATGACGCAGAAGGCCGGGGTGCTGACCAGCTTCAACTCCGACAGCGACGAGCTGGCCCGCCGCCTCAACACCGAGGCCGCCAAGGCCCTGCGCTATGGCGGCAAGGCCTGGGGGATGACGGAGGCCGAGGCCCTCAAATTCGTGACCCTCAACCCGGCCCGGCAGTTGCGCATCGACCAGCGCGTCGGTTCGCTGGAGGTCGGCAAGGACGCCGACTTCGTGCTGTGGAGCGCGCACCCCCTGTCGAGCGCGGCCAAGGCCGAGCAGACCTGGATCGATGGCCGGCGCTATTTCGACCGCGGCGAGGACGCCGAGCTGCGCGATCGCGACCGCGCGGAGCGCACCCGCCTCGTCGCCCTGGCCCTGCCCGAGCGCGCCAAGGCGGCCACGCCGCCCGACGGCCGCCCCGCCACGCCGCTGGCCGCCGCGCTGGACCAGCTGCAGCTGCAGCGCTGGCTGCACGAGATGAACCGCGACCGCCACAGCTATTTCGGCGGCGACGCCTGGCATGAATGCACTCAGGACGCGTACTGACATGAAGCCCGCCCTCATCGCCGCCCTGCTGGCCGCCACCCTCGTCGCCCAGGCCACGCCCAACGCCCCGCCGCCGCCGCAGCGCCAACCGCTGCTGCTGCGCAATGCCTTCATCTATACGGTCAGCGGGCCGACCCTCGCCAACGGCAGCCTGCTGATCGAGGCCGGCAAGGTC
>Ga0164290_1002827_pt1 | contig 10159 bp, 8 predicted proteins | sample Micstemetagenome_FD_108782 | JGI IMG/M metagenome (GOLD analysis project Ga0164290, IMG submission 108782) | Contaminated culture microbial community from soil near Moab, Utah, USA - Microcoleus steenstrupii SON62 (Illumina Assembly) | ecosystem: Environmental > Terrestrial > Soil > Soil crust...
AGGATTTGCGCAGCCCGCGCAGCGTGACGGCGGCCATCTCAGGTCCCCGCCTTCAGGAACTCGCGATACCAGAGCGCGCTGTCCTTGGGCGTGCGCTTCAGCGTCGCGTAGTCGACATGCACGATGCCGAAGCGCTTGCTGTAGCCGAAGGCCCATTCGAAGTTGTCGAGCAGGCTCCAGACCATGTAGCCATGCACTCGGGCGCCCTGCTGCATCGCGTCCTGCACCGCCTGGATGTGCTGCTGCAGGTAGCGCACGCGCTCGACGTCGTGAACGCGGCCATGCGCAACCTCGTCGCGGAACGCGGCGCCGTTCTCGGTGATGTAGACCGGCGGCAGCTTCGGGTAGTCGCGCTGCAGACGCAGCAGCAGCTCGGTCAGGCCCTGCGGGTAGACCTCCCAGCCCATGTCGGTGACATCGAGACCGCGCGCGGCGGCGTCCCAGGGTTCGCCACTGGAGACCACCGAGCGCGAGTAGTAGTTGATGCCGAGGAAGTCCAGGGGCGTCTGGATCGCCGCCAGGTCGCCGTCCTCGATCACCGGCGCGTTGGGACCCAGGGCGGCCAGCACGTCCTCGGGGTAGCGGCCGTGGTGGATCGCGTCCAGGTACCAGCGCAGCAGCTGGCCGTCCTCGAGTCGGGCCTTGGCCCGGTCGGCCTCGGAGTCGGTCGCCGGGTGCATCGGCGACAGGTTCAGCACGATGCCCAGCTCGGCCTTCGCGCCCTCCTGGCGCAGCGCGCGCAGCGCCAGACCATGCGACAGCAGCAGATGGTGGCTGACCTGCCAGGCCACGGCCTCGTTCTTGATGCCGGGCGCGAAGATGCCGTTGCGGTGCCCGAGCATGGCGACGACCCAGGGCTCGTTGTGCGTGCACAGCCCGGCCAGGCGGTCGCCGAGCCGGCGCTGGATGCCCAGCGCGTAGTCGACGAAGCGGTTCACCGTGTCGCGGCTCGCCCAGCCGTCCTCGTCCTGCAGCGCCTGCGGCAGGTCCCAGTGGTTCAGCGTCGCGTGCGGCTGCAGGCCGCGGGCCAGCAGGCCGTCGACGATGCGCTCGTAGAAATCCAGGCCCTTGTCGTTCCAGGCCCCCTTGCCCAGCGGCTGCACGCGCGGCCAGCTGATCGAGAAGCGGTAGGCGTTGACGCCCAGCGACGCGATCAGGTCCAGGTCCTGCTCCAGCCGGTGGTAGTGGTCGCAGGCGACGATGCCGTTGCTGGCGTCGGCGATCACCCCCGGCTGCTCGCAGAAGCGGTCCCAGATCGACGGACCCTTGCCATCGATCTGGGCCGCGCCCTCGATCTGGAAGCTGCTGGTGGCGACGGCCCACACGAAATCGGGCGGGAAGGCTTGGCGGGAAACGGTCATGGCGGGGGCTTACTTGACGGCGCCGGCGGTCAGGCCGGCGATCAGCTGGCGCGAGGCCAGCACGAACAACAGGATCAGGGGCAAGGTGGCGATCGCCGAACCGGTCATCAGCGCGCCCCATTCGGTGTCGACCGGCGACTGCAAGGCGCGCAGTGCCAGCGGCAGCGTGTACATGTCCGGCGAGCGCATCACGATCAGCGGACCGATGAAGTTGTTCCACGAGGCGATGAAGGCGACCAGGCCCAGCGTGCCCAGCGCCGGTTGCAGCAGCGGCAGCACGATGCGCGCGTAGATGCCGAGCTCCGAGCAGCCGTCCATGCGCGCCGCCTCGATCAGCTCGCGCGGCACCGCCGACAGCACGTACTGGCGCATCAGGAAGATGCCGAAGGCCGAGGCGGCGCCGGGGATGTAGAGCGCGCGCGGCTGGTCGATCCAGCCCAGCAGGTCCATCACCATGAAGGTCGGGATGATGGTCATGAAACTGGGCAGCATCATGGTGCCCAGCACCAGGCCGAAGATGAGCTTCTTGCCCTTGAACTCGAACATCGCGAACGCGTAGCCGCCCATCGAGCAGAACAGCAGGGTCAGCCCGGTCGACATCAGCGCCACGTAGAAGCTCCAGCCCAGGTTGCGCCAGAACGGGATGCGGCTGGTCAGGATCTCGAGATTGGCCAGCAGGTCGTTGCCGAACCAGACCGGCGGCGGCATCGCGAAGATCTCGCTGCGCGACTGCGTCGCGAAGACGAACATGAAATAAAAGGGCGCGAGCATGACCAGCGCGCCGGCCAGCACCAGGGCCCGCGCCGCCAGCGGCGTCATCGGCTTCGTCGTGGTCATGAACGATTGCTCCCGGCGCCGAAGGCCTTGTGCGTCATCCAGGTCAGCAGCGCGACGACGAAGAACATCAGCCAGGACATCGAGCTGGCCGCGCCGAAATCATTGAAGTCGAAGGCGGTGCGGTACAGGTAGACGGCGCTGGTCATGCCGGCCTGGTCGGAGCCGCCCTTGCCGGCGGTGAGGATGAACGGCTCCTCGAACAGCTGCAGGCCGCCGATCACCGACAGCGTCGCGCCGAACAGCATCATGGGCTTCAGGCCCGGCAGCGTGATCCAGCGGAACTGCTGCCACTTCGACGCGCCATCCATGGTCGCCGCCTCGTACAGATCGCGCGGGATGGTCTGCAGCGCCGCCAGGTAGAGCACAGTGTTGAAGCCGACGAAGCGCCAGAACACCAGCATCGCGATCGCCGGCTTGATCGCGTCCGGGTCGTTCAGCCAGTCGATCGGCGCCGGCATCAGGCCGCCGACCAGCGGCAGCTGCTGCAGCTTAGCCAGCAGCAGGTTGACCAGGCCGTAGTCGGTCGAGAACAGCGAGCTGAACAGGATGGCGATCGCCACCGTCGACGTGATGTAGGGCAGGAAGTACAGACCTACCGCCGCGTTGCGCCAGCGCTGGAACAGGCCGTTCAGCGCCACCGCCAGCGGGATCGCCACCAGGTGCTGCGGCAGGCCCGAGGCCACCGCCAGCCACAGCGTGTTCTTCAGCGACTTCCAGAACCACTCGTCCTGCAGCGCGAACGCGAAGTTGTCCCAGCCCACGTAATGCATCGCGCCCAGGCCGCTGGTCGGCTCCCAGCTCATGAACGACAGGTAGAGCGAGAACAGCAGCGGGAACAGGCCGAAGACCAGGAACAGCAGCAGGAACGGCAGCAGCAGCACATAGGGGGTGTGCCGGGGGCGCAGGCGAGGCAGCTTCATCACGCTCTCTTATCGATGGGCGCGCTGGCGCAGCAGGCGCTCGGCGTCGCCGAGTGCGGTCGGGATGTCCTTGCCACGATCCAGCACCTTGTCCAGCTCGGTGTTGATGACCTCCTCGGCGAACGGGTCCTGCTTGTGCAGGATCGGCGCCTGGATCTGGCGCGACGCGTCGCGCCAGAGCCGCCGCGCCGGCTGACCGCCGAGGAACGCGATGGGTTCCTCGAAGAACGGGTCCTCGTGCGAGGCCAGCAGCGCCGGGAACGCGTCATGCGACTTGAAGGCGGCCAGCTGCAGCGCCTTGTCGCCGGTCAGCAGCTGCAGCAGCGCCCAGGCGTAGGGCTTGCGCGCGGCGGCCGCGCCGCGCGGGATCGAGAAGAAGGTGCCGCCGAAGGCCGCGTAACTGTCGCCCGGCAGCTGCGCCGCCCGCCACAGCCCGCGCGTGCCCGGCGCCAGCCAGGCGTTCAGGTGCCCGGCCAGCCAGGCGCCCATCATCTGCGTGGCGATGGCACCGCGGCGGAAGCCCTCGCTCCAGTCCGAGGACCAGGCGTAGACCTTGGCATCGAGCTTGTTCTTGCGCACCTCGCGGGCGAGGCGGAACGCGTTCGCGAAGCGCGGGCCGTTGACGAGCACGCGGCCGTCGCTGGCGTAATGCAGACCCTCGCCCGGCCGCAGGCCGCTGCGGATCATGATGTCCTTCAGGTCACGCGCATGCGACATCAGGTAGGCGCCGGTCCGCGACTTGATCTGCAGGCCGGCCTGCACATAGCTGTCCCAGTTGGCGATCAGCGCCGGCTCCTGGATGCCGGCGCGCGCCAGCAGGTCGTGGCGGTAGAGCAAGGTGCCGGGGCCGATGTCGGTCGGCAGCGCGACCTGCTCACCCCGCGAGTTGCGCCCCTGCTCCCAGGCGTAGCGCACATAGCGCTCGCGGAGCGCGTCGGCGCCGAAGGGCGCGGTGCGCAGGTCCTCGAGCCCGCCCCCCTGGGCGAAGCGGCCCAGGTAGGTGATTTCCAGCGCCATCAGATCGGGCAGACCGGCGGCGGTCGACAGCGAGGTCGTCATCGCCGTGTGGTGATCGGTCGATTGCCGGCTGACGGCCTGCAGCTCGACGTCCGGGAAGCGCGCGCGCCAGGCCGGTTCGGCCGCCAGCACGATCTTGTCGATGGCCGGGAACGCGGCAACCGTCAGGCGCCGGACCGCCGCCCCGCCCGCTTGGGGCCAGGCGCTTTGCGCGCACAGACCAAGCCCCAGGGCCAGACCGGCCCGCCGCGTAGTTCCCACCCTGCCCGTCTCCTCGTTCGCGCCGGATGCGAGCATTCTCGCACCGCTTATGAAAGCGCTTTCAGACTTTAAGAGAAAGCCGGCGCAGCGGCATCAGGGTTAGCGATGAGACGAAGCCGATCGCGGCGCCGCGATCAGGCCCGCAGGGCCTTGCGCGGCGCCCCTGCCTGCGCCTGCCGGGTCGACGCACGCACGATCAGGCGCGGCTCCGGCAGCGTTTCCTGCGGCTCCTGACCGTTGAGCAGCGCGAGCAGGCCGCGCGCCGCGGCGCGACCCAGCTCCAGGCCCGCCTGGTGCACGGTGGTCAGCGGCGGCACCACATGGGCCGCGGCCGCCAGGTCGTCGAAGCCAACCAGCGACACGTCGTCGGGCACGCGCAGGCCGTGCGCATGCAGGGCGACGGCGGCGCCGAAGGCCATCTGGTCGTTGGCGGCAAAGATCGCGGTGAAACGCTGGCCGCTGGCGAGCAGGCGCTCGACCATCTCGCGGCCGCTCTCCTCGAAGTACATGCCGGGCAGCACCAGGGATTCGCGGAACGGCAGGCCGGCGGCCTCCAGCGCTTCGCGATAGCCGCGCAGGCGCTCGATCGCATCCGGGTGCAGCTGGTCGCCGGCGATGTGGGCGATGTCGCGATGACCCAGCGAGATCAGGTGCTCGGTGGCCAGGCGCGCGCCGCGGTAGTTGTCGAAATCCAGCGATAACAGGTTCGGCGCCTTCAGCTCACGGCCGGTGATCACCGTCGGGATCTGCTTGGCGATGGCCTTCAGCGTCGCGTTGCTGAGCCGGCCGGTGAGGATGATCAAGCCGTCGACGCGGCGCGCCATCAGGGTCTCGAAGCAGCGCTTCTCGTGGTCCGCATCCCAGTGACCGCTGACGAACAGCGGGCTGTAGCCGAGCGGGTCCAGCTCCGCTTCGATGCCGCGCAGCGCCACGCCGTAGAACGGCGAGTCGATCACCTGGGTGATGACGCCGACGCTCATCGTGCGGCCGCCGGCCAGCCCGCGGGCGATCGGGTTGGGCACGAAACCCAGCTCGGCGATCGCACGATCGACGGCGGCGCGCTTCTCCTCGCTGACGATCGCGGTGCCGTTCAGGATGCGTGACACCGTGCTGGGCGAGACGCCGCAGGCCTGCGCCACCATGCCCAAGGTGACCTTGCCGCCTGCCGATGATCTGCTGGATTTGCGCATTGCTCTGAGCTTGGAGTGACCCGTGACCGGGGCGGCATGGTACGGGCGGAGCGCATCGATCGTGAAACCGCTGTCAGCGCCGGATTGCTCCATTTTCAGCAATGGTCAGTTCAAGTTGCGCTGGTTTTTCAAATGGACAGCAATTTTTAGAGTTCAGCCCATGGACGAAGCACGGTTCGCCGAGTCCAACCAACCAAGCCTTGAAGGACCGCATCATGAGCAAGCTGAACGCCATCGTCATCGCCTCCACCCTGCTGTTCGTCGCTGCGACGCAGGCTGCTCCTGCCACCGCCGCCGAGGCGCACCAGGCGCAGACCGCGCAAGCCATGCGCACCGAGGGCGTGGACCACCTGATCCCGGCCGGCCGCGACGCCGTCGCCGCGCCGATCCGCAGCGCCGTCGCCAAGCCGGCCGCCCGCACCGAGCGCGCCGACACCAAGCCGGCCCAGGCCGCCACCCAGGCCGTCGACGCCGCCCAGCCCGCCGTCAGCCGCGCCCAGGTCATCGCCGAGCTGAAGCGCGCCCGCGAGGACGCCGATCTCGAGTTCCATGTCGCCGAACTCGGCTATGTGTCGGCGCCGCTGCGTCGCAGCAAGGCCGTGGTCCAGGACACCCGTCTGGCCTCGCTGCCGGCCGCCACGCTGCGCTGAACCCGGGCCCGATGGCAGAGCGCGACTCCTGCGCCCTGCCATCCCCCGCCTGACGCCGAAGGCCACGGGCCGCCACCGGCCCGTGCTCGACAATTCCGCATGGACCAACTGCGCGCTCTCCGTGTCTTCGTGCGCGTGGCCGACGAAGGCAGCTTTGCCAAGGCGGCACGCGATCTCGACCTCGCCGCCGCCGTCGTCACGCGACTGGTGGCCGACCTCGAACAGAGCCTGGGCACGCGGCTGATCCATCGCACCACGCGGCGGCTCACGCTGACCCCGGTCGGCCTCCAGTACCTGGAGCGGGCGCGGCAGATCATTGCCGACCTCGACGAGGCCAACGGTCTGGCCAGCACCAACACCGCGCAGCTGCAGGGCCTGCTGCGCGTGGCCGGGCCGCTGCCCTTCCTGCAACTCCAGCTCGCGCCGCTGCTGCCCGCGTTCCGCCAGCGCTATCCCGGCGTGGAGATCCAGCTCAGCGTCGTGCCGCCGCTGGAGGCGCCGGACGACAACGCCGACATCACGCTGCTGCTGCGCGGCCCGCGGCCGCTCGACGGCGATTTCGTCGCGCGGCGCATCGCCCGCGCCGAGGTCATGCTCTGTGCCACGCCCGACTACCTGAAGCGCCATGGTCGGCCGCAACGCCCTGCCGACCTGGCCGGCCATGAGCTGCTGGTGCCCAACATCCCGAGCACGCCACGCGAGTGGAAGCTGCGCCGCAGCGGCGGCGATGGCGGCGAGGAGGTGGTCGGCAGCATGCGCCGCCCCGCCGTCGTCTCCGACAGCCCGGCGCTGCTGCTGAGCGTCGCCAAGGCCGGCCTGGGTATCGCCGGCACGCTCAGCTACCTGGTCGCCGACGACCTGCGCAGCGGCCAGCTCGAGCGCGTGCTGCCCGACTGGTGCGCCGGCCATTTCACGGTCTACGCCTGCATGCCGTCGCGCAAGTTCATGCCGCAGCGCGCCCGCGCGTTCAACGACTTCCTGGTCGAGCAGTTCGGCGGCGAGGAAACGGATCCCTGGTTGCGCTGAGCCCTTAGAGCGCCCGTTCCGCTCGGGGCGGGCGTTTTGGTGCTTGGTGGACCCGGGGGGAATTGGCCTTGCAGGCCGCGCTGGCGCTCGCAGGCGCCAGCCCTTCGGCGCGGGTCGCAGGGTCCTCAGGACCCAGCGCCCCCGGCTTGTCCCGCGGGACGGGACAAGCCCTTCATGAGGCGTCGCAAGGTCCGCTGGGACCTTGCTCTGTCCCCATTCAGTCCCGGGGCTTCAATTCCCCCCGCAAGGCCAAATGAAAACGCCCGCCCCTTTCGGTGCGGGCGTTTTGGTGCTTGGTGGCCCGGGGTCACTCACACTTCACTATGAGCGTGCGGCGTTTCCACAACAAGTTACCCGCAAAGTTACCCGCACGATGAACCCGCTAGAGGACCGTCACAGCACACCGGTCGCAACTTTGGCAGTTGTCGCCGCAGCGTCGCGAGCGCTCTGACGGGCCACATATCTGCATCCAGCTCCGTTGAGATGGAGACGCCGGAGACATGGAGACGAACGCGCTAAAGCACTGAGCCATAAGGCGAAAGCTGTTCCCGGCAGCCCGACTTCGTGTCTCCAGAGGCAAACCGACTGGAGACAGACTCAGTGAGCTGGAAGCCGAACAAACAGCCGCCCACCACTGTCCTTCGAGCTAGTCACGAGACCCTTGCCTTCTAGCAGTTCGATCGCCGCGTGAAAGTGCTCGATATCAAGGTTCGGCAGCTTCACTCTGGACGGTGCAAAGCCTGGGCCAGTCGCACCACTCTTCACCGCACCGACAAGCGTCTTTGCGATCGCCCTGGCTACGCTCGGGTTCGGGTGAGCGAGTTCGCTGTTCTCTGGGGCAGAGAAGAGTGCATGTGCAACGCCCACACAGAGGTTTTCAATCTCGGACTCAAGCCGTTGAATGCGCTCGTCTGCTCTTTGCGCCTCGCTCATGCGCACTTGGGAAACTTGAATCGCTTGCTGCACCTCTGCCGCTGCAGCCGCCAGCTTCTTTTCTACTTCAGCTCTGAGCGCATCACCTTCGGCGACCGTGAGCACCGGAGCCTCCTCAATACTGCGCCGCACGTAGTCCCTGTGGCGTCGCTGGTTGAGCAGGTACCTGTAAATCTGCCGCTCAATCGGCGGGTAGAGGAACACATATGCACAAGCAATCGCCAACGGAACTCCGAAGCCCACGGCCCACATCTGCAGAGCGTCGGGGTAGACCACCTTCGAGAGCAGATGGAACTTGACAGTGACCGGGTTCTCCGAAATGAGAACCAGCAGAGCTTTGTAGTTCCCAACACACCATGCCAGCGCGAAGCTGAAAAGGAGCGGGCTACTTAGCCGCTCAAGCACAAGATTGGTTGCCCCCTCTTGCAGTTCCTTGGCACTGTCTGACATCTGAAATCTCCCGCAGGTGTGTGCACTTCAGCGTATTGCCGCTGCTTTGGCGTTGCCGTCAATCGCCGGCTTGACTACACATTCTGGCGGGGCGTCGAAGTCTGCTCGGTCAAGCTTGACTGATGCGAACGGGCGGGTAGTTACTCCCCCTCGAAGATCCGCCCCCGCACGTGATAAACCGAAACGGTGCCTTCGCCCATGGTCGGAATGCGCACCTTGTTGGTAAGCCGATCCTTCTGAGTCACCAGCACATCGGCAGCACGCAGCACCTTGGCCACGGCCTGGGCATCAAAGCCCTTGCAGACCTCGCGCCGGAAGGCCTCGGGGAGCACCAAGTACTCCACTTGGGCATGCGCCGCTGCGCGGTCCTCGGGGCCTAAGCCCTTCTCTGCCCACTCCTGCGCGCCGTCGAACTTGATCGGCTCGCCCGCCTTGTTCACCAGGCGCTTGAAGCCAGCCCGAAGGGCAGTGTTCGGCCGGTGATCGTCAGCGGCTCGATGGGTCCAGGTGAACAGCGCATCGCCGTTCTTCTCCAGGTAGGCCCGCACCTGGCGCAACATCGCCACCTCTTCGCCGTTGTCCAGGTGGCCGCGCGCTGCCAGCCAGGCGTTGAAGCAAGCACGCGCAGCTGATGAGGCCTCCCCTTTGGCCCAGCCCGTCACGCCGGCTGCGCTGGCCAGCTCCCCGGCCGCCGCCACCAACGCAAAGCGTGTGGCAACCCGGCGCACCTGCTCTGCCGCATGCTCCGGCGTAAAGCCATCGCGGTGTCGTTCGATCTGCTCGCGCAGCTGCTCAGGCAGCGTGGCGTGGTGCGCGGCCGCCCACTCGATTAGCGCGCGTCCGGCGGTCCCGTAGTAGCTGGCGGCCGCGCGCGTCACCTGGTCGACGAAGGCGCCCGCCGACTCGGCACCGTGCAGCTGCTCCAGGCCGCCCATGCCCACGCCAGCATCAAGGGGTATGTCCACCATGCGCACTTCCTGGCCAGCGCGTGCACGCTTGCCGGCTTCGGCCATGTGGTCTGCCAAGCCAACCTCGCCACTGGACAGGAACAGCAGTCGCCAGGTGCGCCGCCGCCTGGCCAGGCCGGCGCGCGTGCCGCGGCCCTTCTCCTGTTCATTGGCAAGCAGATAGGCGCACTCGCCAGCCACCTTGGGGTCCAGCTGGCCGAACTCATCGAGGATCAGAAGCGCATCACAGTGCTGGACCGCAATCGCCTCCAGCGCGTTGTCCGTGGTGCGCCAGCGCTGCATGTAGCTCGGTCGCCCGAACACGCTGGCGGCCACACGAAGCGCCGTGGTCTTGCCTTGACTCGATGCGCCGCGGTAGTGGAAGCCGCCGCTTTCCAGCTTGGCCGGCCAAAGCAGTGGCCCGGCCAGCGCGGCACAGATGGCGAACACCAGGCGCGAGTTGCCAGCGCACGGCGCGGCCACCCGCTGTTGCCAGTCCAGCAGCGTTCCCTTGCGGTGGAAGTTGTTGTCCATGCCGGCTTCGCTCTGAAACACGAAGCGCCGCGC
>Ga0164290_1002828_pt1 | contig 10156 bp, 8 predicted proteins | sample Micstemetagenome_FD_108782 | JGI IMG/M metagenome (GOLD analysis project Ga0164290, IMG submission 108782) | Contaminated culture microbial community from soil near Moab, Utah, USA - Microcoleus steenstrupii SON62 (Illumina Assembly) | ecosystem: Environmental > Terrestrial > Soil > Soil crust...
CGAATGGCGGATGCCTTCGATCATGGAAGCATGGTTGCCGGCGTCCGAGAACACGATCGCCCCCGGGATCTTCGAACAGAGCGTACCGAGCGTTGCCCAGTTGGACATATAGCCGGAATTGAACAGAAGCGCGGCTTCCTTGCCATGGAGGTCTGCGAGCTCGCGCTCGAGCAGGACGTGATAGTGGTTTGTGCCGGAAATGTTGCGGGTGCCGCCCGCGCCCGCGCCACAGGTCTCGACCGCATGCTTCATGGCCGCGATCACCTTGGGGTGCTGGCCCATGCCGAGATAGTCATTGGAACACCAGACAGTGACCTCTTGCTCGCCATTTTCAGTATAGCGGATCGCCTTCGGAAACTTGCCGGCCTGACGCTCGAGATCGGCAAAAACGCGGTAGCGGCCTTCTTCATGCAGGCCGTCCAGCGCGTCCTTGAAAAATGCTTCGAAATCCATCATTCGCTCCAGATATTCGCCAACCGTTTTGTTTTGAATCATTCCAATCGTCAACCCCTGCGACCGGGATTCGGATATTCCGCGGCGGTATGGCGCATCACTTTTTCGATTCGCAATGGAACCTTTGCTATTTCAAACGAAAGAGACCCGCCTTGACGCAGGTCAAGACGGGCCGGAAGCGATGGAAATTCTTCACCCTCAGCCTGCGGCAATGACCGCGCGCTTGGCCATGACCTTGACCAGGTTTGCGCGATAGTCCGAGGAGCCGTGAATATCCGACAACATGTCGGCGGGATCGACGCTTTGCGAGGCGACCGCATCCGGCGACCAGTTTGCCTTGAGCGCCTCTTCCATTCCATGGTGGCGGAAGACGCCATCGGAACCCGCGCCGGTGACCGCCACACGCACATCGCCGCCGGCGCTCTTGGCCACGAATACGCCTGTCATCGCATAGCGCGAGGCCGGATTGCGGAATTTCTCGTAGCCGGCGCGCGCGGGCGCCTCGAATTCGATGGCGGTGATGATCTCGCCATCCTCGAGCGCCGTCTCGAACATCCCGGTGAAGAAATCGTCCGCCGCGATCGTGCGCTGGTTGGTATGAATGGTCGCATTGAGCGCCAGCACCGCGGCGGGATAATCGGCCGCCGGGTCATTGTTCGCCAGCGAGCCGCCGATTGTGCCCATATGCCGCACATGCGGATCGCCGATCATGCCGGCAAGCTCCGTAATCGCGCGGCAGGCCTGGCGAAGCGGCTGCGAAGCCGAGACATCGAAATGCGTGGTGCCCGCGCCGATCCGGACGCGCGACCCGTTGACGTCAATGCCTTTGATATCGGCGATATGCCTGAGATCGACGAGATCGGATGGGGAGGCGAGCCGCTGCTTCATGGTGGCGATAAGCGTCATGCCGCCTGCGAGGTATTTCGCCTCGCCCGACTGGTTGAAGAGCGACGTGGCTTCCCCCACCGAGGAGGCGCGATGATAATTCGTGTTGTACATGGCGTCCTCCTCAGGCGTTGATAAGGGCCCAGACCTTTTCGGGGGTCGCGGGCATGGTGAGCGTGTTGTTGCCGATCGCATCGGTAATCGCATTGATGAGCGCCGGCGGTGAACCGATCGCACCGGCCTCGCCGCAACCCTTGATGCCGAGCGGATTGCTGGGACAGGGTGTGTTCTGGTGCGACAGGTTGAAGGAAGGCAGGTTGTCGGCACGCGGCATCGCATAATCCATGTAGCTCGCGGTCAGCAACTGGCCATCTGCGCTGTACCGGACGCCCTCCAGGAGCGCCTGGCCGATGCCTTGGGCGATGCCGCCATGGACCTGACCCTCGACGATCATCGGGTTGATGATATTGCCGAAATCATCCGCCGCAACGAATTGCGTGATCTCGGTCGTACCGGTTTCCGGGTCGATCTCGACTTCCGCGATATAGCAGCCCGCCGGGAAGGTGAAGTTCGACGGATCGTAGAAAGCGCCCTCCTTCAGGCCCGGTTCCATGCCCGAGGGCAGGTTATGCGCGGTATAGGCGGCGAGTGCCACCTGGAACCAGGGCAGCTTCTTGTCGGTACCCGCAACAACCAGCTCGCCGTCCTTGATTTCGATATCGGCCTCGTCGGCTTCCATAAGGTGCGCCGCGATCTTCTTGGCCTTGGCCTCGACCTTGTCGAGCGCTTTCACGATCGCCGACATGCCGACCGCACCGGAACGCGAGCCGTAGGTGCCCATGCCCATCTGCACCTTGTCGGTATCGCCATGGACGATGTTGACGGACGCCATGGGCACGCCGAACCGGTCGGATACGAGCTGCGCGAAAGTCGTCTCGTGGCCCTGGCCGTGGCTGTGCGAGCCGGTCATGACCTCGATCGTTCCCACCGCGTTGACCCTGACCTCCGCCGATTCCCACAGACCGACACCGGCGCCGAGCGAGCCGACCGCCGCCGACGGCGCGATGCCGCAGGCCTCGATATAGCAGCTCATGCCGATCCCACGGAGCTTACCTTTGGCCTGGGACTGCGCCTTGCGGGCGGCAAAACCGTTCCAGTTCGCTTGTGCCATCGCCGCATCGAGCGAGGCTTCATAATCGCCTGCATCGTAGTTCATGATGACGGGGGTCTGGTACGGGAAGGTGCGGATGAAGTTCGTCTTGCGCAGTTCGGCCGGTGACACGCCGAGTTCGCGTGCAGCGGTTTCCATCGTGCGTTCAAGCAGATAGGTCGCCTCGGGGCGGCCAGCGCCGCGATAGGCGTCCACCGGCACGGTATTGGTATAGACCGTGCGCACATTGGCATGGATCGCCGGGATCGCATACTGGCCGGACAGCAAGGTCGCATAGAGATAGGTCGGCACTGCCGACGAGAAGAGCGACATATAGGCGCCGAGATTGCAGATCGTATCGACCTTGAGCGCAGTGATGCGATTGTTCGCGTCGAATGCCATCTTGACGGTCGAAACATGGTCGCGGCCATGCGCATCGGTAAGGAAAGCTTCCGTGCGGTCTGATGTCCATTTCACCGGAACGCCGGTTTTCTTGGATGCCCAGAGACAGGTGATCTCTTCCGGATAGATGTAGATCTTGGACCCGAAGCCACCGCCGACATCAGGCGCGATCACGCGCAGCTTGTTCTCTGGCGCCACATTGTAGAAGGCACTCATCACCAGCCGGGCGACATGCGGATTCTGCGACGTCGTGTAGCAGGTGTAGTGATCTTCCGACTCATCATAAATGCCGAGTGCCGCGCGCGGCTCCATCGGGTTCGGCGACAGACGGTTGTTGTGGATATTGATCTCCGTGACGTGGGCGGCTGACGCAATTGCAGCATCGGCGGCGGCACCGTCGCCGATCTCCCAGTCGAAGATCAAGTTGCCGGGGGCCACGTCATGGACCTGCGGTGCGCCGGGCTTCATGGCATCAACCGCTTCGGTGACGGCCGGCAGCACTTCGTAGTCGATCTCCACCTTCTCCGCCGCATCCCTGGCTTCCTCGATGCTATCGGCAACCACGATCGCGACCGCATCGCCGACATAGCGTACCGTATCGACCGCCAAGGGTCGCCAGGGACCCATGTTCATCGGCGAACCATCCTTGGAATGGATCATCCAACCGCAGATAAGATTGCCGATGCCATCGTCCTGCATCTGCTTTCCATCGAGCACTCCGATCACACCGGGCATATCGAGCGCAGCGGATATATCGAGGCTCCTGATCCTGGCATGCGCATGCGGGCTGCGAATGAAGAACGCGTACTTCATGCCCGGAACCGTCATGTCGTCGGTATACCGGCCTTTGCCGGTGAGAAATCTCTTGTCTTCCTTGCGCGCCACGCGCGCTCCAATGCCTTCGATACCCATCTGTCGTCTCCTCCCGGAAAAACCGCTCTATTCGGCTGCCTGTCTGGCGCTCATGTTCTCGGCCGCGCTCAACACCGCCTTGACGATGTTGTGATAGCCCGTGCAACGACAGATATTGCCGTCGAGCTCGTGGCGGACGGTCTTCTCGTCGAGCGCGCCGCCATGCCGGCGGATCATGTCGACCGAAGCCATCACCATGCCGGGCGTGCAGAAGCCGCATTGCAGGCCATGATGTTCATGAAACGCCGCCTGCACCGGGTGCAGCTCGCCATCCCGCGCAAGGCCTTCGATCGTCGTGATGTCGGAACCGCTCGCCTGCACCGCCAGGATGGTGCAGCTCTTCACCGACTTGCCATCCATGTGGATCACGCAGGCGCCGCACTGCGTCGTGTCGCAGCCGACATGCGTGCCTGTCAGGTTGAGATCCTCGCGAATAAAATTCACCAGCAATGTGCGATCGTCGCAGTCACCGCTCACCTTGCGGCCGTTGACGGTCATGGTCACCTTCGACATGCCTTCTCCTCCCTGTTCCAAGCAAAACCCTGATCCTAAGCTGACTCCCATCCGGTTGTTTGCCAAGAGGATTCATCAGGAAAAGTCTCCTTGGCCGGTTTAACTGACGCATTCGTGAGACAGTCGTTTCGACGTCCGGGACCGTCGCGCTGACATGCCGCAGGGATGGCGGGCCGCCGGTTTCACATTTTAAACCTTTTTCGTCCATAATCGGCACGATATGGCCGCGAATCCCCGGCCCTGCCGCCTGCCCGCCGCAATATGCGGCCACGACAGTATCCGGTGGTTCAAACGAACGGAGTTGAAACTAATGTTCAAAGCAGTTGCAGTCATTCTGGCCGGACTTACGCTTGCCAGCTGCACACAGACCGAACGGGGCGCCACGCTCGGCGCGGCAACAGGTGCCGTGATCGGTGGCGTTCTCGGCAACAATGTCCGCAGCGCGGCCATAGGTGCTGCCATCGGCGGTGTACTCGGCGCGGTCGCCTCGCAGCCGGGCCAGTGCTATTACAAGGACGAGTACGGTCGCAAGTTCATCGATGATTGCCCGCCGGACTACGGCCGCACTGTCGTACGCGTCCGGCCGCCCCGCACAAAGGTTGTCGTGCGTTACTGACCGCTGACAACAATCATATGTTAAATAGTCCCGGCGTTTCCGCGCCGGGATTTTCTTTTGTATTGAATGCTATTGCTGAACATACGATCGTATAAATATAGTTCATTTGATTTTTCTCAAGACAAAGTGAAATTTAAGTCACGATACTAAAGGATAAAGCCTTTATTAATAATACTGTCCGTATCCTAGTCGTCAATAACGTGCAATTCTTGGATGCCGTCGACTAATAGGCGACTCAACCTGCAATAGGCTTAGTCAACATCTTCGTATATTCGAGAAGCATTCAATCTTGAAAAGCAAATATACCGAAGGAGTATTCATGAGTTTCTTGAACTTTGGGTTGGATGCCAAAGCAGTTCTTGCGGCCTTCAGCAAATCCCAAGCGGTCATCGAATTCGATCTTGAGGGCAACATTCTCTCCGCTAACGAGAATTTTCTTGAAGCGCTGGACTATTCACTCTCCGAGATCAAGGGCAAGCATCACCGGATTTTCGTCGAGCCCGCATTCGCTGCTTCGAAAGAGTATGCGGATTTCTGGGCGAAGCTCAAAGCTGGAAACTACGACGCGGCTGAATACAAGCGCATCGGCAAGGGCGGAAAGGAAGTCTGGATCGCGGCGAGCTATAACCCCGTTTTCCACGGCAACAAGCCCTACAAGGTCGTCAAGATCGCCACCGACATCACCGCGGCAAAGCTGCGTGCCGCCGAGGAACGCGGCAAACTTGACGCCATTTCCCGTGCGCAAGCAGTGATCGAATTCACGCCGGAGGGCGAGATTCTTGCGGCCAACCAGAATTTCCTGTCGGCGCTTGGCTACGAGTTCACAGAGATCAGCGGTCGCCACCATTCCATGTTCTGCGACCCGGATTATGTCCGCAGCGAAGCTTACCGCCAGTTCTGGGCCGCCCTCGCCGCGGGTCAGTTCCAGGCGGACGAATTCATGCGGATCGGCAAGAATGGCCGCAAGGTCTGGATCCAGGCGAGCTACAATCCGATATTCGACATGAACGGCAAGGTCTTCAAGGTCGTGAAGTTCGCCACCGACGTATCCGCACGCGTGGATGCGGTGGCAACGCTTGCCAACGGATTGACCGAACTTTCCCATGGCAATCTCGACCAGTCTATCAACAATTCCTTCCCCGCCAATCTTGAAAAGCTGCGAACCGATTTCAACGAGTCGCTAGGCCGCCTGCGCGAAGCGATGATCAAGGTCGGTGCCAATGCGCACGTCATCGCCGCCCAGACCAATGAGTTTCGCTCGGCTACCGAGGATCTTTCCCGTCGCACCGCCCAGCAGGCCGCCTCCGTCGAGGAGACCGCAGCCGCACTCGAACAGATCACCACAACGGTCGCCGATTCGACACGTAGCGCGGAGGAGGCGGGCCAACTGGTCGCAACGACGCGTCAGGACGCCGAGCGCTCGGGCGAAGTGGTCAAGAAAGCCATATCCGCGATGAGTGCCATCGAGGGTTCCTCGAAGGAAATCTCCAACATCATCGGCGTCATCGACGACATCGCCTTCCAGACCAATCTCCTCGCCCTGAATGCAGGCGTCGAGGCGGCGCGCGCCGGCGATGCGGGCAAAGGCTTTGCCGTCGTGGCCCAGGAAGTGCGCGAACTCGCCCAGCGCTCCGCCAACGCTGCTAAGGAAATCAAGGCGTTGATCAATACGTCCTCGGAGCAGGTAAAGCAGGGTGTCAAACTCGTCGGCGAGACCGGCGAGGCTTTGACGGGCATCGTCACCCAGGTCCAGAATATCAACGACAATGTTTCCGCGATCGTTAAATCGGCGCACGAACAGTCCATTGGTTTAAAGGAAATTAACCAAGCTGTTATATCCATGGATCAAGGCACTCAGCAGAACGCCGCCATGGTAGAGCAATCGACCGCCGCGAGCCACAATCTGGCAAGCGAGGTTGAATCACTCAACCGGCTCCTCGCCACCTTCGAAACGGGCGTTACAGCAGGCGGCAAGATTGCAAGCTGGCATGATGCCAAGCCGATCGCGCCCCCGATTCACAGGGCGCAGCAAACCATCGCCAAGGCATTCACCTCGCGTGGCAATGCCGCAATCGCCCAGACCCCCGACACGTGGGAGGAATTTTAGACATGGCCAACCCAAATTCTACCGCGATCTTCGAATCCGATACGCTTGAAATCATCGCGTTTCGCCTTCACGACCAGGAATTCTGTGTCAAAACCACGACGATCCGTGAAATCCGCGGCTGGGCGCCGTCCACGCCGATCCCGCATGCGCCAAAGGAAGTGATCGGCGTGATGAACCTGCGTGGCACCGTGATCCCGATCATCGACCTCGCCTACAAGCTCGGCATGCCGTCGACGGCCGCCAATGAGCGCAGCGCCATCGTCGTCACCGAAGTGAAAAACATGATCATCGGCATGCTCGTCGATCGCGTCTCCGACATTCTGACAATCAAGAGTTCCGAAGTTCAGCCGGCGCCGGAAATCACCACTTCGTTCGACAAGGGTTACACGGACGGCATTATCGCCCGCGAAGGCGGCATGATCTGCTTCCTCAACCTTGCCAAGATGTTCCAGGACCAGGAAGCCCTCGCGGCCTGACCCCAGCCGCACGAATTGAGCGTCACGGCCGACTTGTAAGCCGTGGCGTTATCGCGTTTGCGTCCCTCAAAACGCAGAAGCCGCCCCTTTCGGAGCGGCTAGCGAGGTTCATATACCCGTAAGTATCGCCTATTCGGCCGGTTCTTCCACCGGCTCGACCGGTGCCTCGGCGGCCGGGACATCGCCGCGCGGTTGACGTGGCGTGCGGCGAGGACGGCCGGCATTGCTGCGGCGGCGCGTTCCAGCGGCGGGCTGTTCGCCTGCAGCAGCTTCCTGCTCGATCTGCACTTCCGCGGGCGTCTGGTCAAAAACCGGCTGCGGCGTCGACTGATCGATGATCACGGGCTGCTCGGTAACAGCCTGCTGGCGATTGCGATTGTCGGATTGCCGATTGTTGTTCTCGGCCTGGCGGTCGCGGTTTTCAGACTGCCGCTCGCGGCTGTCCGACTGGCGATTGCGATTTTCCGACTGACGATCGCTTCGGTTATCGGATTGGCGATCGCGGCTATCAGGCTGCTGCCGGTCGCGATTGTCTGATTGACGTTCACGGTTGTCGGACTGACGATTGTAGTTGTCCGACTCGGAAGGCTGCTGGCCCTCATTGTTGTCGTCCTCGTCGCGGTCGTCGCGTTCGTTCATCTCGCTGCGATCGCCCTGATCACCCTGATCGCTGCGCTCGCTGCTGTATTCCGGACGTTCGTCGCGCTGGTAGCGCTCCTGGAACATGGCCTGGGCCGCCGCGATGATGCGGTTGTAATGCTCGGCATGCTGGAGATAGTTTTCCGCCATGACCCGGTCGCCGGAGCTTGTCGCATCACGGGCCAGATTCATGTATTTTTCGGCGATATGCTGGGCGGTGCCGCGAATCTTCACGTCTGGACCGGAACTATCATAGGTCCTGGTCAGCGGATTCTGCCCTTTGCGTTGATTGTTATTGTTGTTGCTATTATTGCTACTGCTGCCGCCGCCGCTGTTGTTGCGACCGCGGCCACGCTGCTTCTGTTGTCCAGGCCTCATCAATCATTCACCCGAGAATTTCCGGCTCTCATAGGCAGCCACCGGAACAGACCCGCTCGAGGTTCTGGCAAGCCAGAACCCGGCAAGAATGTCACCGGACACCGCTGATCCCGGAATCTAATCCTAAAATCCAGAGTCCCGCACCAGGACCGTTTAAAACCGGCAATATGTTTTGAGGTCTCCCAAAGCCCGGCAATCCGTCATAGAATTCTTAATTCTAGGAATGCCGCCCGGTGCTTGGCTTGGAACCTAGACCGCTTCGTCCACGATTCCAAGCCCTTTTATCGCTGTGACACGAGAAAATAGCTTCTTTTAGGCAAAACTTTCAGTTTTTCATCGTGAAAGCCTGCACCCGGTCGTTCCCGCCGTAATCCTTTACGGCTCTGAGGAGCGAAAACCCGTTGTCTACGAAGATTCTCTCGACATCGGCGCGTTGATCGTAGCCGGTTTCGACTGCGACTATCCCCTTCGGCCCAATCAGGTACGACCGGGCGCCAGCGGCTATGGCGCGATAGGCTTCAAGCCCATCATCACCGCCATCGAGTGCCAGAACCGGATCATGCTCGCGCACTTCCGTATCCAATCCGGGGATCATGCTCGTCCTGATATAGGGAGGGTTGGAGACGATTACATCATAAGTGCCGAGAATATCGTCGAACCAGCGGCTTTCCGCTGTGGTGAAGCGCCCCGCGAGACCATTGAGATTGGCATTTTCAACGGCGGTCGCAAGTGCATCGGCCGAAAGATCGGTGCCGGTGCCGATTGCATTGGGCAATTCCGCCAGCAGCGCCAGGCAGATGGCGCCTGTCCCCGTGCCGAGGTCGAGAATGCGTAAGGCGTCCTCCCGCCGGCCTTTCATGAGCCCCAGCACGGTATCGACGAGGATTTCCGTATCCGGACGCGGCTCCAGCGTCCCTTTGGAGAGCTTGAGTTCCAGGCCATGAAAACCGCGCCGGCCGAGAATGCGATAGACAGGCTCGCCCAGAACACGCCGGCCCGAGGCGGCGTTGATGGCGATCTCGTTCTCGAGCGGAATATGGTCTTCACCCCGCGTGATGAAATCGCTCCGCGACAGGCCCATCAGACCACCGACCAGAATGCGGGCTTCCGCCATCGGGTCTTCGATACCGGCGACCATGAAATGGTTGCGGAGATGCGCCATCATCTCGTTGAGGGTCGTCATCCCTCGACCTGCCCAAGTCTTGCCAATTCCGAAGCCTGATAATCCGCGATCAGCGCATCGACGACCTCATCCAGCTCGCCAGTCATGATCCGGTCGAGCGAATAGAGCGTGAGGTTGATCCGATGATCAGTGAGCCGCCCCTGCGGAAAATTATAGGTCCTGATGCGCTCCGAACGATCGCCCGAGCCCACCTGCGACCGGCGGTCGGCGGATCGTGCGCTGTCCAGCTTCTGGCGTTCCATGTCGAACAGCCGCGAACGCAGCACCTGCATCGCCTTGGCACGGTTCTGGTGCTGCGATTTCTCCGAGCTCGTCACCACCACGCCGGTTGGCAGATGCGTGATGCGCACGGCGGAATCCGTCGTATTGACATGCTGGCCGCCGGCACCGGACGACCGCATCGTGTCGATCCTGATGTCTTCCTGGCGGATCTCGATATCGA
>Ga0164290_1002830_pt1 | contig 10130 bp, 6 predicted proteins | sample Micstemetagenome_FD_108782 | JGI IMG/M metagenome (GOLD analysis project Ga0164290, IMG submission 108782) | Contaminated culture microbial community from soil near Moab, Utah, USA - Microcoleus steenstrupii SON62 (Illumina Assembly) | ecosystem: Environmental > Terrestrial > Soil > Soil crust...
GCTGGCGGCGAGCCGAATCACGTTCACGTGCGAGGGTAGGAACGCAGCCTTGCGGGTGCTCTGAAGCTCGATCGTGCCGATGGGCTCGCCATTGATCAGAAGCGGCGCGGCGAGCGCGGACTGAGGAAGGTCGGGATCCTGCTCGACGCCCTGCAACTTGACCGGCAGGCCAGCGACCGACGACCAGTAGTCGTCGACGAGGACCACGTCGCGGGTCTTGATGGCACGACTTGCCGGGCTTTCCGAAAGGGGGAGCGGCGGGAGGTCGGTCACGTCCTCCTCGACGCCGTTGCCCCACGAGAAGACGCAGCGGCGGGTCTGAGTCTCGGCGTCGAAGCCCGCGATGAATAGGTCGCTCGCTCCGGTCAGCTTCGCCGCAAACTCGCCCAGGGCTCGGAAGATGATGCCCATCTCATCCGCGGTTCCGGCGGTGTGCGCGAGGGTGGCAAGTTCGGCGTAGGCGCCGGTCACGCGCTCGTGCAGGCGAGCGTTGTCGATCGCAACGGCCGCCTGTGTGGCGAACGTGGAGACGAGCCGTTCGTGATCCTCGGTGAATCGCCCCGTTTCCGGATGTCCGAGGAATAGGCCGCCGATCACTTCCCCAGTCCGGGAGAGCACCGGCACGGCGAGGTAGCTCTTTACCGGCAGATGCCCCTCGGGCATCCCGCGGTGCGGTCCTGGGAACGCCCCGTAACGTGGATCCTGGGTGATGTCGTCCGACCTCAGGATCGCCTCGCCGCGAAGCGTGGGTCCGAACACCTCGGTCGCTCGCGGCAAACCGAAGTGAGCAAAGTCCGACTTGCTGGCCCCGGAGAGCGTGTAGAGGGTGAGCGACTCGCCCGATGGGCTCTCAGCGGCATAGAAGAAGGCGCCGAACTGAGCTCCCGAAGCCTCTACGGAGGCGTCCGTGAGCGCTTGCACGATCCGTTCCAGGTCCAGGTCCGCGGCGAGCTGTTTGCCGACCTGATTCGTCAACTCCAAAGCCCGTTCCCGGGTCGTCTGATCGTGCACGTCCACGTTCGTGCCGACCCAGCCGGTCGCCACACCATTGGCGAAGTTCGGAGTCGCGAGGCACAGGTGCCAGCGATATTCGCCCTTCCGATTCTGCAGTCGGCACCGAACGCTCAGGGGGCTCACGCCCGAAAGGGACTCTTTCCAGGCACGCTCCACCCGCCCAACGTCGTCAGGGTGAATGTGCTGCCGCCATCTCTCCTCTTCCGGAGCCGTTAGGTCCAGCGGGGAGTACTCCTTCCACCGCGCGTTGACGAATGTAATCCGCCCGTCCGCCGTGGCGGTCCAAACCGGCATCGGCACGCTGTCGGCGAGGAAGCGATACCGCTTCTCGCTCTCGCGCAACTCCTGTTCGCGTTCTCTCTCGCGCGTGACGTCCCGGAACTCCAGCACCCCTCCGGTGACGTCACCCTGCGCGTTGTGAATCGGCGAGAGGGACACGACAACCGGGAACGGCGTGTTGTCGGCTCTCAGGAAGGTGTCTTCGTGCCGCGACAGAGATTGGCCAGCGGTGTAGGCGAGATGGATCGGACACGTGCCAGCCGGATAGGGACTTCCGTCAGCCTTGGTGTGGTGGATCAGATCGTGCGAGTTTTCGCCAACGGCGTCTAACTCGGTCCGCCCGGTGAGCCGGTAGAAGGCCGAGTTCGCGTAAGTGATCGAGCCGGCTTTGTCCAGCAGCAGGAGCGCCGAGTCCGCGTTCTCCGCGATCGCGCCGGTGATCTCAAGTTGACGCTCAAGGTCCTGCCGGCTTTCCACGCGCTCGGTAACGTCGACGGCGACCCACTGAACGTAATCCGGAACCCTGTCTCCACGACGTACGAGGGAAACGTGGTTCGTAACCCAGATGATGCTGCCGTCGGCCCGCACATATCGCTTTTCGACGCTGTACGGCAGCCCAGTGTCGAGCATCTGATCGATTTGGGCCCTGCTCTTCGCTCGGTCGTCCGGATGGGTAATTCCATCTAGGGAAGTCCCGAGCAGCTCGCTCTGGGCGTAGCCCAAGATTTCGCAGAGTCGCGAGTTGACGAGCGTCAAGTTGCCGTAAACGTCAGCGTGCGCGATGCCGACGACTCGCTGGGCGAGGAACGCTTCATACCGCCGCTCGCTTTCTCGAAGCTCCTCCTCCGCCGTCACCCGGTCCGTGATGTCGGTGGAGATCACTTGGATCAGCTCTGGAGTGCCGGCCTCGTTCCGAATCATCGAGACCTGGTTGTGCACCCAAATGAAGGATCCGTCTGGCCGCGTGTAGCGCTTCTCGATCTCGAAGGGTTGCCCTGTCTCTCGAAGGCGATTTAGAAGAAGGGCGTTTCGTTCGTAGTCGGCCGGATGAGTAAAGTCGCGCAGCCGCAGTCCTGCCATCTCCTCCCTCGTCCGTCCCAGGAGCTCGCAGAAGCGATCGTTGACCAGCGTGTAGTGCCCGGACATGTCCGAGTGGAGAACGCCTACGTGCGCCTGCTCGACGAATGAACGGGCTCGCATCTCGCTGCGCACGAGCTCGTCCGTTCGATTGTCGACCATCTCTTGCAGGTGGTTCTCCGCGAGCTTTTGGGCGTGCACGTCCTCCGTGCTTCCGTACCACCGGACGATCTTCCCGTGCACGTCCCGTCGAGCAACGGCGCGACTCCTCATCCACCGATAGTTTCCATCGGCCATCCGGGCGCGGTGCTCCACGTCGTACGGCCGCCCCGTTTGGAGCGCAACCGTCCACGCCTCCGTCATCCGCGGGAGGTCGTCGGGATGCGGAATCTGCGACCAGCCGTCGCCTAACGCTGCTTCACGGCTCATCCCGGTCATTTCGAGCCATCGGTCGGAGAAGTCGGTAATCCTTCCCTCGGGATCCGCCGTCCACGGCACCTGGGGGTTGGAATCGACCATGAAGCGATAGTGGTCCTCGCTCTCGCGAAGCGCCGCCTCGGCCGCTTTTCTCGCCCCGATCTCCTCGATGACTGAGATGAAGTGGAGCGGCTGACCCTGCTCGCCTGTGGCGAGCGACACAGTGAGATTGATCCAGACCGCTTCGCCGTCTGGCCGCACGTACCGCTTTTCCATCGAATAGCGGTCGATCTTGCCGGCCAGGAGGCGGCGGGCCTCCCTCCAGTCCGCCTCAAGATCGTCCGGGTGGGTGACGTCGGCAAAGCTCTTGGTGAGCAACTCCTCTCGCGGTACTCCGGTGATCCGACAGACGCCGTCGTTCAGGCGAAGCCAACGGCCATCGAGCCCGACATGAGCGATGCCGACCGGTGCCCCCTCGAAAGTCGAACGGAAGCGCGCCTCACTCTCCCGCAGTGCATCCTCGGAAGCCCGCCGGTCCGTCACGTCCGTCGCCGTTCCGTACACCAGGCCTTCCGTCGGATGCGGCTTCAGGCGCCAAGAAATCCATCGGTACGAGCCGTCCTTAGCCAAGCACCGGTTCTCGAATTGAAGCGTTGCGTCGCCCTCAACCAGACCCTCGGCCTCGTGGACGGTTCGCTCGACGTCGTCCGGGTGCACGAGATCGATCCAAGGGCGCGACATGAGTTCTTCCTCGCTCCACCCGAGCACCTCGGTCCACTTCGTGCTGCAGCGCCGAAAGCGGCCGTCGAGGCCGCCGACCATCATCATGTCGACACCCGCGGCGAAGAGACGCTCGCGCTCCAGCTCCGCCTCCTTACGCTCGTGGACGTCTTCGCACGCGCCGACCCACTCCCGAACGGTGCCATCTGCGGCGAGCACCGGCACCCCGCGATCGTGGTGCCATCGGTACTCCCCACTAGCCATGCGGAGCCGGTACTCGTGATCGTAGGGACTGCGGGCGGTGGCGGCGGACATCCAGCAACGCAGCGCTGCCTCGCGGTCGTCTGGATGGACGGCTTCCGTCCATCCGTGCCCGGCGGCTTCCTCGCTCGTCTGGCCCGTCGCGCGAGTCCAGTCCGGTGCCTCCAGCATCATTCCATTGGCGTCCGTGCGCCAAACGATGGACTTGGTGGCGCGCACGAGGGCGAGGTATCGCTCCTCCATCTCCCTCAGCCTTCGCTCAGCATCAAAGGCGGCCGATGCCTCATCGGTCGTGTGAGCGTCGCTGGAAACGAGAGTTCCCGTCTCGTTCGGGTCGAACGATGTCGGCATCAACCCCTTAACCGTGGCACCTTAAGCTTCGGCGATTAGCCCGTGATATGTTTATTGCTCTGAATCGGTATCGCCAGGCATCTTGTGGATGCTGCAGTCGGCGAGGCGAGGTCAGGGTCTCGGGGCAGGTCGGAGTGCAGCTCGTGCGATCTCTACGAAGCTGAGGACGGTCAGGATCTGGTTCCGATCGCAGTCCACCCGCGGCTCGCCTTCAGACGAGTTTTGGAGCAAGCGCCGCGAGAAGGCGTCGGCATCACTGCACTACGGATGCAACCGCAAGGCCGTGTATGATTTACGGACCAGGCGATCTAAAGCGGTTTCGATCGGCCGTCTCGCACTCACCGTCCTCGCGGGCTACGGCGGTACCCGCTTCGTATCCAATACGCAGTTCCAGATCGCGTGGCCGGCGCGCACGCGGGCGGCACCGCAGATCGGCCTCACGTCGGCGCTGTCTGGACGCGTCGTGTTCCAAGACGCGGGAAGCTCCTCCGCGGACGTCGCGATCGATGTCGAGCGGGACCCGACCCGAAACGAGGCGTACACCGGGACGTACACCATCCCTCAACCGATCGCGCCGAGCCGATTGGGAACCCTGACCGCGACCTTCTAAGCTCAAGCGAATCAGTCGGGGCCGGTCGTGGGAACCGCGACCTCGACGGCCACCCTCGTCGGCAACACCATCCAGTTCGCGACGATCACGCTGAACGGAACCGTCACGGAGGTAAGCGGAACGCCGACGACGCTCACGCAGGGCCGAGCGGCACTCGGCTTCAGTTCTCCGCCCGTGATGCCGCGGGGAACGTCGTCGGCGTGACTCCCGGTTCGGCCTCGTGGACCGTCGTGAGCGGAGGCGAGTTCTTGACCGTCACTCCCGCCAGTCGCCGTACGGACCGCCCAGCTTCGGGTCTCGGTCGACGGCAAGACGAGCGACCCGATCATCGTGGACGTGGTCGGCCAGTCCGTCTCGGCCTTTACTTTCCCCGAGGGCAAGGGCGGCACCCTGATCAACCCGAGCTTTGATGCCGTCGAAGGAAACCAATTCCAGGTCGTCGGAGGCAAGAACATCGTGGTCACGCACCTCGCTTATGAAGCGACGGGGGCGCAGCAGCGGGATGGCACCACCGCGATCTTCGACCAGAACGGCACGATGCTCGCTTCGGCGACGATCACCGCGGCTGACTCGCTCGTCGACGGCTACTACTACAAGGAGATCGCGCCGCTGACCCTTAACGCAGGGTCGACCTACTACGTCGGGTCGCTGCACGGAACCGGTGCGGCCGGGGCGTACATCTTCAACACCAACGTGGCCTCTAAGCCCTCGTTTATTCTCGACCTCGGGACCTGCGCGAAGCGCTCGTCCACCATCGAGGGCGGGACTTGGTCGACCCCCCGGTACCCCTCGTCACTACATGGGCAACTTCCGCGCGCGTCAGGTCCCCTAAAGATCGTCCGGAAGCTACACACGCTAAGTCGACGGGGAGGCGCACGACGCACCTCCCCGAAAAATCGCCCGAACGCCTAGTGGGCGCCGGTGTTCGTTCCGGCTGCAACGTATCGGTTCGGCTCCGGCTTCTTGCGGAGTCCCAACAGTCCAGCCAAGCCGGCGAGGCCAAGCCAGCCCATATCGAATCCGTCGTCACGCATCTCCTGAGCGGCTTCTCCTCTCGAACCTTGGTTCGATTGAGCACCACTCTGGCCGCTGCCTGAGTTGTCTTGGGCTTGCACCGACCCGGCAAGGAAGCCGCCGGTGAGGGTGAGGGTGAGCGCCGTTAGGACAGCTGTTCGCTTGAGGGTTTGCATAGAGTTCCTTGGAGTTGGAAGCCACGCGTTCCCGGCAAATTACCGTGGCAGGGCTACCTCTCCAAGCCGTGGGACGAGACCGAAGTACTGATGTTCGCAAAACGCTTCAGGTAGTGCCATTAGTCACACTTCCATTGGATCGAGGATGTCGAGGCGCTCACGCGGCTCACAATGGAGTCATGTCGGGTGACCGCACGATTGGTAAGCGGTCGGCGGAGGTCGATCAGTTCCTCGCGGAGCTCCAGCATCCTCTCAAGTCGGAGATCGGGCGACTGCGTGAGGTCATCCTGGACGCGGACGCAAGAATCTCGGAGCGCATCAAGTGGAAGGCGCCGAGCTTTTGCGTCGACGGTGAGGATCGAGTGACGTTCAACCTTCGCCCAACCGACAGCATCCAAGTGGTGTTCCACCGGGGAGTCAAGGTGAAGAACGCGGATGACTTCTCATTCGAGGATCCCGCGGAGCTGCTCCATTGGGCGGCCAAGGACCGCGCCTTGCTCAAGCTTCGAACAATGGCCGAGATCGAAGCGAAGCGACCGGAGATCGGCGATCTTGTCCGTCGGTGGATGGAAGCCACGCGCTGAACGAGACCCGAGGCTCAGCCGCGCGTCGCGGCCATCGGCACCGCCGGGAGCAACAGCGCCACCAGTGCCTTGGCCAGAGCGTCGGCGTCGACCTTCTTCTTGCCATGCCCCCACCGGCACGAGGCACCGAGAATCGTCGAAGTCAGCACGACGGCGACCAGCTCCGGCTTGTGACCCGTGAACGGATTCGGACCGGAGTGATCGAGCCACGCGCGGAACATCGAGTGCACCTCGTCCTGAAGGGCCGCCACGATCACGCGGTCGAGGCCGCTCGCGGAGTCGGGACACTGCTCCTTTGAGCTCACGAATTCGAGGATCGTCGCGAACATCGCGGTCAACGACTCCCGCCCCAGATCCGGAAACTCGGGGAACCGGGGCGATACGAACTCGTGAAAATCGGCCTGCACCAGGCTGGTGAGCAGCGCCAGCTTGTCCGGGTAGTGGGCGTAGAAGGTCGCCCGGTTGACCGTGGCGCGCTCCGTGACATCCTGCACCGAGATCGCCGCGAAGTCCTTCTCGTGCATGAGATCCCGCAGCGCCTCTTGGAGCAGCTTGCGGGTCCGGCGGACGCGGGGATCGAGAGGTTCGAGGTGAGAGCAGCCCATAGTTTTTTCCCAACACTCGGGGCATTTCGTTGCGTAAGCAACGATCCGGGCCGGGTGTGCATGGAAGTCTTCTTCCGACTGGCGTAATTATACAACACACGTCGCTTAAACATCAGAAGACGCTTAAGCGAAGCGAGTCGCAAAATGAAAGACATCCTGCTCATCACCTCCAGTCCCCGGGGCGAGGACTCGTACTCGACCCAAGTCGCGCGAAACCTCGTCGACCGCATCCAAGCCGAGTTCCCTGGAGCCAACGTCAAGACCCGTGACCTCTGGCGCGCGCCGTTGCCGATTCTCGACGTGGCGCGAGTCGCGGCGATCCGGAATCCCACCACGGACGGTCTCTCGCCCGAGCAGCTCGAGTTCCGGCAGCAGTCGGATGCGTTCATCGCCGATCTATTCGAGGCAGACACCATCGTGATCGCGTCCGGAATGATCAACTTCTCCGTACCTACCGTTCTCAAGGCGTGGATCGACATGGTCGCGCGGTCGGGTCAGACCTTCCGCTACACCGAGAGCGGCCCGGAAGGTCTTCTGAAAAACAAGAAGGCGTATCTCGTGCTCGCGTCGGGCGGCGTCTACTCGGAAGGGCCGATGCAGGCGATGGACCATCAGTCGTCCTACCTCCACGCCGTTCTGTCGTTCATGGGGCTCAACGACATCCAGACCATCCGCGTCGAGGGCGTCGCCTACGGACCGGACGCGGCCGAGTTGGCCGTCTCTTCCGCCAAGAACCAGGCGTCGGAGTTGGCTACCGCCCTCTAACGGTGAACGTGGGCTGATACTTCGGTTGGAAGGGTCAGCCCACCAGAAAGTCTGCCGCTCCCAAGGGCAGCTTCCCTGCCCTTCCACGGCCTAAGCACGGGTGGTAGGTGAAGACGCGCGAGGCGAGGAACGCGGGGTGCCCGTCCCGGTCTTGGATCACCCCGATGGCCGTCACGTACTGCGAGGTGACGATCGCGTGGCCGTACCGTTGGTACGTCTCGTCGAAGCAGGTCACGTTCAGCAGCCCGGTCTCGTCCTCAAGATCGAAGAACACCACGCGCTTGCCGCTGGCGGTGGGCGGAAACCGAAGCCGAATCGGATTCCCCACACACATCGCCTGACTGCCGAAGGGCAGGCGGCGCGCTTCGGCCGTGGTCACCACTCCCTTCGCGCTCACCCGCGCTCGTTCAAACGCCATCAAGTGCCGCTCGATGTCGAGATCGAGAAACGCCCGCTCGTGAACAGCGCGCTCCTCTGCCGAGAAGTCCTCAATCGTGAGGTCGAGGGGCGGGCTCTCGTAGTCGAACGGCAGCACGGGGTTAGGCCCCGATGGACGGTGCAGGCGCGCGAAGTCCTGTGCCTGGGGCACCGCCCACAGCAAGGCACGACGGTTCGGGTGCAGCGAGTCGAAGGCCCCCGTCAGCACCAAAGCTTCCAGTTCGTCCCGCGACGGCTCCACCTTGACCACGAAGTCGAAGAACGATCCGAAGGGGAGTAACCGACGGGGCGGCAGCGGATCTCCAGGCTTTTGGTCATCGCGTCCCATCGTCGCCACCGCCACCCTTCCGTCTTCGCGTGGGACGGAGCGGAGCGGCTGTTTGGCCAGAGTCGCCTCTCGTTCCGCAGTCAACTCTTGGCAGGCGAGAATCCGGTCGCGCGTCGCGCTTGAGAGCCCGGAGAGCTGCATCAGCCCCACGCGAATGCCGGCGTTCGGCACCTCGAGCCCCGACGCGCAATCGACCATGCTTTCCACCTCGAAGCGATGTCGGCTCATCGCGACGTCCAGCGGCAGGATGCGCACGCCGCGAGACCGTGCCTCGTTCGCGATCGTGGCAGGACCGTAATATCCCGCAGGCTGAGCCGAAAGGAGGGCAGCGAAGTACTCGGCCGGGTGGTTCTGCATGGCCCAGACGCAGCGCAGGGAAATCTCCGCAAAGGCGAGCGCATGCCCTTGGGCAAAGCCGTACCCTTTGAATCCGCTCACGTACTCGAACACCTGCTCGGCGACGGCGGGAGAGAACCCTCGCGATACCGTGCGCTCTACGATCTGATCCCGGATGGTGTGGCCGAAGTCCTCGCGCCGCCGCTTGTGGATGGCGTCTCGGATGTCCTCCGCCTGGCTTGAGCTGTAACCGCAGAAGGTCTGCAGAAGCTGATCCACTTGCTCCTGGAATACGATGATGCCGTAGGTGAGCCCGAGGATCTCCTTCAGCTCCTCGCACTCGAAGGAGAAATCCTTTCCTCTGCGTCGGGCGATCAGCTCGTTGATCTTCACCGCGCCCCCCACGCCCGGCCGGATGCCCGCCTGCACGAGGCTCGCGTCGTGCAGGTTGTCCGTCCTTAGGCGCATGTGCGCCTGCCGCATCGCCGGCGATGCGGACTGAGGGATGCCGATCAGCTCCCCGGACCGCATGGCGCGGTACACCTCGGGGTCGGTCGTCGCGTCCAGCCGGGACGTAGAGAAATCGGGGTGGCTTCCCCGCACCCTCGTCTCCACCCCTCCGAGTACGTCCTGCCCGCGCAGGCAGAGGATATCGAACTTGTCGAAATGGTGCTTGGCGGTTCGCTTGTCCCACTGGATCATCCGCAGGAACCCGTCGTGGCCGCTCTCCTCCGCGTTTTCCGAGGCGGACCACATCACCGGCACCGTATCGCAGAGCGCATTCTCCGTGATCACCACTCCCGATGAGTGGAGCCCCATGTGGGTTGGGATGTCCATAAGCCTCTCCGCTAATTCGAAGACCCAGCGAAAGCGCTCACGGGGGATCGACGAGCCTCGCAGCTCGGGACGCGCTTCCAAGGCCGCCTCCAGCTGATTGGCCGGCACGCCCCCGTGGACGCGCTTCGCCAAGAAGCCGATCGTCTCCTCCGGAAGTCCGAACACCTTGCCGACTTGGCGGACGATTCCGCGCGTGCGGTACGACCCGATCGCGGCGACGGCTCCGACCCGTTCGATCCCATACTTTCTCACGAGGTAGCCCCGCACGTCGTCGCGACGCCTTGCCTCGAAGTCGATGTCGATGTCGGGGCGCTTCCC
>Ga0164290_1002831_pt1 | contig 10124 bp, 11 predicted proteins | sample Micstemetagenome_FD_108782 | JGI IMG/M metagenome (GOLD analysis project Ga0164290, IMG submission 108782) | Contaminated culture microbial community from soil near Moab, Utah, USA - Microcoleus steenstrupii SON62 (Illumina Assembly) | ecosystem: Environmental > Terrestrial > Soil > Soil crust...
CCGCTGGCGACCCTGGAGCTGCTGAAACGGCAGCCCCTGGTGGCGCAGGCCGTGCCGCTGTCGCTGGGCGACTCGTTCCAGGGTCACCGCATCGTCGGCACGACGCCCGACTACCTCGACCTCTACGGTGGCCGCCTGGGGCAGGGCGGCTTGTGGACCCGACCGATGCAGGCCGTGCTGGGCGCCGAGGTCGCACGCGCGAGCGGCCTCCGGGTCGGCGACCACTTTGCCGGCAGTCACGGCCTGGCCGATGGCGGCGGCGCCCATGGCGAGCACCAGTTCGAGGTCGTCGGCGTGCTGGCCGAGTCGGGCAGCGTGCTGGACCGCCTGGTGCTGACCGACCTGGCCTCGGTCTGGGAAGTCCACGAGGAGCATGGCGCCCACGACGAGGACCAGCCCAAGGAGATCACGCTGGCCCTGCTGCGCTACCGCAGCCCGCTGGCGGCCGTCTCGCTGCCGCGCTGGGTCAATGCCCAGGACGGCCTGCAAGCCGCCGCGCCGGCGCTCGAGACGGCCCGGCTGATGCGCCTGGTGGGGGCCGGCACCGAGGTGCTGCGCGGTTTCGGCCTGGTGCTGCTGGCGGCGGCCGGCCTGTCGGTTTGGGTCGCGCTGCTGCATGCGGTGCGGGCCCGCCAGGGCGACCTGGCCATGCTGCGCATGCTGGGCGCGCCGGCCCGCCGCGTCGCCGCCCTGATCGCGCTGGAGGCCTTGCTGCTCGCTGGCCTGGCCACCGTGCTGGGCCTGGCCGGCGGCCATGGCCTGGTGGCGTTGCTGGAGCGGCTGCTGGCCGAGCGCCAGTCGCTGCGGCTGGGGTCTCTGGGATTGAGCGAAGCCGAATGGCTGGTGCCGCTGATGGCGGCCGGCCTCGCGCTGGTCGCGGCCGCCTGGCCAGCCTGGCGGGCCTATCGCCTGGACGTCACCACACTGCTGCAGGCGCCGCGCTGAACGCCGACAATCCGCTCACCATGAAGTTCAAGCCTCTGCTCGTCCTGTCTTTGGCCGCCTCGGCCGTGTTCGCCCAGACGGCGCCCTCCATCGGCCAGGGCCCTGGCTATCACGACCCGCGCAGCCCCTTCAAGCCGCTGGAAGAGCGCGCCGACATCGTCTCCTGGAAGCTGCTGGCCCAGGTTACGGCCAGGGCGGAGAAGAAGAAGATCGTGCCGACCTTCCCGGCCGCCGTTCAGGCCCTGGACCGCAAGACGGTCAAGGTGCAGGGCTTCATGATGCCGCTGGAGGCCGGCGACAAGCAGCAGCATTTCCTGCTGTCCTCCGTGCCGACGAGCTGCTCCTTCTGCGTGCCGGCGGGCCCCGAGGGCCTGGTCGAAGTGCGCACGAAGAAGCCGGTGCGCTACACGCTGGAGCCGGTCGTCGTCGAGGGCGTGCTGGCCGTGCTGAACGACGACCCCTACGGCCTCTACTACCGCGTCGAGGACGGCACCGCGGTCAACTAGGGCGCCAGGCGGTCACGCAGCCAGTCGCTGCCTTCGAGCCTGAAGCGCAGCCGGTCGTGCAGCCGCGAGCGGCGGCCCTGCCAGAACTCGTAGCGGTCGGGCACCAGCCGGTAGCCACCCCAGTGCGGCGGGCGCTCGGGGTTGAGGCCGTGCTGGACGGCCGCCTTGGCGGCATTCGCCACCAGCACGGCACGCGTCGTGATGACGCGGCTTTGGGGCGAAGCCCAGGCGCCCAGGCGTGAATCCAGCGGCCGGCTCTTGAAGTAGTCGTCCGACTCCTGCGCCGTGGTCTTCTCCACGCGGCCCTCGATGCGCACGACGCGCTCCATCTCCACCCAGTGGAATTGAAGCGCCGCATAAGGGTTGTGTGCTAACTCCTCGCCTTTGCGGCTTTCGTAGTTGGTGAACCAGACCATGCCGCGCTCGTCGCAGCCCTTCAGCAGCACGACACGCGTCGATGGCCGGCCATTGGGGCCGACCGTCGCGACCGTCATCGCGGTGGGCTCGGAGACATCGTGCGCAATGGCCTCGTCCATCCAGCGGTTGAACAGGGCCAGCGGCCCGTCGGCCGCTTGCGCCTCGTCCAACTCCCCCAGTTCATAGCTCTTTCGGAAATCGCTCAACTTGCTCATGGGCCGAAGTATGCAGACCTTCCCTTAAAGAGCTTCCCTTAAGTGAACCTACCAGTTTCAAGCGCAAGGTCACTCGGCATGCTTGTGGCACTGCAGCAAACGGCGCAGACCGTCGCTGGGCAGAGGGTTTGGAAGGACGAAAACCAATGACAAAGCGACGCCCCGCCGTCGTCGTGCTGGCCGCAGGACGCGGCTCGCGCTTCCGCGGCTCGGGCCACAAGCTGGAGCAGCACCTGGGCCCGGTGCCCGGTGGGGATACCTTGCTGACCCGCAGCCTGCGCCATGCCATCGCAACGCAGCTGCCAGTCGTCGTCGTGACGACGCCCGCCCTGGCTCCCACCGTGCACAAGCTGATCGCGGCGCGTGACGTGGTCACCCTGCCCGAACATGACGCCCGGGGCCGCCCCCAGCCCATCGGCATGGGCCATTCCATCGTCGCCGGCGTCAGCGCCACCGGGGATGCTGACGGCTGGCTCATCCTGCCCGCCGACATGCCGCTGGTGCAGCCCGCCACCATCATGGCCGTGGCGCAGGGGCTGGAACGCTACCCTGTCTGCTACGCCCAGTACCGCGGCATCCAGGGCCATCCGGTGGGCTTCGGCACCGAGTTGTACTCCGAGCTGACCGCCCTGCAGGGCGACGAGGGCGCGCGCCGGATCGTGGCGCGCTATGCGGCCCAGCCCATCGCCGTCGACGACCCTGGCGTGCACATCGACGTCGACACCGCCGAGGACCTGGCCCGTCTGCGGAGTTAAAGCGGGGCGCACAGCCCGTGCCGGGCCGCCAGATGCGCTTGGCGCTCGAGCTCCCTGTCGCGGATGCCATGCTCGCGCAGGCCCTGCACGGTGCGCAGCAGATAGTCCAGCGTCGTGCCATAGCGGCCGCTGGCATGCTGGAAGATGTGCAGCAGCTCAGGTTCGTGCAGATGGCCGGTCCAGTTGGGGCTCTGGCGCGACAGCGTGAAGGCCAGGGCGCGCAGCCGGCCTGAGGGCGTGTCGCAATTGAGCCAGCGCGGCTCGTAGACGCCGTTGGGCATCTCGCGCTCCCACAGGCGCAGCAGCACCTCGTCGCCCGCGTCGCGCGGGATGCGGTAGACCAGGCCGCGGCAGCTGCCGCCCGAGATCAGGGCCAGCACCAGGCCAGGCTGCTGCGGTGAGCCGCGATTCACGCGCGAGCGCATGCGCAAGACGCGGTGAAAGCCCAGCACCTTGGCCGGCAAGGCCTCGGCATACTCGAGGTCGGGCCGCCAGATCAGCGATCCGTAGGCAAAGAGCAGCAGGTCGTCACCACTGGACCGCCATTCGGCGGTGGTCCGCTGCAGCAGATGGGCGCTGCGCGCCGGCCCGTGGGGAATATGGATTGCCTGGGAAGCCATCCCCGCCATCGTACCCAGCCGGTAACCCGCGCGGCGCTGCAGCGAAGTAATATGGTTACCTAAATTCCCGGCGGCCGGTTACGAGAGCCGCAGGAGCAACGAATGCACGCCACACTCGATCAAGTTACAGACCGCATCCGCGAACGCAGCGCCAAGTTGCGCGGCGACTATCTGGCCCGCATTGCCAAGATGAGCGGCCGCCAGCGCGGCTTCGAGCGCATGGGCTGCGCCAACGTCGCCCACGCGGTCGCGGCCCTGCCGTCCAACGACAAGCTGCGCATCGTCGCGGAGAAGGCGCCGCACCTGGGCGTGGTGACGGCCTACAACGACATGCTGTCGGCCCACCAGCCCTACGAGGGCTATCCGGAGCAGATCCGCGCCGAGGCGCACCGTCTGGGCGCCACGGTGCAGGTGGCTGGTGGCGTGCCCGCCATGTGCGACGGCGTCACGCAAGGCCTGCCGGGCATGGAGCTCAGCCTGTTCTCGCGCGACACCATCGCGATGAGCACAGCCGTGGCGCTGACCCACGACGTTTTCGACGCCGCGCTGCTGCTGGGCATCTGCGACAAGATCGTGCCGGGCCTGTTGATCGGCGCCCTGCATTTCGGCCACCTGCCCTGCGTCTTCGTGCCCGCCGGCCCGATGAGCTCGGGCATCTCCAACAGCGAGAAGGCCAAGGTCCGCGAGCTCTATGCCCAGGGCAAGGTCGGCCGCGACGAGCTGCTGAAGAGCGAGTCTGCTGCCTATCACGGCGCCGGCACCTGCACCTTCTACGGCACGGCCAACAGCAACCAGATGCTGCTCGAGGCCATGGGCCTGCATGTGCCCGGCAGCGCCTTCGTGCACCCGCATGACGACCTGCGCACCGCGCTGACGCGCGAGGCCGTTGCCACGGCGTTGAACATCAGCGGCCGCATCGAAGGCCGGGCCGCCAAGCCCATCGGCCACGTGGTCGACGAGCGCTGCATCGTCAATGCCATGGTCGCCCTGCTGGCCACCGGCGGCTCGACCAACCACCTCATCCACTGGGTGGCCGTCGCGCGTTCGGCCGGCATCCTGATCAACTGGACCGACTTCTCCGACTTGTCCGCCGCCGTGCCCTTGCTCGCCCGCGTCTATCCCAACGGCAGCGCCGACGTGAACCAGTTCCAGGCCGCCGGCGGCCCCGGCTTCGTCATCCGCGAGCTGATGGACGCCGGCCTGATGCACGAGGACGTCCTCTCCGTCGCCGGCGACAGCCTGCGCCCCTATGCCTTCGTGCCGCGCGCGGTGGGGCAGGGGGGCCAAGTGGTGCGCGAGGCCCTGCCGGCTGCCAGCGGCGACGACGGCGTGGTGCGCACGGCTGACGCGCCCTTCAGCGCCACCGGCGGCCTCAAGCTGCTGGACGGCAACCTCGGCCGCGCCGTCATCAAGTCCTCGGCGGTGCCCGAGGATCGCCACACCATCGAGGCGCCCTGCCGCATCTTCACGACGCAGGAGGCCATGCTGGCCGCCTTCAAGAACGGCGAGCTGGAAAGGGACGTCGTCGTCGTCGTGCGCTTCCAGGGCCCGCAGGCCAACGGCATGCCGGAGCTGCACAAGCTGACGCCGCCGCTGGCGGTGCTGCAGGGCAAGGGCTTCCGCGTCGCCCTGGTCACCGACGGCCGCATGAGCGGCGCCTCGGGCAAGGTGCCGGCCGCCATCCATGTCAGCCCCGAGGCCCTGGACGGCGGCCCGCTGGCCAGGCTGCGCGACGGCGACGTGGTGCGCGTCTGCGCAGTCAACGGCGTGCTGGCCGCCCTCGTCGACGAGGCCAAGTGGGCCGCACGCGAGCTGGCTCGGCTGGCCCCCGAAGAGGCCGATGTCAACGCGCACGGCCTGGGCCGCGAGCTGTTTGCCGGCCTGCGCCGCAATGTCCGGAGCGCCGAGGAAGGCGCCGTCACCTGGTTGTGAGAACCCGAAATGCTTGAAACCCTGAGCCTGGCCAGCCACGGCCCTGTCATTCCCGTCATCGTCATCCAGCGCCTGGAAGACGCCGTGCCCTTGGCCGAGGCCCTGGTCGCCGGCGGCGTCAAGGTGCTGGAGGTGACGCTGCGCACGCCGGCCGCGCTGCAGGCCATGGAGGCCATGGCCAGGGTGCCCGGCGCCATCGTCGGCGCCGGCACGCTGCGCACGCCGCAGGATGTGGCCAATGCCAAGAATGCCGGCTGCCGCTTCGGCGTCAGCCCGGGCTTCACCGAGGCCATCGGCGCGGCCTGCCGGCAGCATGGGCTGCCCTTGCTGCCCGGGGTCTCGACCGCTTCCGAGGTCATGCAGGCCAACGCGGCCGGCTACGACTTCCTGAAGCTCTTCCCGGCCACCGCTGTCGGCGGCGTGAACTTGCTCAAGGCCTTGAGCGGCCCCTTCCCGGACGTGGCCTTCTGCCCCACCGGCGGCATCTCGCTGCAGACCGCGCCGGATTTCCTCAAGCTGCCCAACGTCAAGGTTTGCGGCGGCTCGTGGCTGACCCCGCAGGACGCCATCGACGCCAAGGACTGGGCGCGCATCACCCAGCTGGCGCGCGAGGCCTCAGCCCTGAGGTAGGTCGAAGAGCAGGCAGGTCGTGCTGGCGTGGGCGTAGAGCTTGCCGTCATGGCCGACCAGTTCGGCCTCGGCCGTCGTGACCTGGCGCCCCCGATGGACGACGTGGCCGATGGCGCGCACCAGCGGCACCTTGTCGTTCAAGCCGCGCACCAGATTGACCTTGAACTCCAGTGTCGTGTAGCCGCGGCCGACCGGCAGCGTCGTGTGCACGGCGCAGCCCAGCGCCGAGTCGAGCAGCGTGGCGAACCAGCCGCCATGCACGCCGCCGAGCGGGTTGTAGTGCTTGAACTGCGGGCGGCCCTGGAAGATGGCCTCGCCATCGGCGACCGAGACGAGGATGAAGTCCATCGTCTGGCTGATCGGCGCCGCCGGACCTTCGCCGGCGATCAGGGCCTGCATTTGCTGCAGGCCGGTCTTGCCGGCCATCAGCGCGCGCGATGCGATGCCGGGCTCGGGGCGCGGAACGGCGCGCAGGGTGGCTTCTTCGGCCTGCCAGCGGGCCAGGATGTCGTCAGGGGAGGGCGCAGCGTTCATGTCGTCGGCTTCAAGCAATGAAGCCGACGATTCTGCGCAAAGCGCCGGTCGCTCGCTGTCGCCCTTGTTCAGGCCGCCAGGCGCTGGTCGTAAGGCAGGTGTTGGTGCTGCTGGCTCATGCGCAGCTTGTCCAGCACCGGCCCCTGCCAGGGCAGCAGATAGACCAGGGTCGCCAGCGTCGCGCGCCGGCGCGAGGACAGCAGCGGGCGGCTGCGCTCGTCCAGCAGCAGCACGTTGGAGCGCACATTGAGCGGGTCGGCCTGCACGACGGTGCCTTCGCCCATCTCCACCCAGTCCCATTCCACCCAGGCGCACGTGTCGGCATAGCAGCGCTCCCAGCGCGTCGAGCCGCCGACACGCCGCTCGCTGCCGCGGGCGCGGTGCACCTGGGTCTGGGCATGGCGGACATCCTGGGCGGCGCAGGACAGGGCGGCAACGGGCCAGCAGACGCTGCCCTCGGGCAAGTGGATCAAGGTCGACATGGACTGCACCTCGCGGCGTGTGATTCGAACGGGAGCGCAGTCTCTGGTCACCGGCCTCGGCCAACAAGCTGGCAGACTTGGCAGGTATGGGCAAGCCCGGAATGGACTATCAACAGCTGATCGATGTCGGCCTGAGCGAGGACTTCGAGAGCTTCGAGCGGCGGCTCGTGGCGACGGCGGATGCCATGGGGTTCCCCATCATCTCGGGCGTGTTGATGCGCGGTGTGCTGCAAGACCCCAACGTTCAGATCACCTCGCTGGGCAACACGCCGGAAGGGTATTTGCAGGCGGCAAAAGACCTCGGGGACGCCCGTCGCGACCCGGTGATGGGGCAGTTGATGACGCAAGCAGTGCCGATCACTTACGACCAACAAACCTATGTCGGCGCCGGCGTTGGCGAGTTGTGGGAGGCGCAGGCGCCCTACGGCTACAAGACGGGCATCGCGGTGAAGTTGCACCTGCCTGGCGACAAGCATTTCCTATTGGGCGTGGACCGTGAAGAGGCGCTGCCTGAACCCGGCGCGCAACTGATGCAGTTGGTTGCCGGTCTTCAATTGCTGGCAGCCCATGCGCTGACGGCCGCGGATCGACTGCTCAGCCCCAAGCTGAACAAAGGCGATTTGCCCAAGCTGACCAAGCGCGAACTCGATGTGCTGAGCTGGACGGCTCAGGGCAAGACAGCCTGGGAAGTCAGCGTCATCCTGGGCATGAGCGAGAAGACCGTTAACTTTCATCTGGGCAATGCGATGCGCAAGCTGGAAGTGACGTCGAAGCATCAGGCCGTGCTCAAGTGCGTGACGGCCGGCATCCTTTGAGGCGGATGCAACCTAGCAGACTTGCTAGGTTTCTAGGGGGGGCAAAACAAGCACAGTCCGGGCAAGCGAATTTCTGCCTCACTTCCCGGAGCCCACCATGGAACTCTTCAACCTGTTCTGCCAAGTCCTCGGCCTGCCGCGTCTCGGAGGCTGAGGCCAATCGATCCGTGGCCGGCATGCTCGCCCCGACGGAAAGCCCGGATGACCAGCTCCAGACAACGAGCTCCGCATCCGCCGCCTTCCCGACACCGCAGCATCCGGCCCCGGCCTCTCGTCCTGCCAGCAGTACCGGCACCGTGTCCATCTCCGCTGAAACCTATGCCCGGCTGCTGAGCCTGGCCGACCAGGCGCCCCTGGAATGCCTGCCGCTGACGTCGCGCACGTTGGCGCGCGCCAAGACCCTGGGCTACAACCACATCGGCCAGATCCGCAGCACGCCCGACAGCCGCCTGTTCGCCGACCTGGGCGAGGAGCGGGCCGAGGAACTGCAGCGCGCCCTCTACGACTTCGGCATGCGGCCGACGCAGGCCGGCGAGCTCGGCGGCTGAGCCGCAACCCCTCAACTCCTTCGGGCCCGACTGCTGCGGCAGGCCGGGCCGCTTTTTTGTCAGGCCTGCTTGGCCGCGCGGCGCAAGGCCACCGCATCGGGCAAGGCGCGGGTCTCGTTGGCCGCCAGGCGGAAGACGCGCAGCGCTGCGACCACCTGCTCGGTATCGTCCAGCATCTGCGCCGCCGCGCGCGCCAGCTGCTCGACCATGGCGGCGTTCTGCTGGGTGATGCCGTCGATCTGGCGCATCGCGCCATGCACCTCGGCCACGCCGCGCAGCTGGGCGCGGGCGCCCTCGTCGATGTTGGCGATCAGCCCCGTGAAGGCGCGCACCTGGGCCAGCGTCGCGTCGATGCTCTCGCGCGCGCTGCGGGTCTGCGCTTCGCCGTCTCGCACGCGTCGCGTCGAGTCGTCGATCAGGGTCTTGATCTCGCGCGCCGCCGTCGAGCTGCGCTGGGCCAAGGCCCGCACCTCGCCGGCGACGACGGCGAAGCCCTTGCCATGCTCGCCGGCCCGCGCCGCTTCCACCGCAGCATTCAGGGCCAGCAGATTGGTCTGGAAGGCGATGCTGTCGATGAGCTGCACGATCTCGCCGATGCGGCTTGAGGAGCCTGCGATGCCGCCCATGGTGTCGGTCACCGAATGCACGACGTCCGCGCTGCGGCTGGACACGTCGTGCAATTCGCCGGCAACGCTGCTGGCCGTGTGCGCGTCGGCGCTGGTGTCGCGCACGGTCGCCGCGATCTGCTCGATGCTGGCCGCCGTTTGCTGCAGATTGGCCGCCTGGGCCTCGGTGCGCTGGGCCAGGTCGCGGTTGCCCTGCGCGATCTCATCGCTGACGCCGCGGATGCGGTCGATCTCGTGGCGGGTGTCGATGACCATGGCGCAAAGGTTGACGCCGACCTGCGCGAGCGCGGATTCCAGGCCGCGGGTCAGCGCGCTGCCACTGCCGGCCAGCCGGGCCGACAGGTCGCCGGCGGCCAGTGCATTGGCAAAGCCTTCGACGACGCCGAGGGCGTTGCGCAGCCGGCCATGTTGCCAGGCGGCCAAGCCGGCCGCGGCCACGATGGCCACGGCCGCGGCCGCCCAGGGGCCGGCCCAGGCCAGCGCCGTGCTGGCCGCGGCGGCCGACAGCAGCGGTGCCACGACGCCGCCCAGCCAGGGCATCCGCCGGCCCAGCCGCTGCAGGGCGCCGCCCAGGCCGGGGCGGATCAATTCACCGCCCGCCAGCCGGTGGCGCAGCCGCCCCTGCGCCTTCTCGCGGCGCATCAACGCGTAGAGCTGCTCGGCCGCGTCGATCTGGGCCCGAGTCGCCTCGGTGCGCACCGACAGATAGGCCACCGGCTGGCCGCCGTCCAGCAGCGGCGTCACATTGGCCAGCACCCAGTAGTGATCGCCGTTCTTGCGGCGGTTCTTGACCACGCCGGACCAGGGCCGCCCGGCGGCGATGGTGGCCCACATGTCGCGAAAGGCCTCCTCGGGCACGTCCGGATGGCGCAGGATGTTGTGGGGCTGGCCCAACAGCTCTTCCAGCGCATAGCCGCTGGTTTCGACGAAGACCGCGTTGGCATGCAGGATGCGCCCCTTCAGGTCGGTCGTTGAGACCAGCGTGCGGCCGGAAGGGAAGGGGTGTTCGCGATGGGTGACGGACTGCAGTCGCATGATGGGTGTCTCTTTCACATGCGAGCATGGAGGTCCTGCCGCCGCATCCTGTTGATCTGTCTCA
>Ga0164290_1002832_pt1 | contig 10122 bp, 8 predicted proteins | sample Micstemetagenome_FD_108782 | JGI IMG/M metagenome (GOLD analysis project Ga0164290, IMG submission 108782) | Contaminated culture microbial community from soil near Moab, Utah, USA - Microcoleus steenstrupii SON62 (Illumina Assembly) | ecosystem: Environmental > Terrestrial > Soil > Soil crust...
ACGGCGGTGGGTCGCGCCTTTCGCGCCACCTCGGACGACCCGGTCACGGCAGGCTTGATGGGCATCCGCCCCCAGCGCATCTTCGCGCTTGCCACCGGCCTTGCCATGGTCGTGGTGACGATCGCCGCTCTTTATCTCGGCACCCGGGCCAATTTCGACCCGACATCGGGACCGGCGCGGCTGATCTACGCTTTCGAGGCGGTCATTATTGGCGGGCTCGGTTCGCTCTGGGGCACGCTCGCCGGCGGCATCATCCTCGGTGTCGCCCAGACGCTTGGCGCGTCCATCAATCCGGAATGGCAGATCCTCGGCGGTCACCTGGCCTTTCTGGTCGTCCTGTTGTTCAAGCCGCGCGGTCTGTTTCCGCGCGCGGTCGATTGAGGTGCCGATGACCGTTCTTTCCCGACAGGCATTCAACGTAGAGACCCGCACGAGGGCGTCGTCGATCTTCGCCGTCGTGGCAGTGCTGATCGTGCTGCTGGCAATAGCGGCGCCGTTGATCGTTTCGCGCGGAACGATCCAGAACCTGTTCTTCATCCTCACCATGCTGGTGCTGGCACAATGCTGGAACCTTCTGGCCGGTTATGCGGGGCTGATTTCGGTCGGCCAGCAATTGTTCGTCGGCTGCGGCGCCTATGCGATGTTCGCGGTCGTCACGCTCGCTGGCCTCGATCCGTTGATCGCTATTCTCGCCGCAGGCGTCTTTGCCGGCCTAGTTGCGGTCCCGACAGCATTTTTCACCTTCCGACTCTACGGGCCTTACTTTGCCATTGGCACCTGGGTAATCGCCGAGGTGGGCCGGCTGATTTTCGCCCAATGGAAGGCGCTGGGCGGCGGCACCGGAACATCGCTGCCGCGCGAGGCGGTGCGCGACATGGCCGGCATTGATTTTCTCAAGAGTTCGTTCGGCATGAAATCGGCGCAGGCGGGAGACGCGTTGACCTATTGGCTGGCGCTGATCCTGGCGGTCGTCTCGATCGGCATCTTCTACAAGCTGCTGCGTTCCAAGCAAGGGCTCGGCCTGGCAGCAGTTCGCGATAATGAACAGGCGGCGCGCGCCGTCGGAGTCGATGCGCAGCGGATGAAGGCGCTGGTCTACCTCGTCACGGCTTGCATCACCGGCATTGCTGGCGCGCTGATCTATGTCCAGAAGCAGCGCATCTCGCCCGACGCGGCCTTCTCGCTGCTCGACTGGACGGCCTATGTCATCTTCATCGTGGTGATTGGAGGCATCGGTACGATCGAAGGCCCGATCATCGGCGTCATCGTATTCTTCCTGCTCCAGAACCTGCTCGCCGACTATGGCTCCTGGTATCTGCTGATCCTCGGCACGATTGCCATCGCCACCATGCTTTTCGCGCCAAAGGGTCTCTGGGGCCTGTTCTCGGCTCGCACCGGCATCCAGCTTTTTCCCGTGCGTCGCATTCTTAACGTGACGACGCGCGACATCTCGATTTCACACGACATCAAGGGAGGGCCGCATGGCTGACATCACCACTGACGTACTCATCATCGGCACCGGGCCGGCGGGTTCCGCCACAGCCGCGCTGCTCTCGAGCTACGGCATCGAGAACATGGCGATCAACCGCTATCGCTGGCTCGCCAACACGCCGCGCGCCCACATCACCAACCAGCGCACGATGGAGGTGTTGCGCGACCTTGGCCGGGTGGTGGAAGACGAGGCCTACCTGCATGCCAGTCCGCAGGAGATCATGGGCGAAAACGTGTTCTGCACCGCGCTGGCCGGCGAGGAGCTGGGGCGGCTCAAGACCTGGGGCACCCATCCGACGTCGAAGGCCGAACATCTGCTTTCGTCTCCCACGCTCATGAACGACCTGCCGCAGACATTCATGGAGCCGCTGCTGTTCAAGACCGCCTGTTCGCGCGGCACGCAGGCCCGCATGTCGACCGAGTATGTCAGCCACGAGCAGGATGCAGACGGCGTCACCACCACGTGCCGCGACCGGCTGACCGGCAAGGATTTCACCATCCGCTCGAAATTTCTCGTCGGTGCGGATGGCAGCAATTCACTGGTGGCGCAGCATATCGGCCTGCCCTTCGAGGGCAAGATGGGCGTCGCTGGTTCGATGAACATCATCTTCAAGGCCGATCTGACCAAGTATGTCGCGCATCGTCCGTCGGTGCTCTATTGGGTACTTCAGCCGGGCTCGAATGTCGGCGGTATCGGCATGGGCCTAGTGCGCATGATACGTCCGTGGAACGAATGGCTGATCAATTGGGGATACGACATCAACGAAGGCGTGCCCAAGGTCAATGAGGCGTTCGCAAGGGGCGTCGCCCGCGACCTGATCGGCGATCAGGATATCGATATCGAAATCACGTCCGTCTCCACTTGGACGGTCAACAATTGCTACGCGGCGCGTGCGCACAAGGGACGTGTCTTCTGCATGGGCGACGCCATCCATCGCCATCCGCCATCGAACGGGCTGGGCTCCAACACCTCGATCCAGGATGGCTTCAATCTCGCGTGGAAGCTGGCAATGGTCGTCAAGGGCCAGGCCGGCCTCGGCCTGCTCGAGTCCTATACCAACGAACGTGCCCCCGTGGCCAAGCAGATCGTCACCCGTGCCAACCAGTCGATCGAGGAGTTCGGCCCGATCTTCGGTGCGCTCGGACTGCTGGATTCGATCGACCCGGTGAAGATGCAGCAGAACATGGATGCCCGCTGCGACGACAGCGACAAGGGCGAGGCGCAGCGCGAAGCACTCCGCAAGGCGATCGCATTCAAGATCTACGAATTCGACGCGCATGGCGTGGAAATGAACCAGCGCTATCAATCGGGTGCGGTGGTGACTGACGGCAAGCCCGAACCCGTTTTCGAAAAAGACAGGGAACTGCACTTCCATCAGACGACGTGGCCCGGCGCACGCCTGCCGCATGCCTGGCTGTTCGACGCCGCCAACGCAAAGGTCTCTACGCTCGACTTGTGCGGACACGGTCGCTTCTCCGTGCTGACGGGCATTTCCGGCCAAGCCTGGGCAGACGCCGCAAAGCGGATCGCCGGCGAATTCGGGTTCGAAATCTCGGCCCACGTCATTGGTCCACGCCAGAAATGGCAGGATCACTACGGCGACTGGGCCCGCGCGCGCGAAGTCGGTGATTCCGGCGTCGTCCTTGTGCGGCCCGATCATCATGTCGCCTGGCGCGCGGAAGGCATGGACGCCGACCCTGAAGCCGAGCTCCGCCGCGTTCTCAACTCCATTCTACAAAAGTGAGATGACAATGGAAGCGCATGAAAGAGGCTTTTTCACCGAGGAAGATTCCGTCGCGGTCGTCACCGGTCGTAATCAGAACGCCAAAGACGAACGGCTGAAACACGTGATGGAAGTCATCACCCGCAAGCTGCACGAGGCGGTCAAGGAGATCGAACCGACGCAGGACGAATGGATGCAGGCGATCCTGTTCCTCACCCGCACCGGCCAGATGTGCAACGAATGGCGCCAGGAATATATCTTGCTCTCGGATGTGCTGGGCGTGTCGATGCTCGTGGATGCGATCAACAACCGCAAGCCATCGGGCGCTTCGGAGAGTACGGTGCTCGGACCCTTTCACGTCGCCGACGCGCCGGAACTGCCGATGGGCGCCAATATCTGCCTCGACGCCAAGGGGGAGGATATGTTCATCGAAGGCCGTATCCTCAACACCGAGGGCAGGCCGATCGCAGATGCGGTCATCGATGTCTGGCAGGCGAATGACGAAGGCTTCTACGATGTCCAGCAAAAGGGCATCCAGCCCGATTTCAACCTACGCGGCATTTTTCGCACCGGGCCGGATGGCCGCTACTGGTTCCGCGCCGTCAAGCCGAAGTTCTACCCGATCCCGGACGACGGCCCGGTGGGCCAGTTGCTCGGCCAACTCGGCAGGCATCCCTACCGACCCGCCCATCTGCATTACATCATCAAGGCCGATGGCTATGACACGCTCGTCACCCACATTTTCGACCCCGACGACCCCTATATCAATTCCGACGCCGTATTCGGCGTGAAGGAAAGCCTGCTGGCCAAGTTCAACAAGGCTCATGATCCGGCACGCGCGCGGGAATATGGCTTCGCTGGTGATTTCTGGGATGTTGATTACGACTTCGTCCTTGCCAGGAAAGGCGAGGCGTGAGGCTTACGCCATCGGCCTTCGGTCTCGCTCGGCCATGAACGGCCCATGCGCCCATGCAATTGCGCTGTCGTGCTTCTCGATCATCCGGCGGAGTTCGGAGAATTCCCGCCGGAGATGGCCGATGAACTTTCGGCTCGCGGGATTGGCATAGGGTTTGCGCTTGGTCATGATGCCAAGCGCGCGTTCGGGCTGCGGAATGTCGAGCGGAATGACGGTGATCTTGTTTTCGCGGCGGAAGGAAAAGGCGACGGAAAACGGCATCAGCGCGAGCGCGTCGGTGTCGGTCAGATAGTTGATGACGCTGAGCAGCGATCCGCCGGCATAGCGGATCGCCACTTCAGGAATGCCGAGCGTTATCAGGATGTTGTGCAGGTCGAGCACCAGCGGCGAGCCCGGCAGCGGCGCCACCCACGGATAGTGCACGATGTCCTCGATCGCGATGGTGCGCTTGTGCACCAGGGGATGGCCGACGCTGCAGGCCAGCACGTTGCGGGCCGAGAGAATGGGCTCGAACGCATAGTCCGCCCTCAGGTCCGAAGCGCCGGTCGGTGTCACCGCAACATCGATCTGTCCGGATTCCAGGCCTGCCGTCAGGTCGGGATAATTGCCATAGGATTGGTCTATCATGATCCCCGGTTCGCTCCGCTGGAAGGAGGCGATCATCGGCGAGATCACGGCATCCATGAAGAAGGGAACGCCTCCGATGCGGACCCGGCCGGACGAGCCGGATTTGAAGCTGCGGATGATCTCGTCCGCCTTTCTCGATGACGACAGGATGGCCTTGCCCTGCTGGCCGAGCTGTGCGCCCAAAGGCGTCGGCTGCATGGGCCTGCGTCCGGCGATGAAAAGGTCCTCGCCGATCCGCTTTTCCAGCGTGGAAATCGTGCGCGATACGGCCGATTGTGTCATGCCGAGCAGCGCGGCACCCTCGGTCACGCCCCCGGTCTCAATGACGGCGGCCAGCTGCACAAGATGTCTCTCATCGATTTTCATAGCAAATTGCTATAATAGTTATGAGTAATGTCAACAAGGGCCTATCCGAGGCGTGTATAGTACCCCCAGCTCTGGAATGACACGTGGGAGACGTGCCGGAGAGATCAGATTCTTGAGGAGGAGAACGCGCGATGGCTTTCATCAGCGGATATCACCATTTGACGCTCAGCACCGACGGCGTGCAGGAAGACTACGATTTTTACACAAAGATACTCGGTCTCTATTCGGTGAAGCGGACCGTGCTGTTCGACGGCACCATTCCCGTTTATCACCTGTACTACGGCGCGCGCGACGGCGATGCCTCGACCATCATCACGACATTTCCCTTCCGCAAACCGGGGGTTTTCGGGCGCCGCGGCACCAACCAGTCGAAAATTATTCAGCAGGCGATCCCTGTCGGCTCAGCCGACTATTGGGTCGACCGCCTGAATTCCAAGGGCATCGAGGCGGCGAAGTTCAGCCGCTTCGGCCTGACCCGCGTCGGCTTTAAGCATCCCTGCGGCATTCCGCATGAGCTGGTGGAAAGCCCGGCCGACACGCGTCCCTCGATCGTCAACGAAGCGCAGGGCGTGGCTGCGGAGCATGGCATCAAGGGCATTTACGGTGCGGCGATCGCCGTCTTCGACCGCACGTCGATGGATGACTTCCTCACCGTCGGCCTGGCAATGAAGAAGGAGGCCGACAGTGACGAAGGCCTGATGTTCTCCGTGCCAAACAATGACGGTCCGAGCAGCATGGTGGAAATCCTGCATGAGCCCAACGATCGCCAGGGCACCTGGACGCTCGCTGGCGGCACCATCCATCATCTCGCGCTCAATACCCTCAACGAAGAGAACCAGCTGACGCTCAAGGCCCATCTCGAAGGCCTCGGCTTCACCGACGTTTCCGACCAGAAGGACCGCAACTATTTCAAGTCCTGCTATGTCCGCTCGCCGGGCGGCGCCCTGTTCGAAATTGCCTGGTCGGTCGAGGGCGGCTGGGCGCTCGACGAGCCTCCGGGCAAGATCGGTACGACGCTGGTATTCCCGCCCTGGTTCGAGGATCGCCGGGCAGAACTGATCGCCGGGCTCGAACCCGCCAATTTCTGAGAAGCGCCATGGAGACCCATGATCTTCCATTGCGCTTGGGCGTCCCGCCTGCCGAGGCGAAAGTCCTCTGCGTGTTTGTCCACGGGCGCACCCAGGCGCCCGAGGACATGCGCGAACAGGTGGTCGAGCGGCTCAGGACAGCGGGCATCTCCTTCGTGTTGCCGCGTGCTGCCGGCAACAGCTGGTACGACGCCCGCGCAACCGATCCGCTGACGGAGGAGTCGCGTCGTCAGCTCAGCGCCTCGCTTGTCTATATCAGAGACATCGTTACCGAATTCGCGCGGACTGCCGGGCGCTCCTTGCCTATGCTCGTCGGCGGCTTCAGCCAGGGCGCCTGCCTGACGCTCGAATACGCGATGAAATACGGGCCCTGGGATGGGGGAATGGTCAACCTCACCGGCTGCCGTGTCGGCACTGCGAACTGCGATCGACCTTTCGCCGATCTCGATCGCATGCCGGTCTATCTCACGGGTTCCGACAAAGATCCGTGGATACCGGTCGAGGCCTTCGCGGGGGCGGCGGAAGCACTCGGCAAGGCACGCGCCGAACTGCGCTGCGACATCTTTCCGGACCGGGGGCACGAAGCGTCCGACACGGAACTGGCGCAACTCGATGAAATACTGGCGGGGCTGGCCTCCGGCAGGAAACCGTTCCGGCCGGTCGCCGGATAGTCACGCTTTCGATGCGTCATGGTGGGAGAAAAACATGATAAGGCGAAGAACACTTCTGCAAGGCACCGCCGCGATGGCGGTGGGAACCTCTTTCGGGGCCTTTCCGGCGCCGGCAATATCGCAGAATGCCAGGATCAAACTGGGTTATGTCAGCCCGCAGACCGGACCGCTTGCGGCATTCGCTGAAAGCGACAAGTTCAACATCGATGCCTTCCTGGCGACCGATATCGGCAAGAATTTCGAGATCATCGTCAAGGACAGCCAGTCCAATTCCAACCGCGCCGCCGAGGTCGCCAAGGAACTCATAGTTTCCGACAAGATCAATCTGATGCTCGTGGCATCCACGCCGGAGAACACCAATCCGGTTGCCACGACATGTGAGGCCGAGGAGATTCCCTGCATCTCGACAAAGGCTCCGTGGCAACCCTGGTTCATCGGCCAACAGGGCAATCCCGGCGATCCGGCGTCGTGGAAGCCGTTCAACTTCGCATACCACTATTTCTGGGGTCTCGAGGATGTCATCGCGGTCTACACCAACATGTGGGCGCAGCTTGATACCAACAAGAAGGTCGGTGGCCTGTTCCCGAACGACGGTGACGGCAACGCCTGGGGTGATCCCCAAAATGGCCTCAAGCCGGGACTGGCGGCGGTCGGCTTCGAACTCAACGACCCGGGTCGCTATCAGAACCTGAGCGACGATTTCACCGCCCAGATCAACGCCTTCAAGGCTGCCGGCACCGATATCATCACCGGTGTCGTCATCCCGCCGGATCTCACAACTTTCTGGAACCAGGCCAAGCAACAGGGCATGAAGCCGAAGGCGGTCACGGTTGCCAAGGCGATCCTGTTCCCGCAATCGGTCGAGGCACTCGGCGAGAACGGCCACAATCTGTCGTCGGAAGTCTGGTGGTCGGCCAGCCATCCCTTCAAGTCTTCCATTACCGGACAGTCTTCGGCGGAGCTGGCGGCGGAATTCACCGCCAAGACCGGCAGACCCTGGACGCAGCCGATCGGCTTCATCCATTCACTGTTCGAAATGGCGTCCAATGTGATGGGGAGGGTCGAGGACGTGACCGATGCGGAAGCCATTGCTGCCGCGATCGCCTCGTCCAAGGTCGACACGGTCGTCGGCCATATCGAATGGAACGGCGCCGGCCTGCCGCCTTTTGCGGCCAAGAACGTCGCCAAGACGCCGTTGGTTGGTGGCCAGTGGCGCCGTCAGTCGGATGGCAAGTTCGAACTTGTTATTGTCGATAACAAAACCGCCTCCTTCATTCCCGCAGGCGGCACGATGGAACCGTTGGCCTGACAGGGCGGCGGTCAGGATCAAAGCCAGCGAAGCTGAGAACTTCGCTGGCTTCTTTGTTTTGTGACAGCGCTGCCGCGTCATCGCCCGAAGGGCAGATCAAGTAATCTTTTCCGGTTTCGCATTGGCCTGCCCATTCACGCGATAAGCCAGTTGGGCGCGTGTCAGGCCGAGAAGCCGCGCTGCGGCGGAAAGATTCCCCCCCGCGCGTTCGAGCGCCGCCCGATAAACCGACTGCTCAAAATCTGGAAGCGAGAACGCCTGCGACTCCAACAAGTTGTCGAGCAGGGACGACAACGTCGTCCTGTCTTTGTCACAGACGGTGGGCATTGCGCTGAGCCGCGAAAGCTCTCCCTCGATCTCCTTTGCAGTAATTGGCTTCTTATTCGTGTGGCCCGCAAGCACGGCAGTCAGCACGCTGCGCATCTGGTGCAAGTTGCCCGGCCAGGCAAAGTCTTCGATCCATTTCGCGGCCCCATTGTCCAGAGCGGCCACCTCCATCCCCATCCGCGTGGTGATCATGGGCAGCAGTTCTGCCGCGATATCAGCGCGATGGCCGGCGCGCTCGGCGAAGGCCGGCAGGCGTACTGTCAGCGCCGTGAGTGCCGAACGGAGCTCGATCGACAGACCCGGCAAGCCTGCAGACCGGCCTTCTTCCGAAAGGGCGATGATGCGTGGCCCGCCGCCGAGAATTCCATTCTCGATTGCGCGCGCGAGGTGACGTTGGATTTCGTTCGGGACATGCTCGACGCCATCGATCAGGATCGTCTCTCCGCCGGACTTTCGCTTGGCGGCCTTGCCGGGAGAAGCGATTTCCGCGCAGAGTTCAAGATCGACATGAGCGCCGAATACCCGCCGCATCTCCGTCGCGTGCATCGCGGATGCATTGTGAAGATAACGCGCCGCCCGGCTCCGACCCGTTCCGGTGGCACCGGTGATGAGAACCGGCAATGCCATCGGCGCGAGCAGATCGAGCTGCGATCGGATTGGGGCCAGCAGCACCCGGTCAAGTCCGCCAAGCGATTGTTCACTTGCCGGACCGCCCACCCGCAGAGGTCCGGCGGCGACCGGTTCCGGCGTGGCTATGATCCGCTCGCGAAAGAGCTGAACTTCTGGATCGGAGGCGCCCCATCCATCGGCGTGCTTGCCGACGACACGACAATGGCTGTGCCCCTGGCCGGCACATTCGACCTCCTTGTAGACAATCAGCGTATCGAAGAATTCGCTCGCATAACCCGAGGCATAGCCCAACTGTGTCCAGCAGACCGGATCGGGGGAGGGCCGGTTGCCGCTGCGGAATTCGGCAGCTTCCGCGCTGTCGTGCCAGAGGAACTCAGCCGTAAGCTTCTGCTTACGGAAATCATAGGTGTTGAACACCGTTTCGACCCGTACCACGCCGCTGAATGTGTGAAGCCTTGTGCCTGCCGTAAAGGCATCGCGCGCGTTCAGATTGGGCCAACTGGCACGGACGAACCGGGCATCAGATTGGCCCGACAAGAAGCCCAGTCGCATCAGGAAAACACGCGTCTCATGTGTACCGATCATGCGTGTGAGTTCGCGCCGCAGAACGCTGCTGACCGCCGTTCTCTGCATGACGATGCGATCGCCGTTCAGGCTGATCATGCCATTGCTGGGATTGAAGATGATGCTGGACAACAATTCCCGGACGGTCGGACTGCCGCCGCGATCCAGCACTTTCGACATCTCGATCGGAGCCTTCAAGACATGTCCTCCTCAGGTCGCAAACGCTTGAATTTGCAGCTTGCGGAGTTTCATCAAATCGTCAAGTGAATTTGCTTATATAGTCAATTCGCTTTCTTCACTTTGACATTGCAACGCAGCAAAAGTGCAAAATAAATTAATTTATATCAACAGCTTATATTTTTTCTCGTTTAAACTGAGCCTAGTGCCATCCGATTATTTGACAGCATCA
>Ga0164290_1002834_pt1 | contig 10110 bp, 10 predicted proteins | sample Micstemetagenome_FD_108782 | JGI IMG/M metagenome (GOLD analysis project Ga0164290, IMG submission 108782) | Contaminated culture microbial community from soil near Moab, Utah, USA - Microcoleus steenstrupii SON62 (Illumina Assembly) | ecosystem: Environmental > Terrestrial > Soil > Soil crust...
GGGCGGAACTGGACCGGGTGGAGGAATTCGCGGGCCGGTTTCCGGGCTGGGCGCAGGCCCTGATCGCGCTGGAGCGGCGGGCGGCGGGGCTGGAGCGGGTGGTGGAGGCGTTGAACGACCGCATGACGCATGACCCGCATCTGTCGGCCACGCTGCATGAGATGCTGTCGGCGGTGTCTTCCGTGCGGACCACGGCGGAGATCCTGGCCGAGCCGGGCGAGATTGACCTGGAATGGCAGGGGCGGTTCCTGCGCAACCTGTTTGCCGATAGCGAACGCCTGGCGGCGGGGTCAGAGGCGCTGGTGGCCTATCTGGACGGGTCGGAACAGGCGGGGGTGCAGGGCATCGCCGCGCCGCAGGAAGAGCTGGAGGGCTGGCTGGCGGGGCGGGGCTGGCATCTGCCGGAACTGGAGCCGGGCGGGGCTGGCGAGGCGGCGCTGCGGGCGGAACTTGGGGCGCTGGCCTCGGGGGCGGCGCGGGCGATGGCGGCGGATTGGGTGGCGCAGGCGGCGCGGGAGGCCGAGGCGCTGCCGCTGTCGGTGCTGGAGGCGGAAATCGCCCGGGCCGGGGCGGCGGGGCCGGATCCGCTGCGGATCGCTGCGGCGCGGGGGATGAGCGTGACGGCGGTGCTGCGGCGGCTGGCGCTGATGCCGGGATCGGAGGCGGGGCTGGTGGTCTGCGATGCCTCGGGCACTCTGGTGTTCCGCAAGCCGGCAGAGGGCTTTGCGCTGCCGCGCTTCGGGGCGGCCTGCCCGCTTTGGCCGATCTTTGCGGCGCTGGGGCGGCCGATGAGCCCGGTCCGGGCCGAGATGGCCACGGCGGGGCGCGGGGCGCGGCGGTTCCGGGCGCTGGCCTGGTGCGGGATCAGCCATCCCGAGGGGCTGGCGGGGGTGGAGTTGCGCGAGGCGGCGATGCTGTTCTGGCCGGTGGGACGGGCCGCGCCCGGCACCGCGCGGGAGGGCGAGGTGCTGCGCGTCGGGTCGAGTTGCCGGATCTGCGCGCGCGTGGATTGTCCCGCGCGGCGGGAGCCGTCGATCGTGGGCGCGGCAGGATAGGCGGGCTGTCCCCGTCTGCCGCGCCGACTGTCTGCCATGCCGGTTGGCCTGCAGCTTTGACAGGGGGCAAGGAATCGGGGCATCGTTGGCGCAGACACCCGGCAGCAGACCGGGAAAGGGAAGACCGGACGGGAAGGGGAGGGGTTTCGGCCCGGCACCCCTGGGGGGATGCGTGGGATGGCGAGCCATGTCCTGTTGATCGAGGACGAGCCGAATATCGCCGAGGCGATACGGTTCATCCTGAGCCGCGATGGGTGGCAGGTCTCGACTTTGGGCGACGGGATCGGGGCGGCGGAGCGGGTGCGGGAAGAGCGGCCGGATCTGGTCATCCTGGACCTGATGCTGCCCGGCTGTTCGGGTCTTGAGGTGGTGGAGGCGATCCGCGCCGATCCGGTGACCGGGACCACGCCCGTGTTGATGCTGACCGCCAAGGGGCAGGGGCGCGACCGCGAGGCGGCAGAGCGCGCCGGGGTGGACCGATTCATGACCAAGCCGTTTTCTAATGCAGAGATCCTGGCCTCGGTCCGGGATCTGGTCGCGCGATGAGACGGCCGCGGGCGCCGCTTTTCCTGAAGCGGGGAAGCTATCGCAAGCGGCGGCTGCGCGACGGGGCGCGGCTTCTGCCGGTGCTCGGGCTGTTCCTGTTCCTCTTGCCGATCCTTCGGGGGCCGGGGCAGGCCGGCACGGCCGAGACGGCGCGGGATGGCATCTATGTCTTTGCCGTCTGGCTGGGCCTGGTTCTGGTCGCGGCGGTGATCGCGCCGGGACTGAGCAAGGACGGCGCGGAGGATGCGGCAGGGCCGGCAGGCGAAGGCGAGGGCGGCTGAACCATGCCCTTCAACCTGCTGGTCCTGTCCTGCCTGGCCTATGTGGCGATGCTGTTCACCGTGGCCTTCCTGGCCGAGCGGCGCGCGGCGATGGGGCGGATCGGCTGGCTGCGGTCGCCGATGATCTACACGCTGTCGCTGTCGATCTATTGCACAGCCTGGACCTTTTACGGCGCCGTTGGCTATGCCGCGCGGTCGGGGCTGGAATTTGTCACCATCTATCTGGGGCCGACGCTGGTATTCGTCGGCTGGTGGCTTTTGCTGCGCAAGCTGGTGGCGATCGGGCGCAAGCAGCGGGTGACGTCGATTGCGGACCTGATCTCGTCACGCTTTGGCAAGTCGAACCTGCTGGGCGTGGTGGTGACGCTGCTGGCCGTGGTGGCGGCGACGCCTTACATCGCGTTGCAGCTGCAATCGGTGACGCTGTCCTTCAGCGTCTTTGCCAGCGGCACGCCCGAAGGCTGGGCCCTGCCGGACCCTGATGCCACTGCGATCTGGGTGGCGGGGGGGCTGGCGCTGTTCACCATTCTTTTCGGCACGCGGAACCTGGATGCCAAGGAACAGCATCACGGCGTGGTTCTGGCCATCGCGGTGGAGGCGGTGGTGAAGCTGGTCGCGCTGCTTGCGGTGGGGATCTTCGTGACCTGGGGCCTGGCCGGGGGGCCGGCCGAACTCTTTGCGCGGATCGACGCTTCGGCCATCGCGGATTGGGAGGTGCAGCCGGGGCGATGGGCCGGGCTTCTGTTCGTGTCGGGCGCGGCGGTGATCTGTCTGCCGCGGATGTTCCAGGTGATGATCGTCGAGAGCGGGGAAGAGCGGCACATGGCCCGGGCAAGCTGGGCCTTTCCGCTTTATCTGCTGCTGATGAGCCTGTTCATCATCCCGATTGCCGTGATCGGGCTGGAGCGGATGCCAGAGGGGTCCAACCCCGACATGTTCATGCTGACCCTGCCCTTGGCCGAAGGGCAGGGGGCGCTTGCCATGTTGGCCTTTCTGGGCGGGTTTTCCAGTGCCACCTCCATGGTGATCGTGGAAAGCATCGCGCTGGCCACGATGGTTTCCAACCATGTGGTCATGCCGATCTGGCTGCGGCTGCGGCCCAAGGCGGCGATGTCGGGCGATGTGCGGCGGATCGTGATCCTGTCGCGGCGTCTGGCCATCGTGGCCGTGCTGACGCTGGGCTATCTGTATTACCGCCTGTCGGGCGGGTCGGCCGCACTGGCCGCCATCGGGCTGATTGCCTTTGTCGGCATGGCGCAGGTCTTGCCGGTGCTGGTGGGGGGGCTTTACTGGCGCGGCGCGACCAAGGCCGGTGCGGTGGCGGGGCTGGTGACGGGCTTTGCCGTCTGGGCCTATACGCTCTATCTGCCGTCCTTCGGGCCGGGGGCGGCCCTTTCCGGTGCGGTCTTTGACAACGGGCTGGCGGGGATCGGCTGGCTGCGGCCGCAGGCGCTGTTCGGGGTGGAGGGGATGGACCCGCTGCTGCATGCGCTGTTCTGGTCCATGGCGCTGAATTGCGGGGCGTTCTGCCTGGTATCGCTGCTGACCTTTCCGGGGCCTGTGGAGCGGATGCAGGGCGTGGCCTTCGTGAATGTCTTTGACGAGGAAGCGGGGCCGCAGGGTTGGGCGCGCGGACGGGCGGAGCCGGAGGCGCTGTTGGTGATGACCCAGCGGATCCTGGGCGACGAGGCGGCGCTGAGCCTGTTCGAGGCGGAGGCCCGGGCGCAGGGCAAGGCCGGGTTTCTTCCGGATGCCACACCGGATTTCGTGGCGGGGCTGGAGCGGCGGCTGGCCGGTTCGGTGGGGGCGGCGACGGCCCATGCGATGATTTCCCAGATCGTCGGGAGAGCGACGGTATCGGTAGAGGATCTGATGGCGGTGGCGAACGAGACCGCGCAGATCATGGAATATTCCGCCGAACTGGAGGCGCAGCGCGAGGAACTGACCCGCACCGCGCGCCAGTTGCGCGAGGCGAATGAGAAGCTGACCCAGCTTTCGGTGCAGAAGGACGCGTTCCTGAGCCAGATCAGCCATGAATTGCGCACGCCCATGACGTCGATCCGGGCCTTTTCCGAGATCCTGACCGAAGGTGATCTGCCGCCCGAGATGGTGGCGAATTATGGCCGGATCATCCATGAGGAGGCGATCCGCCTGACGCGGCTGCTGGATGACCTGCTGGATCTGAGCGTGCTGGAAAACGGGTCGGTGCAGTTGAACCTGGGCCTGGCCAACCTGCAGCAGATGATCGACCGGGCGCTGGCGGCGGCAAGCCATACGCGGCCCGAGCGGGATTTCGTGATCTTTCGGGACCTGCCGTCGGAAAACCTGTTCCTGAAGACGGATGCGGACCGACTGGTGCAGGTCTTCATCAACCTGATCTCGAATGCGCGGAAATATTGCGATGCCGCCGCGCCGGAACTGCGGATCACCGTGCGGAATCGGGCGGGGAAGGTGACGGTGGATGTCATCGACAACGGATCAGGCATTCCCAAGCAGAGCCAGGGCATCATCTTCGAGAAATTCGCCCGCCTGACCGACCAGACCCGCGCCGGGGGGGCGGGGTTGGGCCTGGCCATCTGCCGGGAGGTGATGGCCAATCTGGGCGGGACCATCGCCTATCTGCCGGGGCAGGGCGGGGCGGCGTTCCGTGTGACGCTGCCGCTGCGGCTGGAACGGAAGGCTGCTTAACCCTTTCTTTGCAGGAATCGCCGCAGGATGCGCCGTGATGGTTAGGCGGGGTCGGGCATGGCGTTGCTGCGGATGAAGGGTGTTCAGGCCGAGGCTGCGGGGGCGGATGCGGCCGCGGTCGAGAAGGCCTGGACGCTGGCGCTGGCCCGCGCGGCGCGGGATGAAATGGCGGTGGCGCTGTCGCTGCAGGATTTCCGGGCCGGGCGGCGGACGCTGGCGGAACTGGTGGAAATGCTGCCGGAACCGGCGCTGATCGCGGCGCTGGACGAAGGCACGGGCGAGGCGACCGGCTGCGTCGTGCTGGATGGCGCGGTGATGGCCGGCATGGTGGAGGCGTTGACGACCGGCACGGTGACCGCGGGCCCGGCCCGACGGCCCACCCGGACGGATGCGGCATTGCTGGCCCCGGTGCTCGATCGGGCTTTGGCGGGGTTCGAGGCGGCGGCGGGCGAGGCGGGGCTGGTCGACTGGGCGCGCGGGTTCCGCTTTGCGGCGACGGTTGAGGGCGGGCGCGGGCTGTCCCTGCTGCTGGAGGATGCGCTGTACCGCGTTCTGGAGGGCGAGGTGGATCTTGGCTCCGGCGCGCGGCAGGGGCGGATGCTGCTGGCCGTGCCGGATGGGCGGGCCCCGGTGGTACTGCCCAAGGCGCCCGAGGCAGATGCCCGCTTTGCCGAAGATCTGGCGGCGCAGGTGGCGGAGGCGAAGGTGCGGCTGGACACAGTTCTTCTGCGGCTGTCCCTGCCTTTGGGGGCGGTGATGGGGTTGCAGGTGGGGCAGGAACTTGCCCTACCACGCGCCGATATCGGGCGGATCTCGCTGGAGGGGATGGACGGGCGCAAGGTGGGCGCCGGGCGTCTGGGACGGCAGGGCAACCTGCGCGCGGTGCGGCTGACCGCGGAAGAGACGGCAGGTATGGCGGAGTTGCCCGCGCTGCGGGTGGAAGGGCTGTGATGCAGGATCCGGTGCGGTTCGGGGCGAGGCAGTGGGCGGCGTTTGGCTGGTTCGTCGGGTGTCTGGCGGCCTGGTTGGGCGGTTGCCGCGCGCAGGTCGTGGCTGCCGGGATGGTGCGTCGGGCGATGTCACGACGCAGCGCGGGCGTGACCCGGTTGCCTGTGCCACGGGGACCAGGTGCCGGGCCCGTCCTGCGACAGGCGGCCCGCCCCGGCCCCCGGCGGACCGGGGCGGTTCAGCCCTTCTGCGAAAGGTTTTCCAGCGTGGGGCGCAGATGTTCCAGCTGATATCCGAAGCGGGCAGGAATGCCGATCAGATCCTCCACCGGCAGGCGACCGGCATGCGCAAGGGCCCAGACCACGGAAGAGCGGTTGCCGCTGGCGCAATAGGCGAAGACCGGGCCATCGGCGGCCTCGATCGCGGCGCGCTGGGCGGTGACATTGTCCAGGGTCATGGCGCCCCCGATCACCGGATTGGCGATGAAGGCCAGTCCCAGCGCCTCGGCCGCGCCCCGCATCACGTCGGTATGCAGGTCGGGGGGAATTTCGCCATCGGGGCGGTTGTCGATGATGGTCGTATATCCGGCGGCCTTGATCGCGGGCAGGTCGGCAGGGTCGATCTGGGGCGAAACGGCATAGGTCGGGGTCAGGGTGCGGATATCCATCCTCTACTCCTCTGGCGGGCGGGCGGCGGTCAGGCCGCCGCCGTGTACCGGTCAAGCCGCGCGCGGGCGGCGGGTGCCGCGACCATACCCGCGACCATCGCGAGAAGGAAGACCGCTCCGCCGGTTCCGCCCCAGCCGAGCGAGGCGAGGGCCGGACCGGGGCAAAGACCGGCGAGGCCCCAGCCCGCGCCAAACAGGACGGAGCCAAGAACAAGGGGGCTGTCCACCTTGCTGCCCGAGGGGTTGGGGGTGGCAATGAAGGGGATGGGATCGCCGAGGAGCGCGGTGCGGCGGCGCGCGGCGACGCGCCAGGCGATGGCCATGGGCAGGATCGCCCCACCCATGACAAAGGCGAGGGTGGGATCCCAGTCGCCGAAGACATCAAGCCAGCCCTGCACCTTCGTGGTGTCGGTCATGCCCGAGATCAGGAGGCCGAGGCCGAAGATGGCCCCCGAAACGGCGGCAAATAGGATGCGTTTCATCGGTCAGATCCAGCCCAGGACATGGCGGCCCAGCACCATCACGATGCCGCCCGCGAGGATGTAGAAGACAGTGGCGGTGATCCCCCGCAGCGAAAGCCGCGAGATGCCGCAGACCCCATGGCCAGAGGTGCAGCCATTGGCGAGCCGCGTGCCGAGGCCAACCAGCAGGCCCCCTGACAGGATCAGAGCCCAGTTGGAGGTGAGATGCGTCTCGGCCCCGCCCCAAAGCGCGGCCGCGGCGGCCGGCACGAGGATGAGGGACAGCAGGAAGGCGCCGCGTTCGGCCCAGGCCGCGCGGTCACTGCCATCCACCAGACCGCCAAGGATGCCGGATGCGCCCATGATGCGTCCATTCACCAAGAGGTAAAGCGCGGCGGCGCTGCCGATGAGGAGGCCACCGATCAGCCCCCAGAGCCATGCGATGTCAAACATGCGTCTTTTCCTTTCTGCCGCCCTGCGCCATCTGCCCGGCCATCCCGGGAAGGGCATCAGAGCCGGTTTATCGGCACCTTCAGGTAGCTTGCGCCGTTGTCTTCCGGTTCGGGCATATGGCCGGCACGCATGTTGATCTGCAACGACGGAATGATCAGGCGCGGCATGGCCAGAGTGGCGTCGCGGTCCCGGCGGAGGGTGACGAAGGCCTCTTTCGCGCGGCCGGCCCCGATATGGACATTGCGTGCCTTCTGGTCGCCCACGGTGGATTCCCAGGCATAGACATCACGCCCCGGCGCCTTGTAATCGTGGCCGACAAAGAGGCGGGTGGTATCCGGCAGGGCAAGGATGCGCTGGACGCTGTCGAACATCGCTTCCGCCGAACCGCCGGGAAAGTCGCAGCGGGCGGTGCCGAAATCGGGCATGAACAGCGTATCGCCGACAAAGGCCGCATCGCCGAAGACATAGGTGAGGCAGGCGGGCGTATGGCCGGGTGTGTGCATCACGTCACCCCGCAACTGGCCGATCATCAGGCTGTCGCCGTCGCGGAAAAGCCGGTCGAACTGTGACCCGTCCCGCTGGAAGCGGGTGCCTTCGTTGAAGATCTTGCCGAAGGTTTCCTGCACCGTGGTGATGTGTTCGCCGATCCCGATACCACCGCCCAGCCGCTCCTGGATATAGGGCGCGGCGGAGAGGTGATCGGCATGGACATGGGTTTCGAGGATCCAGTGCAGATCCAGCCCCCGGTCGCGGATGAAGGCGATGACGGCATCGGCCGAGCGGGTATCGGTGCGACCCGAGGCATAGTCGAAGTCCAGCACGGAATCGATCACCGCGCAGGCGCGCCCGTCCGGTTCTTGCACCAGATAGGTGAGGGTGTTTGTCGCCTCGTCGAAAAAGGCGTGCACGGCGGGATGCATCGGGAGTCCTTCCGTTCTGTCGGCGGTCTGGCAGCGGTCTGGCCGCGTCCTGGCCGCGTCCTGGCCCAGATATGGGGCAGGGGAAATGTATCACAAGATGTGAATGTATCAAACCATGCACGGGGTTGATCGAAGTCAAGGCGGACGGGGGTGATCTGGCGACAGGATGGCGCGGTAGATGCAGGAGGGCGGGCGATGACATCCATAGCCAGACGCAAAGCAGAGCTTGAGGCGCGATTGGCCGATCTGAAGGGGCGGCTCGTGGGCATCGAGGCGGAGCTTGACTCGCACCAGTCGGCAGATTGGGAGGAACTGGCCACCGAACGCGAAGGCGACGAGGTGCTGGAAGGCATGGGGCTGAGCGGTCAGCAGGAGATCCGGATGATCGAGGCGGCCCTGCACCGGATCGACGTGGGCGAGTACGGCTTTTGCGGGAAATGCGGGGCGGAGATCGGCGCGGCGCGGCTGGAGGCGTTGCCCTATACGCCGTTCTGCCGGACCTGCGCGCATTGAGGGGGAGGGTGGATATGCCGAAGGCAACGGATCCGATCGGAATGGCCGCGCTGATGGGCGAGGCCGTGGAGGCGATGGCGGCAGGGCAGGCGATGGGTCTGGCGCTCTTGAAGGCCGAAATGGCGGCGCTGGCACAGGTGATGCCGGGCGCTGCCGGGCAGGAGCCCGAGGCCGAGGTCGAGCTTCGGCGTGCGGAGGAGGAGGCGGCGATGGAGGCCGGTTTCGACAATATGCCGGTGTGAGCCCGCCTGTGCCTGAGGCGTGGCATTGCCATTCCTGCGCGGCCTGCGCTTAATGTTCGAAAATGGCGGGTCGACGCGGGCGGGATGACATGGCTGAGGGCGAAGGGCAGGTGCTGCGGGTCGGGCGTATCGGCCCGGTGCTGGAGATCGTTCTGACCCATCCGCCGGCCAATGCTTTGGGCGCGGCGATCCGGCGGGCGTTGGCGGATGCGCTGGACCTTGCGGAAAGCACGGGTTGCGGGGCGGTGCTGATCCGGGGCGAGGGCGGCCTCTTTTCGGCCGGGGCGGATATTCACGAAATGGACGCGGGTGGGACTGGGCCATCGCTGGGCGCGCTTTGCGCCCGTGTGGAAGGGTTGGCCTGCCCGGTTGTTGCGCTGATCCAGGGGGTGGCGCTGGGCGGCGGGGCGGAACTTGCGCTGGCGGCGCATCTTCGGCTGGCGGAGGAAAAGGCGCGGATCGGCTTTCCCGAAGTGCGTCTTGGCCTGTGCCCCGGTGCGGGGGGAACGCAGCGCCTGCCGCGTCTGGTGGGGGCGGAGGCGGCGCTGGACCTGATGCTGACCGGGCGGAGCATGGGTGCGGCCGAGGCGCTGGCTTTGGGACTGATTGACCGGGTGATGACGGGGGATGCGCGGGACGCGGCGCTGGAGGCGGCGCAGGGGTTGGCCGCGGCGGGAAGCTGGCGGCGGACGGGCGATCTGCGGACCGGGTTTCGCGACGTGGCGGGCTATCGCGCGGCGCTGGCGGCCCGGCGTGAGAGGTTGCGCGATGCGCGCCTGCCGGCGCCGGGGCGGATCGTGGATTGCGTGGAGGCGGCCCTGCTGCTGCCGCTGGAGCAGGGGTTGGCCTTCGAGGGGGCGGCCTTTGGCGATCTGGTGGCATCGCCCGAATCCAAGGCTTTGCGGCATGTGTTCCGGGCCGAACGGGCGGCTCGGCGGTTGCCGCCGGTGATTCAGGCGGCTGTGCCGGGCGTGGTGGGGCCACAGCGGCTGTCGCTTTGGGGGGCGGGTGGAGAGGCGGCCGGGATCGCGCGGGCCGCGCTGCAGGCCGGGATGACCGTTGTGCTGGCCGATCCGGCCAAGGCTGCGCTGGTGGCCGCGCTGGAAGAGATCGCCGCAGCACAGGAGGCGGCCGTGACATCGGGGCAGATGACGCCCGAGGCGCGGGATGCCGATTGGGCGCGGCTGGTGCCGGCCGTGGGGCCGGCGCGGTTGGGCGAGGGCGAGGTGGTGCTGTCCACGCGGCCGGATCTGGCGCTGACGGTGACGCGGACGGTGCTGGCGCTGGGCGTGCCGGGGCCGAAAGGGGCGGTGAGCCTGTCGCTGGTGGCGCATGA
>Ga0164290_1002835_pt1 | contig 10108 bp, 19 predicted proteins | sample Micstemetagenome_FD_108782 | JGI IMG/M metagenome (GOLD analysis project Ga0164290, IMG submission 108782) | Contaminated culture microbial community from soil near Moab, Utah, USA - Microcoleus steenstrupii SON62 (Illumina Assembly) | ecosystem: Environmental > Terrestrial > Soil > Soil crust...
CTTCGCGCGTGACTACAACGAAGCCCTGGTGCACCAGGTGGTCGTGGCCTTCCAGGCCAACGCCCGTCAAGGCACCCGCGCTCAGAAGGACCGTGAACAGGTCCATCACTCGACCAAGAAGCCCTTCCGCCAAAAAGGCACCGGCCGCGCCCGCGCCGGTATGACCTCGTCGCCGCTGTGGCGCGGGGGCGGTCGCATCTTCCCGAACATGCCTGACGAGAACTTCTCGCACAAGCTGAACAAGAAGATGTACCGCGCCGGCATGGCTGCGATCCTGTCGCAGCTGGCCCGTGAAGGCCGCCTGGCGGTGGTGGATTCGATCTCGGTCGAAGCCCCCAAGACCAAGCTGCTGGCCGCCAAGTTCAAGGCCATGGGCCTGGACTCGGTGATGGTCATCGCCGACACCGTGGACGACAACCTGCTGCTGGCCTCGCGCAACCTGGCCAACGTGCTCGTCGTCGAGCCGCGCTACGCCGACCCGCTGTCCCTCGTCTTCTACAAGAAGGTGCTGGTGACCAAGGCTGCGGTCGAGCAACTCAAGGAGATGCTGGCATGAGCGTCACCAAGTATTCCGAAGGTCGTCTGGCCTCCGTGCTGCTCGCGCCCATCGTGTCCGAGAAGGCCACGCAAGTCGCCGAGAAGCACAACCAGGTGCTGTTCAAGGTCCTGCGCGACGCCACCAAGCCCGAGATCAAGGCCGCTGTTGAACTGATGTTCAAGGTCGAGGTCGAGTCGGTCAGCGTGGTCAACGTCAAGGGCAAGACCAAGCGCTTCGGTGGCCGTGCCGGCCGCCGCGACCACGTCAAGAAGGCCTACGTGGCCCTCAAGGCCGGTCAAGAGCTCAATTTCTCCGGGGAGGCCGCGTAAATGGCCATCGTCAAAGTCAAACCGACTTCGCCCGGCCGCCGTGGCGTCGTCAAGGTGGTGCACAAGCACCTCCACAAGGGCGCGCCCGAGGCTTCGCTGCTGGAGCCCCAGAAGCAGAAGTCCGGCCGTAACAACAACGGTCACATCACGATGCGCCACAAGGGCGGTGGTCACAAGCACCACTACCGCGTCGTGGACTTCAAGCGCAACAAGGACGGCATCCCCGCGAAGGTCGAGACCATCGAGTACGACCCGAACCGCACGGCCCACATCGCTCTGGTGTGCTATGCCGACGGCGAGCGCCGCTACGTGATCGCCCCGCGCGGCCTGGAAGTCGGTGCCACCATCCTGAGCGGCTCGGAAGCGCCGATCAAGGCTGGCAACGCGCTGCCCATCCGCAACATCCCGGTGGGTTCGACCATCCATTGCATCGAGCTGCAACCCGGCAAGGGTGCCCAGATGATCCGGTCGGCCGGCGCTTCCGCCGTCCTGATGGCTCGTGAAGGCGTCTACGCCCAGGTCCGTCTGCGCTCCGGCGAAGTCCGCCGCGTGCACATCGACTGCCGCGCCACCATCGGTGAAGTGAGCAACGAAGAGCACAGCCTGCGCCAGTACGGCAAGGCCGGTGCCATCCGCTGGAAGGGCATCCGCCCGACCGTCCGCGGCGTCGCCATGAACCCGGTGGATCACCCGCACGGCGGCGGTGAAGGCCGCACCGGCGAAGGCCAGGTCCCCGTGTCCCCGTGGAACACGATGACCAAGGGCTATCGCACTCGCAACAACAAGCGCACGCAGACGTTCATCGTCTCGCGTCGCAAGAAGTAAGGGCTAGGCCATGACTCGTTCGCTGAAGAAGGGCCCGTTCGTTGACCACCACCTGCAGGCCAAGGTCGACAAGGCGGTTGCCAACAAGGACAAGAAGCCCATCAAGACCTGGTCGCGCCGCTCGACGATCCTGCCCGAGTTCATCGGTCTGACGATCGCCGTGCACAACGGCAAGCAGCACGTGCCGGTCTATGTGTCTGACCAGATGGTCGGTCACAAGCTGGGTGAATTCGCACTGACCCGCACCTTCAAGGGCCACCCGGCCGACAAGAAGGCCGGGAAGAAGTAAGGACTAGAGACGATGGAAACCAAAGCAATCGTCCGTGGCGTCCGCCTGTCGCACGACAAGGGCCGCCTCGTGGCCGACATGATCCGCGGCAAGAAGGTGGATCACGCCCTCAACATCCTGACCTTCACCCAGAAGAAGGCTGCCGTGATCATCAAGAAGGCGCTGGAAAGCGCCATCGCCAACGCCGAGCACAACGACGGCGCGGACATCGATGAACTCAAGGTCACCTCGATCTACGTCGAACAGGGTGCCACGCTGAAGCGCTTCTCGGCTCGCGCCAAGGGCCGCGGCAACCGCATCAGCAAGCCCACGTGCCACATCTTCGTGGCCGTCGGCAACTAAGGCGCAAGGAAGACTATGGGACAGAAAATCCATCCGGTTGGCTTCCGCCTGCCCGTCACCCGCAACTGGGCTTCGCGCTGGTATGCGAACAACCAGAACTTCGCCACGATGCTGGCCGAAGATCTGCAGGTTCGCGACTACCTGAAGGCCAAGCTCAAGAATGCCGCGGTCTCGCGCATCCTGATCGAGCGCCCCGCCAAGAACGCCCGCATCACGATCTTCTCGGCTCGTCCGGGCGTCGTGATCGGCAAGAAGGGCGAGGACATCGAAGCGCTGAAGGCCGAGCTGACCAAGCGTCTGGGCGTGCCCGTCGCCGTCAACATCGAAGAAGTGCGCAAGCCTGAAGTCGATGCCCAGCTGATCGCCGACTCGATCACGCAGCAGCTCGAAAAGCGCATCATGTTCCGCCGCGCCATGAAGCGCGCGATGCAGAACGCCATGCGTCTGGGTGCCCAGGGCATCAAGATCATGAGCGCCGGTCGTCTGAACGGCATCGAAATCGCTCGTACCGAGTGGTATCGCGAAGGTCGTGTGCCCCTGCACACCCTGAAGGCCGACATCGACTACGGCTTCTCCGAAGCCAAGACCACCTACGGCGTCATCGGCGTCAAGGTCTGGGTCTACCGCGGTGACCGCCTGGCCAATGGTGAGGCCCCCGTCATCAACACCCCCGCTGGCGCCGAAGACGATCGTCGCCCGCGCCGTAACGCCCGTCCGGGCGCTCCCGGTGGCCGTGGCCGCCCGGGTGGCGACCGTGGTCCGCGTGACGGAGCAGACCAGCCCGCTGCCGCCGCCCCCACGGGTGACGCAGCCAAGCCCGCCGGCAAGCGCGTGATCCGCAAGGCTCCCGCCGCCGGTGAGGCCAAAGGAGAATAAACATGCTGCAACCCGCTCGTCGTAAATACCGCAAGGAGCAGAAGGGCCGCAACACTGGTGTTGCGACCCGAGGCGCCGCGGTGTCTTTCGGTGATTTCGGCCTGAAGGCCACCGAGCGCGGCCGCCTGACGGCCCGCCAGATCGAAGCGGCTCGCCGTGCGATCTCGCGCCACATCAAGCGTGGCGGCCGGATCTTCATCCGCGTGTTCCCGGACAAGCCCATCTCGCAAAAGCCCGCCGAAGTCCGGATGGGTAACGGCAAGGGCAACCCCGAGTACTACGTCGCTGAAATCCAGCCCGGCAAGGTGATCTACGAGGTCAACGGCGTTCCCGAGCAACTCGCTCGTGAAGCCTTCACGCTGGCCGCTGCCAAGCTGCCGCTGAAGTGCACCTTCGTGGCCCGCCAGGTCGGTACCTGAGGAAGGACACCATGAAAGCATCTGAACTCCGCGCCAAGGACGTCGCTGCCCTCGAAAAGGAAGTGACCGACCTGCTCAAGGCCCACTTCGGCCTGCGCATGCAGAAGGCGACGCAACAGCTGACCAACCACAGCCAGCTGGGCAAGACCCGCCGCGACATCGCTCGCGCCAAGACCATCCTGGCGCAGAAGAAGAAGGAGGCCACGAAATGACTGAGGCCCAAGCCAAGAACACCCGCACCCTGGTCGGTCGCGTGGTGAGCGACAAGCGCGCCAAGACGGTCACCGTTCTGGTCGAGCGTCGCGCCAAGCACGAGCTCTACGGCAAGATCGTGGCCCGCTCCCGCAAGTACCACGCCCACGACGAAAAGGGCGAGTACAAGATGGGTGACGTCGTCGAGATCAGCGAAGGCCGTCCGATCTCCAAGACCAAGAGCTGGGTTGTCACCCGCCTGGTCGAGAAGGCCGAGATCGTCTAAGCAGACGCCGGTCGCATGACCGCCGCAGGACCGGCGCGCTGGGAAACTAGCGCGCCGGTTTTTCGTTTGAAGAACTCAACCCCTGGAGAGAACCCATGATCAAGGTTGGCGACAAGCTACCCGCAGGCAGCCTGCAGGAATTTATCGAAGTGGAAGGCGAGGGCTGCACGCTCGGCCCCAACAGTTTCGACATCGAGAAAGCCGCGGCCGGCAAGACCGTGGCCATCTTCGGCCTGCCCGGCGCCTTCACGCCGACCTGCTCGGCCAAGCATGTGCCTGGCTATGTCGAGGCCGCCGAGGCCCTGAAGGCCGCCGGTGTCGACGAAGTCTGGTGCGTGTCGGTCAATGACGCCTTCGTGATGGGCGCCTGGGGTCGTGAGCAAAAGACGGCCGGCAAGGTGCGCATGATGGCCGACGGCAGCGCCGCCTTCGCCAGCGCCACCGGTCTGACGCTGGACCTGACCGCCAAGGGCATGGGCGTGCGCTCGCAGCGCTACTCGATGCTGGTCAAGGATGGCGTGGTCAAGACGCTGAACGTCGAAGGGCCCGGCAAGTTCGAGGTCAGCGATGCGGCCACGATGCTGAGCCAGGCCAAGGCCGCCTGATTCGTGACCGAGGGGCCGGCGAGCGCCGGCCTTCAAAAACTTCTTCGTCAGGCATTGACGAGCCAAGGGGTCTCGCTGCATAATGCGCAGCTTCGCCGAACGCTAGGCACATGAGCCCATGTGCTGTGGCCTCGGATTCGCCCTCAACCGTCGGGCGACAAGGGGTGCAACGCCTCGAGTCGACTGACTTACGGGCCCAAGACTGACCGACTCGCACTCCGGTGTGTTTCGGGACAAGTTGGGGACAGACATGATCCAAATGCAATCGCGGCTTGATGTCGCGGACAACACTGGCGCCAAGTCCGTTCAGTGCATCAAGGTGCTGGGCGGCTCCAAGCGCCGCTATGCGCACATCGGCGACATCATCAAGGTCAGCATCAAAGAAGCTGCCCCGCGTGGTCGCGTGAAGAAGGGCGAGGTCTACAGCGCCGTGGTCGTGCGTACGGCCAAGGGCGTGCGCCGCCAGGACGGCTCGCTCGTCAAGTTCGACGGCAACGCCGCCGTGCTGCTCAACGCCAAGCTGGAGCCCATCGGCACCCGCATCTTCGGCCCCGTCACGCGTGAACTGCGTACCGAGCGCTTCATGAAGATCGTGTCGCTGGCGCCCGAGGTGCTCTGAGCCCCCACTGTCTGAGGTAAGCCATGAACAAGATCCGTACCGGCGACCAGGTCATCGTGTTGACCGGCCGCGACAAGGGCAAGCGCGGCACCGTGACCGCGCGTGCTGACGAAGACCATGTGGTCGTCGAAGGCGTCAACGTCGTCAAGAAGCACGTCAAGCCCAACCCCATGAAGGGCACCACCGGCGGCGTTGTCGACAAGACCATGCCCATCCATCAATCCAACGTGGCGATCTTCAACGCCGCCTCCGGCAAGGCCGATCGCGTGGGCGTCAAGCTCGTCGATGGCAAGCGGGTGCGCGTGTTCAAGTCGACCGGCGAAGAGATCAAGGCGTAAGAGGTCAGCATGGCTCGTCTGCAAGCTCATTACCGCGAAAAAATCGTGCCCAGCCTGACTGAGAAGTTTGGCTACAAGTCGGTCATGGAAGTGCCGCGCATCACCAAGATCACGCTGAACATGGGCGTGAGCGAGGCCGTCGCCGACAAGAAGGTCATGGACCACGCCGTGGGCGACCTGACCAAGATCGCCGGCCAGAAGCCCGTGGTCACGAAGTCCAAGAAGGCCATCGCAGGCTTCAAGATTCGTGACGGCGTGCCCATCGGTGCGATGGTCACCCTGCGTGGCGTCCAGATGTACGAATTCCTGGACCGCTTCGTGACGATCGCGCTGCCGCGCGTTCGCGACTTCCGTGGTATCTCCGGCCGCTCCTTCGACGGTCGTGGCAACTACAACATCGGCGTCAAAGAACAGATCATCTTCCCCGAAATCGAGTACGACAAGGTGGATGCTCTGCGTGGTCTGAACATCAGCATCACGACGACTGCCAAGACGGACGACGAAGCCAAGGCTCTCCTGGCTGCGTTCAAGTTTCCGTTCAAGAACTGAGGTGCCCCGTGGCAAAACTCTCGATCAAACAACGTGAGCTGAAGCGCGAGGCGCTGGTCGCCAAGTTCGCCAAGAAGTACGCCGAACTCAAGGCCATCATCGACGACAGCAAGAAGTCGGACGAAGAGCGCTACGCTGCTCGCCTGGAGCTGCAGAAGCTGCCCCGCAATGCCTACCCCACTCGCCTGCGCAACCGCTGCGAGCTGACGGGTCGTCCGCGTGGCACCTTCCGCAAGTTCGGCCTGGCCCGCAACAAGATCCGCGAACTGGCCTTCAAGGGCGACATCCCCGGTGTCGTCAAGGCCAGCTGGTAATCGGCTGATAGGAGTAATCGCAAATGAGCATGAGTGATCCCATCGCCGATATGCTGACCCGCATCCGCAACGCGCAGATCGTCGAGAAGACGAGCGTTGCCATGCCGTCGTCCAAGCTGAAGGTGGCGATTGCCAAGGTCCTGAAGGACGAAGGCTACATCGACGACTTCGCCGTGCGCGGCGAAGCCGCCCGTCCGGAACTGGAAATCTCGCTGAAATACTACGCTGGCCGTCCGGTCATCGAGCGCATCGAGCGTGTCAGCCGCCCCGGCCTGCGCATCTACAAGGGCCGCCACGACATTCCTCAGGTCATGAATGGCCTGGGTGTGGCGATTGTGACGACCCCGCAAGGCGTCATGACGGACCGCAAGGCCCGCGCTGCCGGTATCGGTGGCGAGGTCCTCTGCTACGTCGCCTAAGCGAAGGAGTACCCACAATGTCCCGCGTTGGAAAAATGCCGGTCAACGTCCCGCAAGGCGTGGACGTGACCATCGGCGCTGAAGCCATCAGCGTCAAGGGCTCGCTCGGCACGCTGGTGCGTCCGTCGAACAAGCTCGTCACCGTCAAGAACGAAGCCGGCAAGCTGAGCTTCGTGCCCGTCAACGAATCGGCCGAAGCCGATGCGATGAGCGGCACGATGCGCGCCCTGGTGGCCAACATGGTCAACGGCGTCAGCAAGGGTTTCGAGAAGAAGCTGAACCTGGTCGGTGTGGGCTTCCGTGCTCAGGCTCAGGGCCAGAAGCTCAACCTGCAGATCGGTTTCTCTCACCCCGTGGTGAAGGACATGCCGGCCGGCATCAAGGTCGAGTGCCCGACCCAGACGGAAATCGTCATCAAGGGTGCTGACCGCCAGGTCGTCGGCCAGATCGCCGCCGAGGTGCGTGCCTTCCGTCCGCCCGAGCCCTATAAGGGCAAGGGCATTCGCTACGCGGACGAGAAGGTCTCCCTCAAAGAGACCAAGAAGAAGTAAGGAGCAGCGCCATGATGACCAAGAAAGAACAACGCCTGCGTCGTTCGCGCCAGACCCGCGCTCGCATTGCGATCCAGCGCGTGGCCCGTCTGACGGTGTTCCGCTCCAATCTGCACATCTACGCCCAAGTCGTCTCGGAAGATGGCGGCAAGGTGCTGGCCGCCGCTTCGACGGCCGAGAAGGAAGTGCGCGAGCAGCTGGGCAATGGCGGCAACGTCGCCGCCGCCACGCTGATCGGCAAGCGCATCGCCGAGAAGGCCAAGGCTGCTGGCGTCGAGAAGGTCGCTTTCGACCGCTCGGGCTTCGCCTACCACGGCCGTGTCAAGGCCCTGGCCGAAGCGGCCCGCGAAGCCGGTCTGCAGTTCTGACGCATAGGAATACGAAATGGCAAAGTTTCAACCCCGCGGCGCCCAGGCTGAAGGCAACGACGACGGCCTGAAGGAAAAGATGATCGCGGTCAACCGCGTCACCAAGGTGGTCAAGGGCGGCCGCACGCTTTCCTTCGCCGCTCTGACGGTAGTCGGCGACGGCGATGGTCGCATCGGCATGGGCAAGGGCAAGGCCAAGGAAGTGCCGGTTGCCGTGCAGAAGGCCATGGAATCGGCCCGCCGCAACATGGTCAAGGTCCAGCTGAAGAACGGCACCGTCCACCACAACGTGGTCGGCGAGCACGGCGCCTCGCGCGTCATGCTGGCCCCGGCCCCGACCGGCACCGGCGTCATCGCCGGCGGCCCGATGCGCGCCGTCTTCGAAGTGATGGGCGTGACCGACATCGTGTCCAAGAGCCACGGTTCGACCAACCCTTACAACATGGTCCGCGCCACGCTGGACGCTCTGAAGCGTTCGACGACGGCGTCGGAAGTCGCTGCCAAGCGCGGCAAGACGGTTGAAGAGATCTTCAACTGATCGCCTCAGCGGAGCACAAGATGTCTGACAAGAAAACCGTGACGGTCAAGCTGGTGCGCAGCCCCATCGGCTGCCGCGCCTCGCACCGTGCCACCGTGGTCGGCCTGGGTCTGCGCAAGCTGAACAGCCAGAGCACGCTGGAAGACACGCCCGCCGTGCGCGGCATGATCAACAAGATCGCCTACCTGGTTCAGGTGCTGTGATGGAACTCAACACGATCAAGCCCGCTGAGGGCGCGAAGCACGCCAAGCGCCGCGTCGGCCGTGGCATCGGCTCCGGCCTGGGCAAGACCGCAGGTCGCGGCCACAAGGGCCAGAAGTCCCGCGCCGGTGGCTATCACAAGGTCGGCTTCGAAGGCGGCCAGATGCCCCTGCAGCGTCGCCTGCCCAAGCGTGGCTTCAAGTCGCTGACGCTGAAGTACAACGCCGAGATCACCCTGTCGGATCTGCAAGGTCTGGCCGGCGACGAGATCGACGTGTCGACGCTGAAGGCCGTCGGCCTGGTGCCTCAGCTGGCCAAGTCGGTCAAGCTGATCCTGTCCGGCAAGATCGAGCGCAAGGTCACGCTGAAGGGCGTGAACGCCACGAAGGGCGCCAAGGCGGCCATCGAGGCCGCCGGCGGCTCGGTCGCTTGATTCAGCGCACAAGGAACTGATCCAGCGTGGCTACCAACGCGAATCAGCTGGCCAAGAGCGGCAAGTTCGGTGACCTGCGTCGCCGGCTTGTGTTCCTGCTGCTGGCCATGGTTGTCTACCGCATCGGGGCGCATATCCCGGTGCCGGGCATCGACCCTGTCCAGCTGCAGCAGTTCTTCAAGGACCAGGGCGGTGGCATCCTGGGCCTGCTCAACATGTTCTCGGGCGGCGCGATGTCGCGCTTTACTGTGTTCGCCCTGGGCATCACGCCCTACATCTCGGCGTCCATCGTCTTGCAGCTGATGACCTATGTCATCCCGACGCTGGAGCAGCTGAAGAAGGAAGGCGAGGCGGGCCGCCGCAAGATCACGCAGTACACCCGCTACGCGACCCTCGGCCTGGCGCTGTTCCAGAGCCTGTCGATCGCGCTGGCGCTGGAAGGCTCGTCGGGCTTGGTGCTGAGCCCCGGTTTCGGTTTCCGCCTGACGGCGGTGTCCAGCCTGGTCGCCGGCACGATGTTCCTGATGTGGCTGGGTGAGCAGATCACCGAGCGCGGCCTGGGCAACGGCATCTCGATCCTGATCTTTGCAGGTATTGCGGCCGGCCTGCCGAGTGCGATCGGCGGCCTGTTCGAACTGGTGCGCACCGGTGCCATGGGCTACGGTTCGGCGCTGTTCATCGTCGCCCTCGTCATCGGCGTGACCTATGTCGTCGTCTTCGTCGAGCGTGGCCAGCGCAAGATCCTGGTGAACTACGCCAAGCGCCAGGTCGGCAACAAGGTCTACGGTGGCCAGTCGTCGCACCTGCCGCTGAAGCTGAACATGTCGGGCGTGATCCCGCCGATCTTCGCGTCGTCCATCATCCTGCTGCCGACGACGGTGGTGAGCTGGTTCGCGACCGGTGACGGCCTCCGTTGGCTGAAGGACATCGCCAACGCGGTCAGCCCCGGGCAGCCGATCTACGTCCTGCTGTATGCCAGCGCGATCGTGTTCTTCTGCTTCTTCTACACGGCCCTCGTCTTCAACAGCCGAGAGACCGCCGACAACCTGAAGAAGAGTGGTGCGTTCATCCCGGGCA
>Ga0164290_1002836_pt1 | contig 10073 bp, 10 predicted proteins | sample Micstemetagenome_FD_108782 | JGI IMG/M metagenome (GOLD analysis project Ga0164290, IMG submission 108782) | Contaminated culture microbial community from soil near Moab, Utah, USA - Microcoleus steenstrupii SON62 (Illumina Assembly) | ecosystem: Environmental > Terrestrial > Soil > Soil crust...
GACGACACCGCCAAGCTCAAGGTGTTGCTCAATGACGCCAAGATCTTCGGCATCGACTTCCAGCCGCCCTGCGTCAACAAGGGCCAGTACCGTTTCGAGCCGCTCTCCAACCGCCTGGTCAACTACGGCCTGGGCGCGGTGAAGGGCACGGGCCGCGGCGCCATCGAGGCCATCATCGCCGCGCGCGAGGCCGGCGGGCCCTTCCTGAGCTTCTACGACTTCTGCCTGCGCGTGGATCGCAAGGCCGTCAACAAGCGCGTGGTGGAGGCCCTGATCAAGGCCGGCGCCTTCGACTCGATCAACCCCGAGCGCTCCAAGCTGCTGGCCTCGGTGGGGCGCGGCTACACGCACGCCGAGACGACCGAGGCCAATGCCGACCAGGGCGGGCTGTTCGACTTTGGCGACTCGCATGCCTCCTCGACGGCCGAGCCCGATCTGGTGGACGCGCCGCCCTGGAGCATCAAGGAACGCCTGTCGCTGGAGAAGACGGCCATCGGCTTCTACCTGTCGGGCCACCTCTTCGACCAGAGCGGCGCCGAGGTCAGGCGCATCGTCAAGCGCCAGATCGCCGACCTGCAGGACAGCCGCGAGCCGGTGCTGGTGGCCGGCATCGTCAGCGGCATGCGCGTCATCAATGGCCAGCGCGGCCGCGTCGCCATCTTCAAGCTCGACGACAAGAGCGACGCCATCGAGGCCGTGGCCAACGAGGAACTGCTCAACGCCAACAAGGAGCTGCTGGCCGAGGACGAGCTCGTCATCGCCCAGGGCAAGGTGCAGAACGATCGCTTCTCCGGCGGCCTGCGCATGAACGTGCAGGCGGTCTGGAGCCTCGCCGCGGCGCGGGCTCGCTTCGGGCGGCATCTGCTGCTGGGCAATGCCGGCGCCGCCGGGCTGATCAAGGAGCTGGTGGAGCGCTTCCCGCCGCGTGACGTCGAAACCGAGGAGGGTGGCACGCGCAAGCTCGGCCTGCCGGTGCGGGTCGCGGTCAGGGCCGAGCCCGAGGGCGGCGGCGTGGGCGCGCGCTGGCTGGTGGAGCTTGGCGAGGCCAGCCGCTTCTGGCCGGCGGACGATGCACTCGCCAAATTGGGTGCGGCGGCTGAGGTCATTTACGAGGTTGGATGACAGCCGGCATCGGCGATGATTTCGCCGATGCTGCAAGCCGTGCCCAAGCCCGCATCCCAGTCGATGGGGCTCAACCGCACGCCGCCGGTGACGGGACTCATCCTGACCGGCGGCGGCGCTCGTGCGGCCTACCAGGTCGGCGTGCTGGCCGCCATCGCGCAGCTGCGCCGCGATGCCGGCCAGACCCAGCACAACCCCTTTCCCGTCATCAGCGGCACCTCGGCCGGCGCGATCAATGCATCGACCCTGGCCTGCCATGCCGATGACTTCGATGGCGCCGTCGACGGCCTGCTGCACCTCTGGCAGGGCCTGCATGTCGACAACATCTACCGTGCCGACGCCTTCGAGGCGGTGCGCAGCGGTGCGCGCTGGCTCAGCATGCTCAGCCTGGGCTGGGCGATCGCCCGCTGGACGCGCAGCCGCCCGCGCAGCCTGTTGAACAACGCGCCGCTGCGCGAGCTGCTGGCCCGCTATCTCGACATGGACCGCATCGAGACCATGCTGGACGGTGGCCATCTGCGCGCCCTGGCCCTGACCGGCTCCAGCTACACCTCGGGCCAGCACGTCACCTTCTTCCAGACCCACCACCACATCGTGCCCTGGCTGCGCGAGCAGCGCATGGCCGTGCAGGCGCGGCTGACGCTGTCCCACCTGATGGCCTCCTCGGCCATTCCCTTCATCTTTCCGGCCGAGTTGCTGGAGCTGGAAGGCATGCCGGAGTGGTTCGGCGACGGCTCGATGCGCCAGAGCGCGCCGATTTCGCCGGCGGTCCACCTGGGCGCGGAGCGCGTCCTCGTCATCGGCGCGGGCCGCATGAAGGAACCCGAGGGACGGCGCGTCGGCATCACCGACCAGCATCCCAGCATGGCCCAGATCGCCGGCCATGCGCTGTCCAACATCTTCCTGGACGCGCTGTCGGTGGACGTCGAGCGGCTGCGGCGCATCAACCGCACGCTGGCCCTGCTGCCGCGCGAGACGCGGGCGGCGACGGCGCTGCGCCCCATCGAGCTGCTCGTCATCGCGCCCAGCCGCCGCCTGGACGACCTGGCGGGCGAACACCAGGCCAGCCTGCCGAACTCGGTGCGCGCCATGCTGCGGGCCTTCGGCGTCAGCGGCAAGGGCAACAAGACCAGCGGCTCGGCGCTGATCAGCTATCTGCTGTTCGAGCCCAGCTTCATCGGCGAGCTGATCAACCTCGGCATGAGCGACACCCTGGCCAAGCGGGCCGAGGTGCAGCGCTTCTTCGGCTGGCCGGCGCGGGCACCGCAGATCGACCCGGCCTCGCTGCGGCGAAGCCGCTCAGCCGGCTTCGCCGCCGACTGCTGAGAAGGGCCGGCCGGCCACGCGCAGGCCGGCGCCCGACAGCTTGCGTGCCGCTGCGGCCTTGACGCCGGGCACGCGCCGCATCAGGTCGGCCCAATCCCTGAACGGCCTGGCCGAGAGCAGGCGCTGGACCAGGGCCGGCCCGAGTCCGGGCAGGGACTCGAGTTCGGCCCGCGTTGCCGTGTTGACCTCGACTTCTGCTTGCGCAAGGGCCGGCGTCGCCGCCCACAACAGCAGCGCCCGGCGCTTCATCAGGCCTCGCCGGCCTGGGCGCGCACCATGGCCGCATAGGCCCCGTCGCGCGCGATCAGCTCGGCATGGGTGCCGCTCTCGAGCAGCTGGCCGGCGCCCAGCACATGGATGGCATCGGCATCGCGGATGGTGGACAGGCGGTGGGCGATGACGATCAGCGTCTTGCGCCCCGACCAAGCGGCCAGCGCCTGCTGCACGGCGCGCTCGCTCTCGGTGTCCAGGGCCGAGGTGGCCTCGTCGAAGATCCAGATCGGCGCGTCCTTGTAGAGGGCCCGCGCGATGGCCAGGCGCTGGCGCTGGCCGCCCGACAGCTTGCTGCCATTGGCGCCGACGGCCGTCTCCACGCCTTCGGGCAGGGTCTGCACGAAGTCCCAGAGATGGGCGGCGCGCAGGGCGGCTTCCAGCCGGGCCTCGTCGCGCGGCTGGGCATAGGCGATGTTGTTGGCCACCGAGTCGTCGAAGAGGACGATGTCCTGCGACACGACGGCGAACTGGCGGCGCAGGGACAGTCGCGTCAGCGTCTCGGTGTCGATGCCGTCGAGCAGGATGCGGCCGGCGTCGGGCCGGCCGAAGCCCAGCAGCAGATGGATGATGGAACTCTTGCCCGCGCCCGAGGCGCCCACCAGGGCCGTCGTCCTGCCGGCCGGGAAGGCGAGGCTGAGCCCGTCGAGGGCCGGCTGGGCCGCGCCCGGGTAGGTCAGGCGAACCTCCTGCATCACCAGCTCCCCGTGCGCGTGCGCCGGCAGCTCGACGGTGCCGCCGTCGACTTCCTTGGGAGCATCCATGAGCTCGAAGCAGCCCTTGGCGATGACGGCGGCGCGGGTCAGCGGCGCCGCGAGGTCGGAGAGGTGGCGCAGCCGCGAGGTCAGCAACAGCAGGGCGGTGACGAACTCGGCAAAGGCCTGCACGCCGGTGCCTTCGGCGCGGGCCTGCCAGAGGGTCACGCAGATGATGAAGGACAGGCCGACCGCGGCGACCAGCTGCGACAGGGGCTGGGCCAGGGCAGCGGCGGTGGCGGTCTTCAGGTTGTTGCGTCGCACCTCGTGGGCGACGTCCGCGAAGCGCTGGCGCTCATAGGCCTCGGCGCCGAACTGCCGCACCACGCGCCAGGCCCGTGCCAGGTCGTCCACCTTGTTGACCAGCAGCAGCTGCGAGTCGTAGGAGCGCGAGGCCATCAGCCGCATGCGCTGGTTGACCTTCTTCATGATGAAGGCCATCAGCGGCGTGACGATCAGGCTGAGCAAGGTCAGCTGCCAGTTCAGGTAGAAGAGATAGGCCAGCATGGCGATGGCCGGCAGGCCGTCGCGCAGGATGCTCATGCCGACGTCGCCGACCAGCTGCAGGATCTGCTGCGGGTCGTTGACCACCTTGCTGACCGCCGTGCCGGGCTGCATGCGGGTGTAGATCTGCGCGTCCAGGCGCAGCAGCGCATTGACCAGGGCGGCCCGGAAGTCCATCACGCTGCGCGTGACGGTCCAGTTGAAGAGGTATTGGCCGGCGAAGCCGAAGACGCCCCGTATCAGGTAGAGGCCGATCAGCACGACCGGGATCATCCACAGCGGAAAGGCATCCTTCGCGAAGCCCTCGCCGAAGGCATAGCCGATCAGCTTGGGGATCATGGGCTCGGTCGCCGCGGCGCCGACATAGGCCAGCACCGTCAGCACGGCGCCCCAGCGGTGCGGGTAGACGAACTGGCCCAGACGGCGCGAGACGGCCGGGGAAGCGGAGACGTTGGCGTCGGGAGACATGGGGCGCGATTGTCCCTCCTACACTGCGCGGCCATGCCGATGACGCCGACTCCCGCACGACCGAAAGTCGTCCATTTCGTGACGGGCGGCTTTTCAGGGGCGACCCAGGTGGCGGTCGACCTCTGCCTGTCGGCGTTGTCGGGCGGCCCCTTCGAGCCTGTCCTCATCCTCAGGCAGAAGCCGCACACGCCGATGGCCCGTGTCGAGGCCTTGCGTGCCCAGGGATTGAAGGTGCTGCTGGTGCCCGCGTACTGGGTGCACCGGCGCACGCAGCGCGAGCTGGCTCGCTTGCTGGCGGACATCAAGCCGGCGGCCCTGCTGGCCCATGGCTTTCCTGAGCACCTGATCGGCCGCCGCGCAGGGCTGGATGCCGGCGTGCCGGTGCTGATCCAGGTCGAGCACAACTCGCGAGAGCGCTATATGCCCTGGAGCCTGCGCGAGAGCCGGCGGCTGGCGCTCAGAAGCGCGGCCATCGTGGGCGTCAGCGAGGGGGTGCGCCAGAGCCTGTTGGCCCAGGGGCTGCCGGCGGACAAGACGGTCGCCATCCCGAACGGCGTGGATCTCGCCCGCTTCCCGGCGCCCGCTGGCGAGCGCGAGCCGGGCCTGGTGATGTCGGCCCGCTTTGCGCGCCAGAAGGACCATGCGACGCTGGTCGACGCGATGGGGCTGCTGGCTCGCCGTGGACTGACGCCGCGCTTGCGGCTGGCCGGCACCGGGCCGCTGCTGGAGCGCATCAAGCTCAGGGCGGCCCGGCTGGGCCTCGGCGATCAGATCGTCTTCCTTGGCCACCATGCCGACATGCCCGGCCTGCTGAGCTGCCAGGCAATCTATGTGCTGTCCACCCACTACGAAGGCATGCCCCTGGCCCTGGTGGAGGCGATGGCGGCGGGCTGTGCCTGCATCGCATCGGACGTCGTCGGTGTGCGCGGCGTCGTCGAGGACGGCGTGACGGGCCTGCTGGTGCCGGAGGGCGATGCACAGGCGCTGGCGAAGGCCATCGCCCGCCTGCTGCAGGATCCGGCGCTGGCGGCGCGCCTGGGTGCGGCGGCTCGCGAGCGTGCCCTGGCCGAGCATGGCTTGGCGCTGATGCGGGAGCGCTACGAGGCCCTGATCATGCGTTGCGCCACCACTGCAGGCCGCGCAGCCAGCGCCCCCGCCTGAAGTAGGCGGCCAGCAGCTCGCGCTTCGTCAATGGCGAGCTGCGGGCGAAGCGCTCGGTATCCATTGCCAAGCCCTCGAGGGCCTCGCCGCCCAACTGCCGGCGCCGCCGTCTGGCGCGTAGCAAGGTGCGGGCGCAGAAGTGGGCGATCTCGAAGCGCGTGTTGTCGTCCAGTGGCGGGAGCTCGGCCGCGAAGCCGGCCAGCGCCCAGGTCCAGTCGTCCAGTCGCTGGACGTCGAGGCGGCTGAGCAGGCTGCCGCCGCGCTGGCGGTAGGCGATCCAGACCTCGGCGACATGCAGATGCCGCGGCGTGTGCAGCAGCAGGCGGGGGTAGACGGCCATGTCCTCGAAGACCCGGCCGTCGGGGAAGCGCAGGTCGGCCGGCCAGCAGGCGCGGCGCACGACCTTGCTCCAGGGGTGGAACTGGCCGTGGACGAAGAAGCCGCGCAGGCGCTGGTTCACATCCTCCATCGGCACGCCCGAGGGGCCGTCGAAGCTGGCGATGTGGCGATGGCGCGGCTTGAGGGAGGCGGTCGACGGGCCGTCGTCAAAGACGCGGAAGTCGCAACTGACAAGGTCGGGCCGGTGCTGGCCGATCAAGGCCTTCAGGCGCCCAAGTACACCCGGCTCGACGAGGTCGTCGGGGTCGATGAACCACAGGTAGTCACCGCGCGCTTCGTCGAGCAGGCGGTTGCGCGCCGCGCTGACGCCGCGGTTCTCCGGCTGCCGAATCAGGCGGGCCTGGGGGAGCAACTGCTCGACAAGCGCCGCCGAGCCGTCGGGCGATGCATCGTCAACGAAGACGAGTTCGACGCCTTCGTCGAGCTGGGGCTGCAGTGACTCGATGCAGGCCCTCAGCCAGGGCTCGACCCGATACATCGGGAACAGCAGGCTGAGCCAGGGTGCAGCGCTCACTTGTCGATGTCGAGCAGATGGCGCAGGGCGCTGAAGGGCGACACCCAGCCGCGCTTCCAGTTGCGCTCGACGACGGCGCGGTCGCCGCCGCGCAGCTTGAGCACGGCGGGCAGCATGCGCGGACAGGGCACGAGGGCCAGGCGGGCAAACAGATGGCGCTTGCGCCAGCCGACGCCGGCATGCCAGGCGAAGGGGCCGTCCTCGGCGCGCAGCAGCACCAGGCGGGCCAGCTGGGGCTCGCGGTCCAGCAGTTCGCTGGCCGCCACATGCATCAGCAGATAACGCTGAAAGTCGTCGGTCAGGGCCTGCACCACGCGCTCGCGCCGGCCCTCGCTTTGCAGGCGCTGCAGCAGCGCCTCGGCGCCTTCGTCCAGGGCACGGTCGAAGGCGGCGGCCAGGGCGGTCGCGAAGCGCCCGTGGGGTACCGAGGCCATCAGCCAGTTCTCGACGATGGGCAATTCGGGCCGCGTCGTGTAGCGGTCGATGTAGAAGCCGACATAGTCTGCGGCGCGCCGCTTGCGCGTTTCGTGCAGCCAGCCGAGGTCGCGGCTGAGCAGCATGGAGGCGTCCATCCAGATGCCGCCGTGGCGGGCCAGCAGCTGGATGCGCAGCCAGTCGGCCTGGCGGTAGGCCGGCAGGGCGTCGAAGTCGGCGCGCAGCTCGGGTAGCCAGCTCATGACGCTGTCGCGGTCCAGCAGGCGCACCTCGTGGTCAGGGGCGAAGTGCCGCCAGTTGGCAAGGCAGGCCTGGACGAAGGCCGGCGCCGGCGCGGGCTGCCAGTAGGTCCAGATGATCCTTGGGATGTCCTCCTGGCAGGCTGGCGCGTTGTCGCCCACCGTGACGGCGCGCGTCTGTGTCGGCACCCGCGCGCGCAGCACGGTGGCCAGTTCGCGCAGCACGAGGCCGGCGATGAGGGCCATCAGGCCGAGGACGAGGACATTCATTCGCGCCAGTGGTCAGCGATCCAGCGCGCCGGCCGCGCATGCCGCCAGTTGCCGTTGCTGCGGCCAGCCAGCGCGTCGGGCGGGTTCATCACGCCGTGGAAGATCAGGATGCGGGCGCCGGCGGGGATGAAGGGGGCGCGCCAGTAGCTCGTCGGCCAGGCCGGGATGCAGTGGTACTTGTAGCTGGCACACCAGGCCGCATCCCAGTACGTGAGCTTGCCCTGGCGGTGCAGCACGGCGGACAGGAAGGCTTGCTCGTTGCGGAACTCGGCCTTGGCCGTGGCCTGGTCGGCGACGAACTCGGTCAACACGTCCTGATGGGCGCCCAGCTCCCAGCGGTAGACCGAGGAGTTGCCGGTGATGCGCCAGGGGCGCTTCCAGTCGTGGATGATGAGGAAGTCGCCCGGCACCTCGAAGAAGGGCGTGATGTCGTCGACGATGACGACATCGAGATCGAGGAACAACGCCGTGCCGCTGAGGCCGTAGTCGTTGACGAGGGCGGGGCTGAAGGTGGTCAGCTTCTTCCAGCCACGCTCAGGCTCGCCATTGGGCAGGGTCAGCTCGGGGATGGGGAAGCACTTCACTTCGGCGCGGATGCCTTCGCTGCGGTCCGTCAGGCAGACGAATTCGAAGTCGCCGCGCAGATGGCGGCGCACCATCGCATACAGCCGGTTGACGTACTCGGGGCCGTATTTGGTGCCCCACTTCATGCAGATGACGATGCGCTTAGAGTTCTTCGACATGGCGCGGGGGGTAGGTGTCCCAGTTGAGGCAGCCGGGGCATTGCCAGAAATAGTGCGAGGCCTCGAAGCCGCACGCGGCGCAGCGGTAGCGCAGCAGCGGCTTGGCGGCCTTCTCCAGCGTCTGCACCAGGGGGCCGGCCTCGTCGGCCGGCAGGGCGGCGGCGTTGAGCTTGAGCAGATCGGTCGCGGCGGACAGCGCCGGCTGCTCGCGCAGATGGGCGGCTAGGCGCTCGCGCTGAGGCTCGGGCTGCAGCGTGGCCAGGGCGCGCAGCAGATGCATGCTGGGCGCGCGCTGGTATTGCTCCAGCAGCAGGGCGACGGCGCGCTCGGGTTGGCCCAGGGCCTTGGCGGCCGCGGCGCAGTCGGCGGCGACGAGGTTGAAGGCCGCCGGGTTGGCGGCCAGCAGCTTGGCGAAGGCCGCCATCGCTGCTTCGGCCTGGCCAGCCTTGAACAACAGCTGGCCCTGCAGCACATAGGCGCGGGCGCCCTCGGGGGCGCGGCGCTGGGCCTGGTCGAGCAAGGCCGGCACCAGGTCGGTATGGCCTTGCGCCTGGGCGACGAGCGCCTGCTCGCAGAGGTAGTGGGCGATGCGGTTGGAAAACGAGCCGGTGCCGGCCGATTCCAGCTCGGCCGCCACCTCGGCGGCCTTGGCCCAGTCGCGCGAGCGCTCGTACAGCGACAGCAGGGCCAGCCGGGCCTCGCGCTCGAAGGCGGTGCCGCGCAGCTCGGCATAGGCGGCCTCGGCGCGGTCGAAGAGACCCGCCTTGAAGAAGTCCTGGGCCAGCTCGTGCTGAGCGCGGTCGCGGTCGGCCTTGGGCAGGTCACCGCGCCGCAGCAGGTGCTCGTGCACGCGCACGGCGCGCTCGGTCTCGCCACGGCGGCGGAACAGGCTGCCGAGGGCGAAATGCAGCTCGGAGGTGTCGGGGTCGTTCTGGACGGCCTCGATGAAAGCGTCGATGGCCTTGTCTTGCTGCTCGTTCAAGAGCAGGTTCAGCCCCTTGAAATAGGCCTTGGGCGACTCACGCTGTTCGAGCTTCCACTGCCGCGAGTCCAGCTTGGAGGCCAACCAGCCGAGGACGAAGACGACGGGCAGGACGAAGAGCAGCCAGCGCGGATCAAACTCCATCTTGGTGGGCGGCGTAGGGAACGGCGGGCGCGTCGGACGCGGGGGTGGGGGTGGTCAGGGGATCGATGCGTTGGGCGGCACGTCGGTGGCGCCACCACGACGGCACCATGGCCAGCACGCCGAAGGCGGCGCCGAAGCCGAAGGCCAGCAGCACGATGATGACCTGGGGGGCGCGCCATTCGTGGCCGAAGAACCAGCGCACGACGGCCTCGTGGCTGTTGTTCAGCGCAAACGCGAACAGCGTGAAGAAGAGCAGGGCCCGCAGGAGCCAGACAAGGGTGCGCATGGCCTGCGATTTTGCGTCAGGTCAGCTCAGGCCTCGGTAACGGGCAAGTGCTTGTCGACCGCTTCCCTCAAAGCCTTGCCGGGCTTGAAATGAGGTGCCAGCTTCTCGGGGATCATGACCTGCTCGCCACTGCGCGGGTTGCGGCCGACGCGGGGCGGGCGGCGGCTGATGGAGAAGCTGCCGAAGCCGCGGATCTCGATGCGGTGGCCGCGCGCCAGGGCGTCGCTCATCGCGTCGAGGATGGTCTTGACCGCGAACTCGGTGTCGCGCTGGGTCAGTTGGCCAAAACGTTCGGCGAGGACGGCAACCAGGTCGGAGCGGGTCATGGCGGGCATTCCAGAAATGAACAGGCTCGCTGGCGATGGGCCGAGCGAGCCTGAGGGAAGCATACCCGGCCTGCGGGCAGGCCGGGGGGTCAAACAGGGCTTAGTTGCCCTGGTTGTCCAGCTTGGCGC
>Ga0164290_1002837_pt1 | contig 10066 bp, 8 predicted proteins | sample Micstemetagenome_FD_108782 | JGI IMG/M metagenome (GOLD analysis project Ga0164290, IMG submission 108782) | Contaminated culture microbial community from soil near Moab, Utah, USA - Microcoleus steenstrupii SON62 (Illumina Assembly) | ecosystem: Environmental > Terrestrial > Soil > Soil crust...
CTCCGGCACCGAGAATATGCAATACGAGCAGCGCCGGCTCATCGCGGCCACCGAGAAGGATGCGATCGGCCGGGCGGCGGCGGCGCTCATTCCGGACAATGCCTCGCTTTTCGTCAATATCGGCACCACGACCGAGGCGGTTGGACAAGCCCTGCTTGACCACGGTCGGCTGATGATCATTACCAATAATATCAACGTAGCCAACAAGTTACGCGTCTATCCGCAGTTTGAAGTGGTCATATCGGGTGGCGTGGTGCGTGGCACGGATGGCGGCATTGTCGGCGAAGCGGCGGTCTACTTCAACCGCCAGTTCAAGGAGGACTATGCTGTCATCGGCGCATCCGCGATCGATGACGATGGCGCGCTGCTCGACTTCGACTTCCGCGAAGTGAAAGTGGCACAAGCGATCATCGCCAATGCGCGGCATGTGATTCTCGTGTCGGATTCGACCAAGTTCGAGCGCACCGCACCTGTTCGCATCGGCCATATTTCGCAGGTCCATACCTTCGTAACGGACGATTGTTTTCCCGAGAACATCCGGAAAATTTGTCGCGAGAATGATGTGCAACTGATCGAAACCGCGAAAGTGCGTTGATATCAATAACGAATTCCTAGGCGCGTCCCGGCACCCGAGCTCCAGCCATTTCTTCTTTTCATATTCGGTTGACATTCGTTTTGATTTCGTTTTGAATGCTTTTAGTTTCGCAAATGCAATAAAATGCTGCATTGCGAAGGGGGAAGGAAGCATATGACGGACGGAGTCTACGACATCTTTATCGCGGGCGGCGGCATCAATGGCTGCGGCATTGCACGTGATGCGGTTGGACGGGGCTTTTCTGTTTTCCTCGCCGAAATGAAGGACCTTGCCTCGGGCACATCTTCCGGCTCCACCAAGCTCATCCATGGCGGACTGCGCTATCTCGAACATTACGAGTTCCGGCTGGTGCGGGAAGCGCTGATGGAGCGGGAAGTGTTGTGGGGCATGGCGCCGCACATCATCTGGCCGCTCAGATTCGTGCTGCCGTTGCACAAGGCCATGCGGCCCGGCTGGCTGATCCGGCTCGGCCTGTTCCTTTACGATTACATCGGCGGACGAAAGGCACTGCCGGCGACGAAAGTGCTCAATCTCGAGACGGATCCCGCAGGTCGACCGTTGAAGCCCGGCTTCCGCAGGGCCTTCGAATATTCGGATTGCTGGGTCAACGACGCCCGCCTCGTAGCGCTCAATGCCCGCGACGCGGCCGATCGCGGCGCCGTCATCAAGACCCGCACCAAGGTGGTGTCGGCTCGCCGCGAGGGCGGTTTCTGGTCTGTTGTCATCGAGAATATGCAGACCGGCCGGACCGAGACGATCAATGCCCGGCTGTTCGTCAATGCCGCTGGCCCCTGGGTCGACAAGCTGCTGCAGAATGCCGCCGGCCACAATGCCAGCAATGTCCGCCTCGTCCAGGGCAGCCACATCGTCGTGCGCAAGAAATTTTCGGATTCGCGCGCCTATTTCTTCCAGAACAACGATGGCCGGATTTTCTTCGCCATCCCCTATGAAGAAGACTTCACCCTGATCGGCACCACCGACCAGGACTACAAGGGCGATCCGCAGGATGTGAAGATCACCGAAGCCGAGATCGATTACCTCTGCGCGGGCGCCAGTGAATATTTTGCCGAACCGGTGACCCGCGCAGATATGGTCTGGTCCTATTCCGGCGTGCGTCCGCTGTTCGACGACGGCGCATCCAAGGCGCAGGAAGCCACACGCGACTACGTGCTGAAGGCCGATGGCGCCGCCGGCGAACCGCAATTGCTCAATGTCTTCGGCGGCAAGATCACGACATACCGGCGGCTAGCGGAATCCATGCTGGAAAAGATCGAGGACGTGCTCGGCAGCCGAGGCAAGCCGTGGACATCGGGTGCCACGCTGCCCGGCGGCGATTTTGACAGGCAGGGCTTTGATGGCCTGGTGGCGAAGTTCCGCCGCGAGTTCCCGTTCCTGAGCGAAGCCCATTCCCGGCGTCTGGTTCGGCTTTACGGCACGCGGGCATGGCGTATCATCGGCAGCGCGAAGAGCTTCGCCGATCTCGGTCAACTGTTCGGCGGTGACCTCACGGAAGCCGAGGTTGCCTATCTTATAGATCAGGAATGGGCGCTCGATACCGAAGACGTTCTCTGGCGCCGGACAAAGCTTGGCCTGAAGTTCGAATCGGATGGCAGGCAGGCACTCGAGGAATTCATGAAGGGCCGGTCGGGCGCGGATGCCCGGCTCGCCGCCCAGTAAGCGGACGACAATCGTCGCCTGCCTGGGGAGGAGGATGGAATGCTGGAACTGAAAGGCGTAACCAGGCAATCGGGCGCTGATATTCATATCAACGACGTTTCGATCCGCCTTGAGCGAGGTTCGCTGAACGTGCTGCTAGGCCCGACACTGTCGGGCAAGACATCGCTGATGCGGCTGATGGCCGGGCTGGACAAGCCGACCAGGGGCTCGGTCTGGTTCGAGGGCAAGGATGTGACAGGCGTTGCCGTTCAGAGCCGCAATGTCGCTATGGTCTACCAGCAGTTTATCAATTATCCGGCGATGACGGTGTACGAGAACATCGCCTCGCCGCTGCGCGTCACCGGCAAGAGCCGCGACGAGATCGACAAAGCCGTGCACAAGGCAGCCGAACTTCTGCGGCTGACCCCTTATCTCAAGCGCCTGCCGCTGGAGCTTTCGGGCGGCCAGCAGCAACGCACGGCGCTGGCCCGCGCCATGGTCAAGAATGCCGGCCTCGTACTCCTCGACGAGCCACTCGCCAATCTCGATTACAAGCTGCGCGAGGAACTGCGCGCCGAACTGCCAAAAATCTTCGCCGAGACCGGCGCGATCTTCGTCTATGCCACGACGGAACCATCGGAGGCATTGCTGCTCGGCGGCAATACCGCGACGCTGAGCGAAGGCCGCATCACGCAATTCGGTTCGACCGTGGATGTGTTCCGCAAGCCGGCCGACCTCATCACCGCCCAGACCTTCTCGGACCCGCCGCTGAACACGGTCGGCGCCACCAAGCAAGGCTCTGTGATCAAGCTCGACACGGGCACGGAAATGCCGGTTCCGGCCTACCTCTCGAGCGTTGCCGATGGCCGCGTCGTGATCGGCTTCCGGCCGCACCACCTATCCCCCGTGCCGATCAGTTCATCGAGCGTCGCCATTCCAGCCAAGGTCACTGTGACCGAGATCACGGGCTCGGAGAGCTTCATCCATGTCACCAACGGTTTCGGTAAATGGGTCATGCTGACGCGCGGCGTCCATGACCTCGCCCCCGATTCCGATATCACCGTCAATCTCGACACGCGCCACCTGCTTGCCTTCCGCGAGGACGGAACGAGCGCGGCACATGTCCAGCCGCTGGCGGCTTGAGGAGAACGCAGAACGCATGGCCCGCATCAACCTCGATCATATCCGCCATTCCTACATGGAGAAGCCCCAGGCGCCGTCCGACTACGCGCTGAAGGAAGTCGACCATGTCTTCGAGGATGGCGGCGCCTATGCCCTGCTCGGGCCATCGGGCTGCGGCAAGACCACGCTGCTGAATATCATTTCGGGCCTGCTGACGCCGTCGCATGGCCGCATCCTGCTCGGTGAGCGCGACGTCACGCGGCTCCGCACCGAAGATCGCAACATTGCCCAGGTGTTTCAGTTCCCCGTAATCTACGACACGATGACGGTGTTCGACAATCTCGCCTTTCCTCTCCGTAACCGGCATGTTCCCGAGGCCGAGGTGACGCGCAAGGTCAACGAGATCCTCGATGTGATCGACTTGAAATCCATGGCCAGGCGCAAGGCGCAGGGCCTGACCGCCGACCTCAAGCAGAAGGTATCACTCGGCCGAGGCCTCGTTCGTTCCGATGTCAACGCGATCCTGTTCGACGAGCCGTTGACGGTCATCGATCCGCATATGAAATGGCAGTTGCGCTCGCAGCTCAAGCTGCTGCACCGCCAGTTCGGCTACACCATGGTCTACGTCACCCACGACCAGACAGAGGCATTGACCTTCGCCGACAAGGTGGTGGTCATGTATGACGGCGGTGTCGTGCAGATCGGCACGCCGGCTGAACTTTTCGACCGCCCGAGCCACACATTCGTCGGCTATTTCATCGGTTCGCCAGGCATGAATGTGCTGCCGACGAAGATAGAGGGCGCCAATGCAATGATTGGCGACCAGACCGTGACCCTGAGTGCCGCCCCGGTGATCGCGCCGGGCGCCAAGACCGAGCTCGGCATCCGCCCGGAATTCGTCCGCCTCGGCCGCGAGGGCATGGCGATCACCATTTCGAAGGTCGAGGATATCGGCCGGACGAAGATCGTCCGCGCCGTGCTCGCCGGCCTGCCGATCACCATCGTGGCGCAGGAGGACGACGAGATACCCGCCGATCCACATGTGACATTCGACCCTGCTGCCATGAGCATCTACGCCGATTCCTGGCGCGTGAAGACGGAGGGCTGAGCCATGGACAAGACCGTCAACAACAAGGCCTGGTTCCTCGTCCTGCCCATGCTGGTCCTGGTCGCCTTTTCGGCCGTCATTCCGCTGATGACCGTCGTGAACTATTCCGTACAGGACACATTCGGCAACAATGAATTCTTCTGGGCCGGTACCGACTGGTTCAAGCAGGTGCTGAGTTCCGACCGCTTCTGGGATGCGCTCGGCCGCAACCTGCTGTTCTCCTTCATCATCCTCGCCATCGAAGTGCCGCTCGGCATCTTCATCGCGCTCAACATGCCGAAGAAGGGTCTCGGCGTGCCGGTATGCCTGGTGCTGATGTCGCTGCCGCTGCTCATTCCGTGGAACGTGGTTGGGACGATCTGGCAAATCTTCGGACGCGTCGACATCGGCCTCCTGGGCTACACGCTCGAAGCGATCGGCATCGACTACAATTATGTCCGCGACCCGATCGATGCCTGGATGACCCTCATCGTCATGGATGTCTGGCATTGGACCAGCCTGGTCGTGCTGCTCTGCTATGCCGGCCTGGTCTCGATCCCCGAAGCCTATTACCAGGCCGCCAAGATCGATGGCGCATCGCGCTGGTCGGTGTTCCGCTATATCGAACTGCCCAAGATGAAGCGGGTGCTGCTCATCGCCGTGCTTCTCAGGTTCATGGATAGTTTCATGGTTTATACCGAACCCTTCGTCGTTACCGGCGGCGGCCCGGGCAACTCGACGACCTTCCTGTCGATCGACCTCGTCAAGACGGCCATCGGCCAGTTCGACCTCGGCCCGGCGGCAGCCATGTCGATCATCTACTTCCTGATCATCCTGCTACTGTCATGGATCTTCTACACGGTCATGACATCAAGCGACGCGCAGAGTTGAGGGAGGCGGAACCATGCACACCGATCAGAAAAAGTTCACCTCCTTCACCGTCTCGACTCTCTATATCCTGTTCCTGCTGGCGCCGATCTACTGGCTCGTCAACATGAGCTTCAAGACCAATAGCGAGATCACCGGTCGGTTCTCGCTCTGGCCGGAGAACCCGACGCTCAGGAACTACACCGTGATCTTCACCGACCCGGCCTGGTACAACGGCTATATCAATTCGATCACCTATGTCGCGATGAACACTGTGATCTCGATCCTCGTGGCGCTACCGGCAGCCTATGCCTTCTCGCGCTACAAGTTCCTCGGCGACAAACACCTGTTCTTCTGGCTCTTGACCAACCGCATGGCGCCGCCCGCCGTCTTCGCGCTGCCCTTCTTCCAGCTCTATTCGGCCTTCGGCCTGATAGACACGCACATCGCGGTCGCGCTGGCGCACTGCCTGTTCAACGTGCCGCTGGCGATCTGGATCCTGGAAGGCTTCATGTCCGGCGTGCCGAAGGAGATCGACGAGACCGCCTATATCGACGGCTATTCCTTCCCGCGCTTTTTCGTGAAGATCTTCATGCCGCTGATCGCCTCCGGCATCGGTGTTGCAGCCTTCTTCTGCTTCATGTTCTCATGGGTGGAACTGCTGCTGGCTCGCACGCTGACGACAACAGCAGCCAAGCCGATCGCCGCCACCATGACTCGCACGGTCTCCGCATCCGGCATGGACTGGGGTGTACTGGCCGCCGCCGGCGTGCTGACACTGATCCCCGGCGCGCTGGTGATCTACTTCGTCCGCAACTACATCGCCAAGGGCTTTGCCCTGGGGAGGGTTTGATGACTTCGACGCGTCGCTGGCCGCTTGCTCTCGGCCTTGTTCTTCTAGCCTATTTCGCCGCGGTCGGCGCGCTCTACAGCGGGCTGCCGGTCAAGGATGGCGTCACCGACTGGTTCGCGCCGCTGATCCGTGGCGGCTGGATGGCCTGGTCGTTTCCGGGGGCACTGTTCTTCCTAACGATCGCCCTGCTGATTGCGCTGATGGCGGTGTGGGAATATGCCTCGCCGGGCGGCAATCCGCGCGTCGGCATCCTTCGTTTCGAGACGACAAGGGGGGATCGCCTCTTCATATCGCTGCTCGGCAGCGCATTCATTCATCTCGCATGGTTGGGGCTGGTAGGCGCCAACCTGTGGTGGGCTCTTGTCTTGTCGGTTGTCTACGCCGTCGGCGTATTCAAGCTGGTCTAGGCAAGGAAAGGAGTGGGCGGAACGGCTGCCACCGGACCGTTTTGGACGTAATCGCAAAACCCCAGGGAGGATCTTATGCGAAAGCACTTACTGACGACGACTGCGGCGGTGCTGCTTGCCTTTGCCGGCACGGCATTTGCAGGAATGGACGAAGCCAAGACGTTCCTTGACAAGGAAGTCGGGGACATGTCGACGCTTTCCCGCGCCGACCAGGAAAAGGAAATGCAGTGGTTCATCGACGCCGCCAAGCCTTTCGAAGGCATGGACATCAAGGTCGTCTCCGAAACCATCACCACGCATGAATATGAATCCAAGGTGCTGGCACCGGCATTCACGGCGATCACCGGCATCAAGATCACGCATGACCTGATCGGCGAAGGCGATGTGGTCGAAAAGCTGCAGACCCAGATGCAGTCGGGCGAGAACGTCTATGACGCCTATGTCAACGATTCAGACCTGATCGGCACCCATTGGCGCTACCAGCAGGCCCGCTCGTTGACCGACTGGATGGCCAACGAAGGCAAGGACGTGACCAATCCCAGTCTCGACCTCAACGATTTCATCGGCCTGAAATTCACCACGGCGCCTGATGGCGACCTCTACCAGTTGCCCGACCAGCAGTTCGCGAACCTATACTGGTTCCGCTACGACTGGTTCAACGACGAGAAGAACAAGGCCGACTTCAAGGCCAAATACGGCTACGACCTCGGCGTGCCGGTCAACTGGTCCGCTTACGAGGACATCGCCGAGTTCTTCACCGGCCGCGAGATCGACGGCAAGAAGGTCTATGGCCATATGGACTACGGCAAGAAGGACCCGTCGCTCGGCTGGCGGTTCACGGACGCCTGGCTCTCGATGGCCGGCAACGGTGACAAGGGCCTGCCGAACGGTCTTCCGGTCGATGAATGGGGCATCAAGGTCAACGAGAAGTCCCAGCCGGTCGGCTCCTGCGTGGCACGCGGTGGCGACACCAACGGCCCGGCTTCGGTCTATGCGATCCAGAAGTATCTCGATTGGCTGAAGGCCTATGCACCGGCTGCTGCACAGGGCATGACCTTCTCCGAATCCGGCCCGGTGCCGTCGCAGGGTGAGATCGCCCAGCAGATGTTCATGTATACGGCCTTCACCGCCGATCTCGTCAAGGAAGGCCTGCCGGTCGTCAACGCGGACGGCACGCCGAAATGGCGTTTCGCTCCGTCGCCGCACGGCGTCTACTGGAAGGACGGCATGAAGCTTGGCTATCAGGACGTGGGTTCCTGGACGCTGCTGAAGTCCACGCCCGACGATCGCGCAAAGGCAGCATGGCTCTATGCGCAGTTCGTGGTGTCCAAGACCGTCGATGTTAAGAAGAGCCATGTCGGCCTGACGCTGATCCGCGAAAGCTCGATTCAGCATCAGAGCTTCACCGACCGTGCCCCGAAGCTTGGCGGCCTGATCGAGTTCTATCGCTCGCCGGCTCGCGTGCAATGGTCGCCCACCGGCACCAACGTCCCTGACTATCCGAAGCTGGCTCAGCTTTGGTGGCAGGCGATCGGTGACGCGTCCTCGGGCGCCAAGACCGCCCAGGAAGCCATGGACTCGCTCTGCGCCGAGCAGGAAAAGGTGCTCTCGCGCCTCGAACGCGCCGGCATCCAGGGCGATATCGGCCCGAAGCTCGCCGAAGAGACTTCACTCGAGGACCAGAACGCCAAGGCAGTCGCCGCCGGCAATCTCGCACCTCAATTGAAGATCGAGAACGAAAAGGACAAGCCGATGACCATCAACTACGACGAACTGGTCAAGAGCTGGCAGAAATAAGCAGAAACGTATTCGGACGTCTTTCTGGCCGGGGCAGCAGTGTCCCGGCTTTTTTTGCACGCACGACGGCGCGATGTTGATTGTGCACTCACCGCAACCAGTTCCATGCCTGACGATGGAACATTGATGGCGGTTGTGGATTTCCGCTTGGCGGCAATGATTTCACGGCCCGGCCTCACGCGAGACGGTCCCGTGCAGCGGGCATAAGGTGGACCCTTGGAGATTTACGGATGGGAGCTGGACCCGTATGCCGTGGCGCTGGCCGGGATCGGGCTTCTTATTGCGCTGGTTGCCTGGCTGCCACTCGCGCTTAGGCGTCTTCCGCTGTCACTGCCCATAGTGTGTCTGGGGATAGGCGGCCTGATCTACACGATTCCCTATGTGGGGCTGGACCCATCTCCGGGTGCACACCCCTATGCCACCGAACGCCTGACGGAATTCGTGGTCATCGTGGCCCTGATGGGCGCGGGATTGAAGATAGACCGCAAGTTCTCATTCAGGGGATGGGGAGTGACATGGCGGCTGCTGCTGATCACAATGCCCCTCAGCATCGTTGCAATCATGTTCATCGGCATCGGCGTGCTGGGCCTGGGTGCGATTGCCGCTCTTCTGCTGGCAGCGAGCCTCGCGCCAACCGATCCGGTACTGGCGGCCGACATCCAGGTTGGCGGACCTCAGGAGGGTGGAGAGGACATTGTAAGGTTTGCGCTGACGTCGGAAGCAGGACTGAACGATGGCCTGGCCTTTCCATTCGTGCATCTGGCGATCGCACTCAGCCTCGTAGCAACGACCGGAGAGCCATGGTTTGCGGAGTGGCTCACACTGAACGTCTTCTGGGAAATCGCTGCCGGCATCGGGTGCGGATGGCTCGTGGGTCGTCTGTTTGGCTGGGCAACCTTCAAGATGCCTGGCGACACCCTGGCGAAGACCGGAGACGGGCTGGTCGCCATTGCGGCGACTTTCGTATCCTATGGCGTATCGGAAATGTTGCACTGCTACGGCTTCTTCGCCGTCTTCGTAACCGCCCTGACGCTTCGCAACTCCCACCGGAATCATGACTTCCAGCGTGATATGCACGATATCACCGAACAGATAGAACGCATCGCCATGATGCTTCTGCTCCTCGCCTTCGGGGGAGCCATCGTCAACGGTTTGCTGGCGGGTATTGGATGGATCGAAGTCGCGGCGGTTGTGTTGATCCTGTTGGTCGTGCGGCCACTTGCCGGTCTTCTCGCCCTCATCGGCACCGGGGCTACGGTCGGAGAGAAGCTATCCATCGCTTTCTTCGGCATTCGAGGCGTTGGCTCGTTCTACTATCTGGCCTATGGCCTCAATCACGGGAACTTCCAGGACAAGGACAGGCTCTGGGTGATCCTGTCACTGGTCGTGTTCGTCTCGATCCTCATGCATGGGCTGACGGTAACACCAGCCATGCGCTGGCTGGATCGCCGGCACGGGCGGGCGGTTGATTGACGTCGATATAGACTGCAAATGGATAGTCCTGCCTTCCATATCGAAGTCGCTGTGGCCGTCGCGTCCGCCGTTTGGTCAACCTCCGAACAGGTAATCCCTACGCGACTGTTCCTTCATCTCGATCGAGAACCCCGCCATCTTGGGCGGCATATAGGCCGCGTCCTCGATTACGCAGGGATCGAGGAAATGCTCGTGCAGATGATCGACGA
>Ga0164290_1002838_pt1 | contig 10066 bp, 14 predicted proteins | sample Micstemetagenome_FD_108782 | JGI IMG/M metagenome (GOLD analysis project Ga0164290, IMG submission 108782) | Contaminated culture microbial community from soil near Moab, Utah, USA - Microcoleus steenstrupii SON62 (Illumina Assembly) | ecosystem: Environmental > Terrestrial > Soil > Soil crust...
CTAATATATATAGGAGTTCATAGTAAAAACCTTTGTTTAAAACATTAGAATCATTACTATAATCTTCCTTTAAAATATTAATTGGAGAAAAGTATCTTATAAAATCCCCCAATTCTTCTTTTCTTATTTTTCTTAAATCAAAATACTCAAACTTAATGTCCCCTTCATTATTGGAAATGTATTTTGAAATATACTCGTAAAATACTTCTGTTTTTGATGAGTCAGTTTTTTTATAATACCATTGATTGAAAAAGTTATATACTTCCTTTTTATCGTAGAACTTATTTTTTAATTCATTAGAATCAAACAAAAACCATTCATAACCATCTGTAATGATACCCTTAGTGACAAATGGGTTTTTGTTTACTACCCTTTCATATAGATAGTACAATATTAATTCATGAAGGGACTTTCTATTAAGGTCATCTTTTGTAACTAAATCTTTTTTGTTGTCAGTCTTCTTTAATTCAATAATAACATTAGTATTAGAATCGGTCTTTTCATTTTCTTTAATTACCAAATCACTTTCAATAAGACCTTTGTATGAATTAGAGTTAATATAATTTTTCGAAAAAAATGTTTCTAGAAACTTCGTAATAAGTATTTTGATATGTCCTTCGGTTTGTCCGGAATTATTAGTTTCATCTAGGGACGTTAAAAAACTATTGATTGATTTCTCAACAACTATACTAAAATCATTAGTAACTACGATATTCTTAAGACTACTATCAATCTTAGATCTATAGGACTTGAGATTGGGTTGTAACATGATACGTTAATTTCTATTTTGTTATTAAGTTGATGTAGTAGAGAAAACGGGAGTTTAATTACTAGGTCTTCTTATAAATCCCATGTAATCCCTCAGTTTCTCCAAAATATAACAATCTCCAATTTTGGGAGAGAAGACTTTTTCTGAAATAAAGTCTTTGGTGTTGTAACCTACAAAAAAGAAAATTATTCCTGTTAGTGTGTAATATAGAGGTCTCATGTATTGGTTTTGGTATGGAAAATTACCTATTTTATGGATAGATAGGTAGAATACATAAATAAAAAAACACGGGTATTCCCCGTGTCAAGTTTAAATTTGATTCTTATGTTAGAGTTTACTCCAAGAATGGAATGATTTGTTTGAACACCCATTAACATTTGGTGTAGAATTACTATTAATTTTTACCCCACAATTCTTACATAAGTACGTTTTATCACCCACTTGACCAAGATTTGACCAAGAATGAAAAGAAGACTTAGGACATCCGTTGACATTCGGTGTAGAATTACTTTGGTGTGTAGTTCCACAGTGTTTACAACAATAATTATTCATGATATTTGATTTAGGTTAACAATTCTTAAAGTTAGATAACGTTTTTCATTATTAATTCACTTGAGAACCTGTCCTTTATCTGTTTAGTGTGATAAAGAATGAAGTTATCTTCCAGTTTATCAATCTTCTTGTAGTCAAACTTTTTAAGTGATTTCCTTTTCGTAGGAATGGAAGTTAATTCTTCAAATAGATTGTAGATAAGGTTAACAAAAGACACGTTATATCGACTGGATATAAAGAGATGAAAATGGAAATTCAATTCAAAATCTTGTGTAAAAATATCTTGTGTATTTTGTGACAAATTAAACTCTTTAGACGTTTCAAAGAAACAGTAGTATTGAAATAATTTATTCTCCATCCCCTTCTTATAATTATAACTAAGATAGTGTTGTGTATACCTTTTCAGAGATCTGTTAATACATTTCTTTAATTCAGGTAGGGTCATAGGTTTATGTAATAATGATTGTTGAATAACTACATAATGTAGATTGTTTATAGGTAAAGATTTTACTTCATTTAGTATTTGTATTTGATGTGGTTTTAATTCATAAGTATTCATTACGTGGATTATATTATTAGGTATAGGACAATCAATACAATAAAATAATTATTGTTCAAACACCTTGATTTTTTACTTTTTACAGAAGTATAACTGAATCCTGTTATAGGATTTGAACCGATATTTCCGTTAATTCTTTTTAAGTCTTTCCAATTTTATCCGTAATTCCAAAATTTGTATTTCCAACCACAATTTCCGTTTATCATTATAATCCCTCTCTTGATAGTATTTCTGTCGTTTATCTGTTAGTTTCTTATTCAAACATTTAATTTTCATGAAGTCCATTTCTATCTGATTTCATTTTATCAACTTCTTTCTTTGTTCTGTCTATATCTTTTACCAACCTATTCATTACCAAGAATGTAATAAACTCAATTACAGAGTTTTCTTTGAAAAGGAATTGGTTTTTATAATGGACATACTCACTCTCTGAAAAGTTGTATTTCTTCATCTCTCTTATCAATTGAGACTTAGACATACCAAGGGTTTCTCTCAACATATTTGTATCGTATAGTATTTCCTTAGTATTTTGGTTTATATATTTTATCATATTCATCCATTATTTCGTTAAACTCTCTCATTAATTCTTCTATACCAAGTGGTTTACGTTGGAGAGTAATAGTAACCTCATCATTTCCATTTGTGGTATTTACCTCATCATTTACCTCTTTAGTTTTTTCATTCAATTTGTGTTTCAAAAACATATTGAATGATTTTGATACATACTTCATAGTGTTCAATAATTTTTTGTCCGAAACGTATCGGTAGTATTATATATCAGTTGTAATAAAAGGTTTTAAGAAAGAGTGGATTTTTTATAAAACTTAAAACGAATTCAAAAACGTTTTACACAATTGTTTTACACCTAAAACTAAAAAGTGTCTGAAAGTATTGATAAATCAACATTTCAGACACTTTGTTAAGTGGAGAATAACGGAGTCGAACCGATGACCTCTTGCATGCCATGCAAGCGCTCTAGCCAGCTGAGCTAATTCCCCATGCGGGCTGCAAATATAGCGTCTTGAAACTATTTGGCAAATTTCTTGTTAACTTTAGAAACAACTCTTTTGCATTATGTGGCGGCAGATACTTACATATTTCTACTTGCGCAAAAAAGACCCCAATGCGCCGTCTAATATAAACATCAAATTCATGCATGGCATGAACAGGATTTCACTGTTCATCTTCCTCATTGGCATTATTGTTATGATAGTACGCTTGATACGCCGCTAAGCGAACCTATTTACAGCAGCATTGTTATATCTGCATGAAAAGATTTTTGATTGCAGGTGCCAGTTCGGGCATCGGGTATGCATTGGCAGATGCGTTGTTACAACAACAGCACGAAGTATTGTCTTTATCCAGAACAACACCCGATTTACCAGTAGCACAACACATCAGCTACGATGTAAAAGACAGCAACGAACCACCTGCCATAGATGGCGTACTCGACGGGCTTGTATATTGCCCCGGCTCTATCAACCTAAAACCATTTAAAAGCCTGAAACAAACTGATTTTCAAAACGACCTTGACATCAGCCTGCACGGTGCTATTAAAATCATACAACGTTATCTACCCAACCTGCAACAATCGCCACAGGCATCTATTGTATTGTTCAGTACAGTTGCTGTGCAGACAGGCATGCCCTACCACACATCGGTAGCAGCCGCCAAGGGTGCGGTTGAGGGTTTTGCTCGTGCTTTAGCAGCAGAGCTTGCTCCCAAAATAAGAGTGAATGTAATTGCACCATCGCTTGTAAAAACACCACTTGCGGCCAGACTTACGGATAACGATACCAAAATACAGGCAGCAGCAGATAGGCATCCGTTGAAACGTATCGGAGAAGCTAACGATATAGCAGCCATGGCATCGTTCCTGTTATCGGACAATACAAGCTGGATGACAGGACAGGTGCTACATATAGATGGTGGTATGTCTTCTTTGAAACTGTGATGTATGCATCCTCAACTGACAGCAGCAGATATTGACCGCATTATTGAAATGGCATGGGAAGACCGTACACCTTTTGAGGCTATCGCTTTTCAATTCGGTTTATCTGAACCGGACGTTATATCGCTGATGCGTACACATAGCAAAACATCCAGTTTCCGTATGTGGCGCAAACGTATGAGCGGCAGGCATACCAAACACCAACAATTACGCAATGAAGATGTAACACGTTTCAAATGTTCCCGACAAAAAGCCATTAGCCAAAACAAAATCACTAAGCGATGATGCCTATTTCTTCTTATTAAAGAAGACGCGCAATTCACGGCTCATTTCTTCGCCACGACGTTTCAGGTCTTGCAGTTCTTCGCCCATATTGCGTTGCATGGTTTCAAAGTCCATCGGCTTACCCGTACTCATATAGCCCAAATCTTCCAACGACCTGGCAGCAGGTATTATCATCCACGCCAGTATATAGGCTACAAAACCTATACCTGCCGTCAGGAACAGTACTACCATCACTAAGCGTACTATCACAGGGTCTATATCAAAATAGTTGGCAACACCACTACACACACCACCCAGTATTTTATCGTAAGTATTTCTATATAGCCTTCTGGGTTGTGTGTAATCATACTGTTGTTTGCTTTGCTCTTGCTGTCCGTACACGCCAGGCAGGTAAGTAGTTTTAGCATGGTTGGCTACTGTTGGTTCATTCAGGTCGGCGGCAGCACCCAGCGTTTCGGTTACTTTCTGCACATCGCCTTTGTCTATGGCAGGCGCACCTGTTTGCAGGCGTATGGTAAATAGCTCTGCTATACGGTTTTCAATGTCTTGCAGTATTTCGTCTTTGCCTTCTTCTTTTGCAAACTGTTTATCGAGCGATGCGATGTAGTTTTTCAATACCTGGTAGGCATCTTCTTCTATCGGTATGATGCGCCCCACTATATTAATCTGAATGATACGTTGCATAGTTGTTTGTATTTATTTAGTTGGTTAAATGATTAACGGATTGTCTGAGTTCGTCCCAGCTTTGTTTCAGTTGGTTGTACATTTGCTGCCCGTGTGCTGTCAAGGCGTAGTATTTGCGGGGTGGTCCGGTTACAGACTCTTCCCACCTGTAGGTCAGCACTTCCGCATTCTTCAAACGGGTGAGCAAGGGGTAGAGCGTACCTTCCAATACCACCAACTTGGCGGCTTTCAGTTGTTCCAGTATATCGCTGGGGTAGGCTTCTTTTTCCTTTTGTATAATGCCCAATATGCACAGCTCCAGCAGCCCTTTCCGCATTTGCGATTCCGTATTCTCTATATTCATCTTCACTGTTTAGAATGCAAACCTATGCAAAAACTTAGTACCTTGCAATACATAGTACCTTTTTTAACAAAAAATATTCTACCCGTATAGGTATTAGGCTCATTGGCAAAATGAAATACCTTTGTTACAGCATACAATACCATCTATTTGAAGAAGCGGGTACAGATAAATATATACATGCTGATATTGATAATATTATCCATATCTGTACTGTTTCTATTATTTGGCTGGGCAGTTTGGCACCAGTCGAACGGCGGCAACCGATTGGGTAAGTATGGTAAATATGTGATAGACATTGCCACGCTGCCCAATGCTTTGCTAGAAAATGCTGAAACCAAATCGCCCGTATGGGAAACCAACAAAACCAAACAAACCACCCATTTTGTAAGCAACAGCCCCGATAGCGGCTACTTGCTGATACCAGCTTACGACAAAACATATAAACAGTTTGTTGTAAAGCTTTTCTCATTAACCTCTCAAAAAACTATCCATACATGGATACCTGATTTGCAAGCCATTGCCAAACTGAATAAAACAAAGGGCATACAACTTGAAGAAGAATTGCTGCAACCTATATCATTCAAAACACAACACCCGATACTGACAAGTGATACAGGATTGATAATAAAAGGTGAGTATGGATTGATGAAGCTCGATAAACAATCTAAGATTGTATGGTTTACAAAAGGCAGCTACCATCACAGTACAGAGCAAGACTATGAGGGAAAGTACTGGACGGCTGGTTTTATAAAGCCAACAGCCTTAGACACTAATTTATTTCCGGGCATAAAAGACGATGCCATTGTGCAGTTTGAAGCTCAGGGCAGTGTATTATTTAAGAAGTCTATTGCATCAATATTGATAGAGAACGGAGCCATCTACCTGCTAACCGGCATAGGGCTATACGAACCTGATGCCATACATGTAAATGATATACAACCCGTACTGCACAACACCAACTATGCACAACAAGGCGACTTGTTCATCAACATCCGCAACAGGAGCACAGTTATACTGTACAGCCCCGCCACCAATAAAATAAAATGGATGCAGACAGGGCCTTGGAGCAATGAACATGATGTATCGCTGATAGACTCGAACAGGGTAGGACTGCTTGGTAATGATGTCATCAGGCATGGCAAAAAACGTTTTAACTTCATCAGGGGGTACAATAGCTTTTACATTTACAACTTTGCAACTAAGCAGGTAGATACACCGTACAATCACATTATGCGCCAACAGATGATTGCGACAAAATCGGAAGGGCGGATAGCACTGCTAAAAAACGGCGATTTATTGATAGAAGAAAGCAACTATGGGCGACTGATGCGTGTAAACGACAAAGGCATAGTATGGTGCTACATGGAAATAATAGACGACAAGAGCGTATCAATACTTGGTTGGAGCAGGTATTATGAACGCCTACCTTTGTAAAACTTACAAACTGCTCTATCTTAGCAGCTAATATATATAGGGCGCATGATTGAATACCCCCGCAAGATTTCCCTTTCACGATATATTGCCGATATATATAAATACAGGCAATTACTTTTCATGTTATCCAAAAAATGGATAAAACTAAAGTATGAGCATTCTTACATTGGTATAGGCTGGATAGTTATCAATCCCATTATTACAACACTGGTATACACCATCTTCTTCGGTCTTGCTTTTGATGTGGATGTAAACAGGGTTAAGTATTTTATTTTCATCTACAGCGGTATGCTGCCTTGGTTGTTTTTCAGAGATTCTTTTCTGGATATTTTAGAAGTATTTACCAAAGAACCCAATACCATCAAGCGTACCAACTTCCCCAGATTAATTGTACCCTTATCATCTATATTGCTAAAGCTTGTAGAATTCCTATTCGGGCTTACAATACTTACCATCATACTACTGGCTTCGGGTAGAGGTATCAACTATGCCATGTTTTTATTACCAGTACTGATATTGCAGGTGGTGTTGTTTTCTGTAGGGCTAGGACTGATACTGCTGATACCCAGCCTCGTGTACAGAGATATCAAACACATGCTTCGCTTTCTGATGCCACTTGGACTATACACATTGCCCATCATCTACAATATTGGCTATGTACCGGATAGCTGGTTGAAGTATTATACACTCAACCCTATGGTATCTGTAATACAATCTTTCAGGGCTATTTTGTTCCACGAAACAGTACCCTGGGTGATGCTTTCAAAAGGTATGCTGGTATCCGTTACATTATTCATTACAGGCATTGCCATCTTTTTACGATACGATAAAAAATTGGCAGACATTATCTGATATACCTATTCACGTAATGATAGAATTAAAAGACATAAAAAAACGCTACTCGTCGAAAGAGAAGAAATACATAGGTAAGTATTTCCTGCGCAATTTATTTGCAGACTTGAAGTCGCTTTTTAATGGCAAAGATGACGACAGGTTTAATGTACTGAAAGGCATCAGCTTCAGAATAGAAAAAGGGGAGCATGTAGGTATTGTAGGGCGAAACAAAGCAGGTAAGTCAACGCTATTACAACTGATAAGTGGCATATCTGCACCAACAGGCGGTAGTTTGCGGGTAGAGGGCAATATAATACCCGTATTCGGGCAGGGCAATATTTCTACTCCTGACATGACAGGGTGCGAATACTTACGCTTCTACGCATCAGCACTCGGGGCATCTAAAAAACAGATTGCATCGCTTGAACAATCCATCATTGATTTCAGCGAGATAACACAGATTGATACACCTGTTAAATTTTACTCAACAGGTACACGTACTCGTCTTAGCCTTTCTACTACATTATTATTACCTGCTGATATTTACATACTCGACGAAGTATTTTATGGCAGCGATGTGTTTTTTAAAGATAAGATAGCAGCCCACTTAAACCACATACAACAGAATCCCGGCATTACTACCATTATGGTAAGTCATCACGAAGAAATTTTGAGAACATTCTGCCAAAGGCTGATACTTATTGAAGAGGGAAAAGTAATAGCAGATGGGAGTGTAGATGAAGTGATGGCTATCTACAACAGCAGGCATATACCTACACCTGAAACTATTGCTTAACTTCGCACCCGCATGCCGCTGCCATTTGCGCAGAGCGCTCATACATGGGTAATAGCATCCTGAAAAATATATACCAACAAAAACGTAAGTACCTCGATGTGTTCATTACGCTATCCAGCAATGCACTCATCTTGTATTAGGCAATCAGTGAAAATAAGTTGTTGCTGGCAATGACTCCTTTTTTGGTCTTACGCTTTGCCTATGTTTTCAATAACTACTTGCTGCGCAATAAGCAAGTATCATCGCCAGTAGCAGAAAAGCTGCAATCATTCTCCATTATCATCTGCACATACAACGAGCCGGATGAAAACCTGCAAAACTTGTTTCGCTGCATTGCAGATAGTACTGTGCAGCCGCAAGAGATAATCGTAATTGATGACGCAAGCAATACGCCTGTGCAAGTGATTGATACACTTGATGGGCGATTGAAAATAATACACAACGAAAAAAATATAGGACTCCGAAAATCGCAAATACGCGCAATCGAGGCATTGCAACCGGTTGACTATGTATTACACATAGACTCTGATATGTATTTTGAAAACAACTGCATTGAAAAAAGCCTGCAGTTTATCAGCCCAAAGCCCGACGGTAATATATTTGGTGTGCGCATCACCATCAAAAACGCGCGAAGCAATTACCTCAACACCTACATCCACTCCAGCTATCATGGCAACTATTACAACCGCCTGTTTGAGAGCAGTCTGGGTGTAACGCTGGCTTGCAACGGGGCGTTTATGTTTACCAAATATGCATTTATTCGTAGTATCACTACAGCATATGGAAAAGAAAGTTTTGCAGGCACACCTTTGTTGTCGGGCACAGACAAAGCCATTACCAACTTCGCGCTGCAAAGTGGCAAGAGCTACACGATACCCGATGTAAGTGTGGTGCATGAGCAGTTTGTGTATAAAGACTACATCAAAAAAATACAACGCACATTCAAAACCAGTATCATCTATCAGCTACGCACCATTTTCTTGCCAAATGTATCGCCTTGGGTACGTGTATTATCTACGCTCGATGTGTTTTCGTTTTTTATATCAGTGCCCTTACAGGTATTGTTGCTGGCGACACTATTGCAGCTTCCGTTTTTCTACATTTTTATTGCTGCCTATCTGCTTGTATTGGTTGTGCGAAACGATAAATCGGTAATAGATGTAGTAAAATACAATGCCTACCGTTTTGCCATCGGTATCTATTTTTATTTATTGAAGATACGCACGCTATTACGCCTCAGGTCTACAGGTTGGGGCAACAGAAAGCTATCGTAGATTAGCTGTTATTTTATCCATCAGCATAGTATCATCTGCATTGTACCAGTTTATCTCTTTATCTTTTTTAAACCATGTCATCTGCCGCTTGGCGTAGTGGCGGGTATTTTGTTTTATTTTTTCTTCTGCTTCTTCCAGTGTATATAACCCTTCTATATGGTCAAACAATTCGTTATAACCTACTGTTTGCAGATTTTTCAAATGCCTTAGCGGGTACAGGTTACGCACCTCATCCAGCAAACCAACTGCCATCATCTTATCTACCCGTTGATTGATGCGTTCATACAATACTTCTCTCGGTAGTTCCAGCCCTATTTTGATGATATTGAAATCGCGCTGTTTCTTTTCCCCTGTGCGATAGTTAATGATGCTTTCTCCAGTAGAGCGTTTGAAGATAAGCGCACGTAACAAGCGGGCAGGGTTTTTCACTTCACCCTCTTTGTAAAAATCAGGGTCTTCTTCCTGCACTGTGTGTTGCAGCCATTGCAGTCCGCGAGTTTCGTATTGTTCATTTACTTCTTGGACTATCTCGTCTTGTACAGGCGGCATCTCATCCAGCCCCTCGCATAGTGCTTTAATGTACAA
>Ga0164290_1002839_pt1 | contig 10044 bp, 9 predicted proteins | sample Micstemetagenome_FD_108782 | JGI IMG/M metagenome (GOLD analysis project Ga0164290, IMG submission 108782) | Contaminated culture microbial community from soil near Moab, Utah, USA - Microcoleus steenstrupii SON62 (Illumina Assembly) | ecosystem: Environmental > Terrestrial > Soil > Soil crust...
ATGCTTATTGGTTTTTCCATGCTGCAACTTTTGTTTAAACAATATAACGTATTGTTATTATGTATGCAATGATAGAAATTGTTGTATTGTACTTGTCTGTGTACATGGCTGATAATTTCTGCAGAATGTGTTATTGCTTTTTAACATAAATGTTTTGCATCTGTGTATGCATGGTACTAACTTACAGTAGAAACCATATTCTAAACTATCTAAAATCACAATGTATGAAAAAGCAAATCATGAGTATAGCGGGTTGTGTAAGCCTGCTGTTAGCCATCGCATCTTGTGGCGGAGAAGCAAAGAATTCTGTCAGCAGTACACCGATAGACTCTACCAACCTGACGGGCGAAGCACCTGTGCAGTATGGTGGGGTAAACCCTGCCAACCCCGACTCTCCACGCTACGAGGGAGCACACGATACAGGCAAGCGTGCCAATACGATGAGTGGCGAGGATAGCATCAAAGCAGGACTGAAAAAATAGAGTGTTCTACAGCATCGGGTTTTTTATGCCCGATGTTTTTTTGTGTCTATGCATGATGATGGATGATTATAACCTTCAAACTCAAAAAAATAATTTATGAAATGTAATGCCTTTATTCCCGCATTTTTATTTTCCCTGATTGCTTTTTCGTGTTGTGCTAAAGATTTCACTCGCTACTACACGCTCATTAATCAGGCGGAAGAAGAATTTGTAATGAACAATTCGAAACGCAGCCTTGATTTGTACAACAAAGCCTTTCGGGAATATGATAAACCCTTTGTCAAAGATTGCTACATAGCCACGCAAATAGCGTATAGTTTGGGCGATACCGTCAATTTCTATAAATATGTAGCCTTAGCATTTAGAAACGGAATGCCTTTGACGGCTTACCCAGCCGCACCAATACTTAGAGCAAGCTATACAGACGTAATAACCAATAAGCGCATTACAGAGCTATACGAACAGAATAAAGGGTATTTTTCTATAGACACAGTTGCTACTGATAAAATACACTTGTTATGTTATGCAAAAGATAGTATGCGTAAAATAATGACGCGCATTGTAAATGGGAAACCCTTTGACGATACCGTACTAATGCTTAAGAATATTGAATTGGAAGAAAAAATCATAAAGTACATTGATGATAATTACTTGCGTAAAGGGGTTTTACCATCTGAAAAAATATTGGGAATTAATTCTGAAGAATTACGTGCAGATTTTTTACTAAGGCATAATAAGGCAGGGCATTATGATAAAACAGAACTAAATGCAGTAGGCAATGTTACTAAGTTGGAATATGATTTTTTTAATAATACTATTTTTTCAGTTTTTATCCATAGCACCTGTACTTGGCAAGACTATAATGATAAACTATGGAAATGTGTAATGAACGGATACCTGACACCTAAAGACTATGGCTTGCTGCATGAAACAAGCGCTACATGGAATAGAAGTAACACTATTCACAAGCTGCGGAAAATATGCGATTACCCGCAACAGGATAGCTACTATAATATCCTTGCATTCAACCCTACTCATCAACAACAATCATACACAAGCAACCCGGAACTGATAAAAGAAGTAGAGAAAACAAGAGCAAAATATTTCATGCAAAAATTCTCTGTTGACCAACAGAAGAAAAAGCTGGAAAAAGAGCAGGGGTTCAAGTTTTTTACAGGTTTTTCAAAAGCCCGGTGATGGTACTAAGAAAAGTATTGGTTGATTACCTATAATGAAGCACGGTGTATGTACATACATTGATAAAGAATACTGATATAGTAGGGCTGCAAACTACTGTAACTTTACTATGCGTATGAGGCGTAACACATTTCTGAAACTGGGCGCGGCAACCATATTGACACCACTGGCAATGAAACTGAACACACTAAAAAGCTGGGCAGACGAACTGCCACATAGCGAATTGATGCCTGCCTTGTTTGTAGGGCATGGCAACCCTATGAATGCGATATTGCAAAACGAATTTACCCGCAACTGGCAGCAGCTTGGCAAAGAGCTACCCAAGCCCAAAGCTATACTGTCTGTATCGGCACACTGGCTTACCAATGGTACATACGTTACGGCTATGCAAAAGCCGAGAACAATACATGACTTTGGTGGTTTCCCCAAGCAGCTGTTCGAGCAGCAATACCCAGCACCCGGTGCGCCCGAAGTAGACAAACAAGTAGGGATGGTAGTGAAAACAACCGATGTGAAAGACGACCACCAATGGGGGCTCGACCACGGTACATGGTCGGTACTGTTGCCCATGTATCCACAAGCAGATATACCTGTGCTGCAAATGAGCATAGACTATACCAAGCCGCCGCAATACCATTACGAGCTGGCCAAAGAGCTACAAGCATTGCGCAGCAAAGGCATTATGATAATGGGTAGCGGCAATATTGTACACAATCTGGGGATGGTAGATTTTGAAAACAAAACCCGCTACGACTGGGCTTACGAGTTTGACGAGAAGATAAAAAACTATATAGACAAGGGCGACCATGAAAGCATTGTGAGGTACGATAAGCTGGGCAGCATAGCCCGTATGGCCGTACCTACTAACGAGCATTACCTGCCACTGATGTATACATTAGGTTTGCAAAACAAGCGAGATAATATTACTTACTTCAACGATAAAATGGATGCAGGCTCTATCAGTATGCGCTCTATACTTATAAACCAATAGTTGAAAATTGGATTTTTTCTGTTTTGTTACAATGGAGAAATTGTAACATTGTGTATCTTAGTACAATGCAACGTTTAGTGCTACAGACTATGAATGCAAGAATAATACTTATAAGCCTGTTATTGATTACAGCATGGGGATGCAAACGCACATCGCCCACACCAGAGCCTTATTACGAACCTGACTACGGCGAGCTTAAATACATTATACAAGGTTTAAAAGACGTATCGCTTGAAAGGAGTGGGGAAGTGAAGTTGAGTGTGTACATCAACCGTACCGAAGGGCGTATAGAAGATGTAATGCTTTCTGTACTGAACTTGCCACAAGGGATGAGTGCCAGTTTTTCACCATCCATCAGCAAGCCATCTTTCAATACTACGCTTACCATCAAAACAACCCGGGCTAAAGAAGGTACCTATGCCATCACCATCCGTGGTAGCAGCCAGACATCGGGCTTTACTGAAAAGAAAATTAATGTAACCGTACTGCCATACAGCAATGCGGCAATAGGTTTGGAAGGATTGTTTAAAGAAAGCGGACAATGCACACCCGGTGGCAACCTGAACCACGATGTAGAAATAGTAGCTGCCGAAACAGATAATAAAATAAACATCAAAGGTTTTTGGAGCAGTGTGTGGACGCATGTTGTATCAGCCAACCTCAATGCATCTAATAAAACACTCACTATTCCATCTCAAACGGTAAACGGGGTAACTATAACGGGTAATGGTACCTACGATGATAATCTGATAATAATAGGCTATCGGGTAAAAGGACTGACGGTAGATGATACTTGTACCTCGTCTTTCTCAAGGTTGTAATCTATGTTATATTATGGGTGTGTAGCTGTGCACACTACAGCAGCATCTGTTTTTGTTTTGTAGTTCACAGCAAAGCTCTGTGTACCACCGCAGCAAGATTTTACTAATTCTTTCATAGTGTTGTCTGCAGCTACATTATTATTAACCGTAGCCATAGACGCTTTTTCAGTTACAGCTATCTGTACTTTCGATTCTTTAGCAGCCGTTACGGTTACTTTAAATTCTTTATTTGATTTAACGCGTAGGTTAACGTCGTTGTTGTTAGAGGTATTTTTGTTAGAAGTGCCTATCTCGATGATTGGCATCAGTTGCAGATTTACACCTTGTTGTGCTGTGTTTGATGATGCAAAAGAAACTGCAGCATACAATACGATGATTAATGTGGTGGTTATCCTCTTCATTTGATGGTGGTTTTAGCTCTCTCTTCTGTCCCTCACCATCGGCAGATGCTCTCATACATCTGACACAAATATAATAACGAGCCGTTAACGAATGCAAACGTTTGGTTAACGATTAACACTGTTTTTTGTTAACGGACTTTTTTAGTGTTGATAATCAACAACTTATAAGCCTAAGTCTGACATCAAAAAAATGTTAACGCAGAAATGAAAAAAGCCCACCATATTGCAGGTAGGCTATGTAATTATTTGATTATCAATTATTTTACTTCAATAATACTCTCTACTGCTTCCAGCGACATATCTTCACCACCATCAGCCACTGCAAGCACCGAATATTTGCCTTTTGATATGTTTTTGGGTAGCTCGAAAGTAACATAACGCTTCTGGCTGGGGAACATCGGAAACTCAACCGGGTCAAGTTTTGTTTTGCTACCATCAGCCATATTCGATAGCTCGAGGTATGATTTACATTCCAATTGCAAATCGCCCGTATTTTGGCAAATCAGGTTGAATGTATTGACAGATTCGGTTGATGGTTTCAGGTCAAGTACTTTAATTTCTTTATTGGTGAGTGTGGGTGGTGTTTGGTAGATGTGTACACCTATGCGTAGCAGGTTGTTTACGCTGGCTTGGGTAGCATTGTTTTTAGCCGCATTCGCTTCCTCAACCGTTTCGATGAATAGCATCGCCCATTTCATTTCTTTAGAAAGATTAGCATCGTCAGGCAACTGCAGCTTAACTGTAAGCTGTGCAAACTGTCCGGGTTCTAATTCAAGGAAGTTTTTATCAAATGTTACCCATTTGGCGCAAGAGCGAGAGAGGGTATCGGCACGGTAATAGTTATGCCCGCCCATGCTGTCGCGCACCCAGTCGTTGAGATAAACACGAAACTGTACTTTTTTGGCAGAGCCGTTAGAGATGTTGATGACTTGCGACTCACCTTGTCCCGGGATAAGTTTGAAGTCTAAGGTTGTAGGATAAGCACCAAGATTTTGTGCCGATGCTAAGAAAGGCATACAAAACATGAATGCTGCGAATACGATGGGTAAGTAATATCGCCTCATATATGTATAAATAGTTACGCAAAAAAACTAATTTTACTTTACAAAGCAAAACAAACAATCAAATAAACTCACCACAATGCGGATTTTTTTACTGACGACGCTAATACTATTTCCGCTATCCTCATTGTTCGCCCAGAATGGTAATAACTATTTAGAGGTGATAACGAATACATCGCTCAACTTTACTTGCGATGCACCCGAAGATTTGGAAACCGACCAAACCATCAATAGTGCCATCACAGTAAGGGTAAGGTCGAGAAATAACAACTGTACTATATCTGCCAAACTGAGTACTTTTTTAGGTCCATCAGGTTTCAGCACCACTACCTACCCTTTACAGTTAGACTATACTTCTACCAATTCTACAAGGGCATATAATGTGAATACAAACCCTGTTACGCTTACCATGTCAAACCAGACATTGTTTAATCAATACAGTTCCAATTCCGTATTCAACTACTATTACAACCTGATACTGAAAGCCCCTGGCTACACATACCCCTTAGGGCAATACAATTTTGTTATTCTATTTACAATGACACAGCCATGAAGTATATCTATATAGCCATATTGTGTTTTTTGTCTGCATCTGTTTATGCACAACCTAAGTCCTTCAATGGTAATGCATCGGGTACTATCAGTGTTTTTTCGGTTATGAGCCTCAACTTTACCAACCTAACTGGCGTAGTATCATTCAATACTCCCGATGACTACTTCAGCGGTATAACACTTAACAATGCAGCAACCATTGCCGTGAAAAGTAATGTCAATTGGCAATTGAGTGTATCTGCACAAAGTGCTTTTTTTATGCCCATGTCGCAAGGGGCAAGCAGTGATATGCCATCAACTGTATTGGGTATCAGGCGAAATGGTAATACAACCTTTCTGCAAATGAACACTAGTAGCCAGACCCTGAAAACAGGCAACAAAGGTGCGGCCACCGCTACTGGCAATACATTTGATATTGATACAAGAATAAACCCTGGCTTTGGGTACAGTGGTGGCTCGTACAATATCGGCGTACTTTTCACCCTTAGCCAACAGTAGTTTTTGGGCTACAAACTGTATATTTACTGTCTTTCAAATTCAATCTTTCTTATTCAGCTATTATGAAGCGTATTCTGTTATCGTTATATGCCATCAGCATGTTGGGCATACAACAAGTAGCCGCTCAGGCAAAACTGGTGGAAACCGTTACTAAAAAAGGTGGTGAGGTAGTAATACCCTACAAGAAATTTGTATTGCCCAACGGGCTTACTGTGATAGTACACGAAGACCATTCAGACCCCATAGTGCATGTGGACGTAACCTACCACGTAGGTAGTGCAAGGGAAGAAATCGGCAAATCGGGTTTTGCACACTTCTTCGAGCACATGATGTTTCAAGGCTCTGATAACGTAGCCGACGAGCAACACTTCAAAATAATAACCGAAGCAGGTGGTACACTCAATGGCACTACCAACCGCGACCGTACCAACTATTTTGAAACAGTGCCCAGCAACCAGTTGGAGAAAATGCTGTGGCTGGAAGCAGACCGTATGGGCTTTTTGCTCGATGCCGTTACACAAAAGAAATTTGAAGTGCAACGCGCAACGGTTAAGAATGAACGTGGGCAGAACTATGACAACAGGCCGTATGGCTTGGTGGGCGAGTTCAGCTCTAAAAATCTATATCCATACGGGCATCCATACTCTTGGCTAACGATAGGGTATATTGAAGATCTGAACGCAGTAAATGTTGGCGATCTGAAAAACTTCTTCCTGCGCTGGTACGGCCCTAACAATGCGGTAGTAACTGTAGGTGGCGACGTGAATACGGAAGACGTAGTGAAACTGGTGGAAAAATACTTTGGCAGCATACCACGTGGCCCTGAAGTAAAGCCTGTAACAGTACCTGCCGTGAAGCTGGATAAGAAAAGGTATGTGTCTATGATAGACAACTACGCTAAATCGCCCATGTTGCGTATCTCTTACCCAACTGTGCCATCTTATCACAAAGATGAAGCAGCATTGGATTGTCTTGCAGAGATAATAGGACAAGGTAAAAACTCGCTGTTGTACAAAAACATGACTAAAACACAAAAAGCTGTTAGTGCATCTGCATTCAACTCTACCAGCGAGCTTGCAGGCGAATTCAGCTTTAGTGTAATGCCATTCCCCGGTGGGCAGTTGGCAGATATGGAGAAGATGGTAAACGAATCGCTCACAGAATTTGAGAAACGTGGCGTAACGGATGAAGACATTGAGAAGTTCAGAAACAGTGCAGAGGCATCTACAATCAATGGTTTGGAAAACGTATCGCGCAAAGTATCTCAACTTGCAGCATATTACACTTTTACAGGCGATGCCAACTACATAGGCAAAGAACTGAAACGCTATACCAGTGTTACTAAGGAAGATGTAATGCGTGTGTATAACCAATACATAAAAGGTAAAAACTCGCTGGTAGTAAGTGTATTGACCAAAGGACAAGAAAACAACAAAGCGGCTGCTGATAATTACGAAGCGAAAGCAGACCAGAATTACAAATCGCCAGACTATGGTTATGCAGGGTTGAAGTATAACAAAGCCAAAGACAATTTTGACAGAAGCAAGATGCCATCGAACGGGCCAAGCCCTGTGGTGAAAGCACCAGACTATTGGGAAGAAACACTACCAGGCAATATGAAAGTGATAGGTGCAAAATCGGACGAAATACCTGTTGTAAGCATACTGATGCACTTTGACGGTGGTAGGATGCTGGAAATGAAAAATGCAGACAAAGCAGGCATCACAGCCATGTTTGCCGCAATGATGAATGAGGATACGAAGAACTACACAGCAGAAGCATTCAGCGTAGCGCTTGATAAGCTCGGTAGCAGTGTAGATGTGAATGCAGATTTTGATGGTATCAGTGTAAGTGTGCGTTCACTTAAAAAGAACCTTGATAAAACACTGGCATTAGTTGAAGAACGCATACTAAACCCTAAGTTTACCGAAGAGGCATTTAACACCAACAAAAAGCGCACCATAGAGGGTATTAAAAATGCGATGGTACGCCCTAACTATATAGCCAGTGTGGTGTACGATAAAATAACCTACGGCGATAAGCACGTAGCAGGTTGGCCATCAGAGGGCAACGAGGCTACATTGGGCAACATCAAGCTGGAAGATATGCAGGAGTACTACGATGCTTACCTATCAAGAAACGGTGCAGAGATAATTGTAGTAGGCGACATCAACAAAGACGAAGTATTGAGCAAAATAGGCTTCCTCAACAAGATGAAAGATGTGCAAATACCATTGGTGCAGCTACCGCAAACACCAACAGTAGAGAAAACAAAAATATACTTTGTAGATGTGCCTAAGGCAGCGCAAACAGAGTTCAGGATAGGTACGTTTACAGGATTGTTTTACGATGCGTTTGATACCTATTACAAATCAACCATCATGAACTATCCGCTAGGTGGTGCTTTCAATAGCCGCCTGAACCTACAACTACGCGAAGAGCGTGGCTGGACGTATGGTGCAAGGTCTTCTTTCAGTGCAGACAAATACACAGGTACTTACACTTTCAGTGCGGGCATCAGGGCAAATGCAACAGACAGTGCATTGATGGATATTGTTAAAATATGGAACGACTACAGAAAAGCAGGTCCTTCGCAAGAGGAGCTGAACTTTACTAAAAACGCATTGGTACAAAGCGAAGCCCGCAAGTACGAAGCTGCCTTGCAGAAAGCATCATTCCTGTCGCGCATTATAGAATACAACCTGCCTGCAGATTATACCAAACGCCAAAACGATATACTGAATGGCATGACACTGGAGCAGTTGGCTAAATTCTATAAAACAACCCTACCGTCTATGGACAAAGTAAACATCGTATTGGTTGGCGATAAAGCCAAAGTATGGGATGGCATTAACAAACTGGGTTATGAAGTAATAGAGTTAAACAAAGAGGGTAACCCGATTAAATAGGAATAATTATCAATTAATACAGCCCTCGCTTGTCGGGGGCTTTTTTTATTGAACAAAGATTTTTCGGAAAGTGTTAACTTATTATATTGCAGGTTTACTATTACATTCGCATTCTAATTGATAAATATGCTACAGACAGATTATATACACGTTCCCTATGGCAAAGCGGTTTATGGAGAAAAAGAAATAGAGGCAGTGATGCAGGTATTGCGTACCAGCACCCAAATGGGCAAGCATGTACGCAGGATGGAAGAACGTGTAGCGGCGTTATATGCCAAGCAATATGGCATCATGGTTAATAGTGGTTCATCTGCCCTGTACCTTGCAGCCGATTTGCTTGATTTTGAACCCGGCAGCGAAATATTAACGCCTACACTTACATTCTCTACTACTGTAGCACCGATTGTAAAGAAAGGATGGATACCTGCTTTTGTAGATGTAGAAGAAGGAACATATAACGTAGATGTAAACAAGGTAGAGGAAATGATAACGCCCAAGACAAAGGCGATGATTATTCCCAACCTGATAGGTAATCTGCCCGACTGGCAAAAGCTCCGCGAGTTGGCAGACAAATATAACCTGTTTGTACTGGAAGACTCTGCCGATACATTGGGTGCGGAGATAGGTGGTGCATCATCAGGTAGGTTTACTGATATGAGCACTACCAGTTTTTATGGTTCGCACATCATTAACTGTGCAGGCAATGGTGGTATGCTTTGTGTAAATACGGAAGCGTTTTACAATCGTGGCCGTTTATTGCGTAGTTGGGGGCGTAGCTCATCTTTGTTTGTAGAAAGCGAAAAAATAGAAAACAGATTTAATGTAGAGATAGAGGGTATCCCTTATGATGCCAAGTTTGTGTTTGAAGAGCCGGGCTACAACATAGAGCCATCAGAAATGGGTGCTGCTTTCGGTAATGTACAGTTGGATGACCTTGCGCATAATATAGATACACGCACAGAGAACTTCCGCCGTATGCTTGAGTTCTTCAGCCAATACGAAGAGCATTTTATACTGCCTAAACAATTGCCAAACTCTCGCACAGGTTGGTTGGCATTTGCGGTAACGGTTCGCGATACGGCACCGTTCATCCGCAGGGATATGCAGATATTCCTTGAGAAGCGAAACATAC
>Ga0164290_1002841_pt1 | contig 10030 bp, 9 predicted proteins | sample Micstemetagenome_FD_108782 | JGI IMG/M metagenome (GOLD analysis project Ga0164290, IMG submission 108782) | Contaminated culture microbial community from soil near Moab, Utah, USA - Microcoleus steenstrupii SON62 (Illumina Assembly) | ecosystem: Environmental > Terrestrial > Soil > Soil crust...
CCCACTTCGCGCGCAAGCTGGCCGACCTGCTGGGCACCGGCATGAGCCTGGTGCCCATGAGCTCGATGACCGCCGGGTGGCTGCTCTCGGGCGCGTCTTCGCAGTGGAAGGGCGCCAAGCCCGGCAAGGTGTTCGAGGCCCTGGTAGACGGCCAGTACGCCAACCCCGTGATCGTGGTGGACGAGATCGACAAGGCCAGCGCCGATGCGCAGTACGACCCGCTGGGCTCACTCTACAGCCTGCTGGAGCACGACACCGCGCAGGCCTTCATGGACGAATTCGCCGAGGTGGCGATCGACGCCAGCCAGGTGATCTGGATCATGACGGCCAACGACGAACGCTGCATCCCCGAGCCCATCCTGAACCGGATGAACGTGTTCGAGATCGAGCCGCCCTCGTTCGAGGCCGCGAGGCAGATCGCGCGCAACCTGTACGTGTCGATCCGCGGTGAGCATGGCTGGGGCAGCCGCTTCGATGCCGAGCCCTCCGACGACCTGCTCGATGTGCTGGCGGAGCTGGCGCCGCGCGAGATGCGCCGCTCGCTGATGACCGGCTTCGGGAATGCACGCCTGGACCAGCGCAGCGAGGTCAGCGTGGACGACCTGCCGAAGGCGGGCAGCGCCAAGGGCAAGATCGGGTTCGTGCAGTAAGCGCTAGTTCGGACCGCTGGGCGCAGGCCGGTCCGGGGCGCGATCGGCAAACTCCCACTGCTTGCCGGCGGCGAACACCGCATTCGGGTACTGAGGCTTGCCGCGGCTGCCGTTGTAGCGGCCCAGGGCCATGAACAGGTCCCCGCGCTCCCGGTCGATGTAATGGCGCAGGATGACGCAGCCGAACCGCAGGTTGGTCTGCATGTGGAACAGCTTGCCGGCATCGCCGTCGCCGATGACGCGGCTCCAGAACGGCATCACCTGCATGTAGCCACGCGCGCCGACAGGACTGACCGCGAATTTCCGAAAAGCGCTCTCGACCTGGATCAGGCCGAGCACCAGGCCGGTATCTAGACCGGCTCGCTTGGTTTCGTACCAGACGGTCTGCAGGAACTCCTTGCGTTCCTGCCAGTCGGGCTTGCGGCGTGCGAGCTTGCCACTCATGGCGCCCAGCCAGCGCAGGTAGGCCAGTCGCGATTCGGTGTCACGGAACTCGGGAATGGGCGGCGCGGAATTGGCGATGGCGGAACTGAGCGCTGTTCGTACCGAGTCCGCGAGCGGCTCCTCCAGCTGCGCACCAGCTTTCGAACGCTCCGAAAAAAATAGCAATCCAAGCCCAGCTAGTGCGGGCTGGAGGCATTTCCGCCGCGTGATCACGCCTGCAGGCGGCCGCGCACGAACTCCAGCGCGCCGGCGGCCGCGGTCTTGGTGGCGGCGCTGTCGCGCCGGTGCTGGTACTCCAGCTGGCCTTCCTTGAGGCCGCGGTCGGAGATCACCACGCGGTGCGGCACGCCGATCAGTTCCCAGTCGGCGAACATGGCGCCCGGGCGCTCGCCGCGGTCATCCAGCATCACGTCCACGCCGGCTGCCTGCAGCTCGTCGTGCAGCTTCTCGGCCGCCGCCTTCACTTCCGCGCTGCGGTCCATGCCGATCGGGCAGATCACCACCGTGAACGGCGCGATCGCGTCGGGCCAGATGATCCCGCGCTCGTCGTTGTTCTGCTCGATCGCGGCCGCCGGCAGGCGCGTGATGCCGATGCCGTAGCAGCCCATCTCCATCAGCTGCGGCTTGCCGGTCTCGTCCAGGAAGGTGGCGTTCATCGCCTTGCTGTACTTGGTGCCGAGGTAGAACACATGGCCGACTTCGATGCCGCGCTCGATGGCCAGCTGGCCTTTGCCGTCGGGCGATGCGTCGCCGGCGACGATGTTGCGCAGGTCGGCCACGGCGTCCGGCTCGGGCAGGTCGCGGCCCCAGTTGACGCCGGTCAGGTGGAAGTCTTCCTCGTTGGCGCCGCAGATCCAGTCGGCCATGACGGCCACGTCGCGGTCGGCCACGACCTTCACGGGCTTCTTCAGGCCGATCGGGCCGAGATACCCAGGCTTGGTGCCGAAGTGCTCGAGGATCTCGGGCACGGTGGCGAAGCGGAAGCCCGCGTCCAGGCCCGGCACCTTGCCGACCTTGATCTCGTTCATGTCGTGGTCGCCGCGAACCAGCAGCAGCCACACCTGCGTCTTGACCACCTCGCCGAGCTCGTTCACCTGGTCGGTGGCCAGGACCAGGGACTTGACGGTGGACTGCAGCGGCACGCCCAGCAGCTGCGCGACGTCGGCGCAGGTGCTCTTGCCCGGCGTCGGCGTCTTCTCCATGGACTTGCGCGCAGCCGGGCGCGGGCCCTGCGGCGCCAAAGCCTCGGCCTTTTCCATGTTGGCCGCGTAGTCGCTGTCAGGGCAGTAGACGATCGCGTCCTCGCCGGTGGCGGCGATCACCTGGAATTCCTCGGACAGGTCGCCGCCGATGGCGCCGCTGTCGGCCGCGACCGCGCGGTAGCGCAGGCCGAAGCGGTCGAAGATGGCGCGGTAGGCCTTGGCCATCACCTGGTAGCTCGCCTTGGCCGAGGCCACGTCGCGGTCGAAGCTGTACGCGTCCTTCATGATGAACTCACGGCTGCGCATCACGCCGAAGCGCGGCCGCCGCTCGTCACGGAACTTGGTCTGGATGTGGTACAGGTTCTTGGGCAGCTGCTTGTAGCTGCGAAGCTCCTGGCGGGCGATGTCGGTCACCACCTCCTCGCTGGTGGGCTGGATGATGAAGTCGCGCTCGTGGCGGTCCTTCACGCGCATCAGTTCCGGGCCCATCTTTTCCCAGCGGCCGGTCTCCTGCCAGAACTCCGCGGGCTGCACCACCGGCATCAGCAGTTCGACGGCGCCGGCCTTGTTCATCTCGTCGCGCACGATCGCCTCGATCTTGCGCACCACCCGCAGGCCCATGGGCATCCAGTTGTAGATGCCGGCGCCCAGCTTCTTGATCAGGCCTGCTCGCATCATCAGCTGGTGGCTCACCACCTCGGCATCGGCGGGCGCTTCCTTGAGCGTTGAAAGCAGGAACTGGGAGGCTTTCATGGAAGGGAAAACGAGGAGCGGCTGAGCTCTTTGCGGGCGCCAGAGACGGCGTGCATAATGAACTCAGTTTAAGAATTGGGGTTTGATTATGCTTGACCGGGACGGCTTCAGGCCCAACGTCGGCATCATCCTGCTCAACCAGAAAAACCAGGTGTTCTGGGGCAAGCGCATACGCACCCACAGCTGGCAGTTTCCGCAGGGTGGCATCGACCGCGGAGAGACTCCGGAACAGGCCATGTTCCGCGAGCTGCACGAGGAAGTGGGCCTCAAGCCCGAACACGTGCGCATCATCGCCCGCACACGCGACTGGCTCCGGTACGAGGTGCCGGACCGCTACATCCGCCGCGACGCGCGCGGCCACTACAAGGGACAGAAGCAGATCTGGTACCTGCTGCAGCTCACGGGCGCCGACTGGAACCTGAACTTGCGCGCCACCAACCACCCGGAGTTCGACGCCTGGCGCTGGAACGACTACTGGGTGCCGCTGGATGTTGTGGTCGAATTCAAGCGCGGCGTCTACCAGATGGCGCTGACCGAGCTGGCCCGCTTCCTGCCGCGGCACGACCACCGCAACCGGTACTTGCGCAGCGGCATGCGCTCGCGCGACCAGGCGGGCCAGGACCAGGCGCCCGACCATGCGCCCAGCGCGCCGTTCGAGCTACCTCCGGGCGCGACCTTCGAGCCCGACCCGCAGGCCAGCCTCAACCCGCCCGAAGGCAACCATGCGCCGTAATTGCGCGGGCTTGCTACTTGGCCTTGCCTGCACGGCCGCTGTTGCGCAGCTCACCCCGCCGGATCCCGACTGGAAAGAAACGGAAGTGCCGCGCCCGCCGGCGCTGCAGACCGAAGGCCTGATCGAGCTGGACATGGAGCGCTCGGCGCTGCGCTGGGGCATCGATCCGCGCACGATCTCCATTGGCGAGGATCGGATCGTGCGCTACGTGGTCGTCGCCACCAGTGGCAGCGGCACCGTCAACGCCATGTACGAAGGCATCCGCTGCAATACCGGTGAAGTGAAGCTGTATGCGCGGCACACGCCCGGCGCCGGGTGGACGCCGGCGAAGGAAGCCGACTGGCAGCCCTTGCACGGCAACGGCCGCGCCCGGCACAGCCTGGTGATCGCGCGCAGCGGCGCCTGCCAGGGGCATGGCCCCAACCAGTCGGTGGAGCAGATCGCGCGCGACCTGCGTTCGCCGGCCAATTCGCGCTTCCGAAACGAGTACCGCTAGCGGGTGACCACCAGGTTGGTGCGGTGGATCATCTCCGGCTCGGCCAGGTATCCCAGCAGCCGCTCGATTTCGCTGGACGGCTTGCGGCACAGCAGGCGCGCTTCGGCGCTGGCGTAGTTCGCCAGGCCCCGCGCGATCTCCGAACCTGAAGGGTCGCGCACCGCGATCACGTCACCGCGCGAGAACTCCCCGTCGACCGCGGTCATGCCGATCGGCAGCAGGCTCTTGCCCTCGCCCACCAGCTTGGCCACGGCGCCTTCGTCCACGGTCACCGCGCCGCGCAGCTGCAGGTGGTCGGCCATCCAGCGCTTGCGGGCCTGGCTCTTCTGGGTGGGCGCGACCAGCAGCGTCCCGATCGCTTCGCCCTGTGCGAGCCGCAGGAGCGCGTCGGGCTCGCGGCCCCAGGCGATGACGGTCGAGGCGCCAGAACCCGCGGCCCGCTTGGCCGCCAGGATCTTGGTGATCATGCCTCCCTTGCCCAGGCTGGAGCCGGCCCCGCCCGCCATGGCTTCGAGGGCCGGATCGCCGGCGCGGGCTTCGTGCACGAAGGTGGCGGAAGGATCCTTGCGGGGGTCGGCGCTGTACAGGCCCTTCTGGTCGGTGAGGATGACGAGCACGTCCGCCTCGACCAGGTTGGCCACCAGGGCGCCGAGGGTGTCGTTGTCGCCGAACTTGATTTCGTCGTTCACGACCGTGTCGTTCTCGTTGATGACCGGCAGCACCTTCAGGGACAGCAGCGTCAGCAGGGTGGAGCGCGCATTCAGGTAGCGCTCGCGGTCTGCGAGGTCGGCATGCGTCAGCAGCACCTGCGCCGAGCGCATTCCGTGCTCGCGCAGCTTGGATTCGTACATCTGGGCCAGCCCCATCTGCCCCACCGCCGCCGCGGCCTGCAGTTCGTGCAGTTCGTGCGGCCGGCTCGACCAGCCCAAACGCTTCATGCCTTCGGCGATCGCGCCGCTGGAGACCATGATCACCTCGCGGCCCTCGGACGCCAGCGCCGCCAGCTGGCGGCACCACTCGCCGATCGCGCCTTCGTCCAGGCCGCGGCCCTCGTTGGTGACCAGGCTGGACCCGACCTTGACGACGATGCGCCGCGCGGACTGCAGCAGCGCGCTCATTCCGCGGCCGTGCCCGAGAAGCGGGGATCGACGTAGGCTGCAGGCTGCTCGGCCACCTGCTGGCTCTGGATGTGCTGGAAGGTGGACTTCACCAGCGGCTCGCAGCCTTCACGCGTCAGCGCGGAAATCTGGAACACGGGGCCCTTGTGCTTGTACCGCTTGACGACGTCCTTGACACGCGCCTCGCGCTCCGAGGCATCGATCATGTCCAGCTTGTTCAGCACCAGCCAGCGCGGCTTGTCGTACAGGGCCTTGTCGTACTTCTTCAGCTCGCCGACGATGGCCTTGGCCTGTGCCACCGGGTCCACCCCGTCGAACGGCGCCAGGTCGACGACGTGCCACAGGAGCCGCGTGCGCTGCAGGTGGCGCAGGAACTGGTGGCCCAGGCCCGCGCCCTCCGAGGCGCCTTCGATGAGGCCGGGCAGGTCGGCCACCACGAAGCTTTGTTCAGGACCGACACGCACCACGCCCAGGTTGGGGTGCAGCGTGGTGAACGGGTAATCGGCGATCCGCGGCCGCGCATTGGAGATGGCGGTGATCAGCGTCGACTTGCCGGCGTTGGGCATGCCCAGCAAGCCCACGTCGGCCAGCACCTTCAGCTCGAGCTTCAGGTGTTTCTTCTCGCCGGGCCAGCCGGGCGTCTTCTGCCGCGGGGCGCGGTTAATGGCGCTCTTGAAGCGCATGTTGCCGAAGCCGCCGTCACCCCCCTTGGCGATGGTGATCACCTCGCCGGGCGTGAGCAGTTCGTACAGCACCTCGCCGGTGTCCGCGTCGCTGATGATGGTGCCCACCGGCATCTTGAGCGTGATGTCGTCGCCCGCATGGCCGAACATGTCCGAGCCCATGCCATGCTCGCCGCGCTTGGCTTCGTGCCGGCGCGAGTAGCGGTAGTCCACCAGCGTGTTGAGGTTGGGGTCTGCCACGGCATACACATGGCCGCCGCGCCCGCCATCGCCGCCGTTGGGCCCGCCGAACTCCTTGTACTTCTCGTGGCGGAACGAGACGCAGCCGTTCCCGCCATCGCCGGCAGCGACGTCGATGAACGCCTCGTCCACGAACTTCATGATGTCTTCAGTATAAAAAACAAAGCCCCGACGAGTCGGGGCTTCGCGATGGAGCGAAGTGAGCCTTCAGGCCGGCACCACGCTCACGGTGTGCTTGTTCAGCGAACCCTGCACCTTGAACGACACATGGCCGTCCACCAGGGCGAACAGGGTGTGGTCCTTGCCGATGCCGACGTTGGTGCCGGGATGGAACTTGGTGCCGCGCTGGCGCACGATGATGGAACCGGCGGAGATCAGTTCACCGCCGAAGGCCTTCACGCCGAGCATCTTGGGCTGGGAGTCCCGCCCGTTTCGCGTAGAGCCGCCGCCTTTTTTCTGTGCCATTTCGAAGTGCTCCGATCAGACTGCAATCGCGCCGATTTGCAGCTCGGTGAACTGCTGGCGATGGCCCTGGCGCTTCTGGTAGTGCTTGCGACGGCGCATCTTGAAGATGCGGACCTTGTCGTGCTTGCCGTGCGCCACGACCGTGGCTTTGACAGTTGCACCGGACACCAGGGGAGCGCCGATCTTCAGGTCGCTGCCATTTCCGACAGCCAGCACCTGGTCGATCACGATTTCCTGGCCTACGTCCGCAGCAATCTGTTCTACTTTGATTTTCTCGCCGGAAGCAACGCGATACTGCTTGCCACCGGTTTTTATGACCGCGTACATGTAAACCTCTTGAATGGACGAGCCGCATGCGGCTCATAGAGATCTCTGCGGACGGATTTCCGCAGAGCCCGCGACTATAGCATAGTTTGTGGTTACTCACAAGGCAGCCCCCTGCCCTGCCAGCCGAGTCGCACCCGGTTCCTATAATCCCGGCAGTTCTTCTGGCTCCACCTTGACCGACCCGAATGCCAGCACCGCCTCGGTGCTTTCCCTGATCGCCGACGACATGCGGGAAGTCGACGGGGTGATTGCCCGCCGGCTCGACTCCGGGGTGCCCCTGGTGGGCCAGGTGTCCCGCTACATCATTTCCGCAGGCGGCAAGCGGCTGCGCCCGGCCTTGCTGCTGCTGGTCTGCGGCGCGCTCGGATACGACGGTGCCCAGCGCTTCAACCTGGCGGCCGTCGTGGAGTTCATCCATACCGCCACGCTGCTGCACGACGACGTGGTCGATGAATCCACCTTGCGCCGGGGCCGTGCGACCGCCAACGAAAGCTTCGGCAACCCGGCCAGCGTGCTCGTCGGGGACTTCCTGTACTCCCGCGCGTTCCAGATGATGCTGGATGCCGGCGACATGCGAATCATGGCCGTGCTCGCAGAGGCTACCAACGTGATCGCCGAGGGCGAGGTCCTGCAGCTGATGAACATGCACGACGCCAGCCTGGACGAGGCGGCCTACCTGAAGGTGATTCGCTCGAAGACCGCGAAGCTGTTCGAGGCCAGCGCGCGGCTGGGCGCGATCCTGGCGGGCGCGAGCCCGGAAATCGAGCAACTGTGCGCCGATTACGGCCAGGCCCTGGGCACCGCATTCCAGGTCATCGACGACGTACTCGACTATGACGGCGACGCCAGCGAAATGGGCAAGAACCTGGGCGATGACTTGCGCGAGGGAAAGGCCACGCTGCCTCTGATTGCGGCCATGCAACGCGGCACCGCCGACCAGCGCGCACTGGTGCGTGAGGCGATCGAGACCGGCGCTGCTGCCGAACTGGATTCCATCATCGCCATTGTCAGGGAGACGGGGGCGCTGGACATCACACGCAACGCCGCTGCGGCCGAAGCGCAACGCGCGATCGATTGCGCCAAGCGCCTTCCCGCCAATGCGCACACCGCCGGTTTGCTACAATTGGCGGCTCAACTGCTGCAGCGCCGCAACTGAATGCCGCCGGCGCGGCTTGCAAATCGGGGTGTAGCTTAGCCTGGTAGAGCGCTACGTTCGGGACGTAGAGGCCGGAGGTTCGAATCCTCTCACCCCGACCAGTTTTTCCGCATGTGACTTCCTGCGCAGCGCCTTGCGGCCGCTTCGGGACGCTTACCACAGTGCGGATTTACACCCCCTGTGCTTTCGGCGATGATCAGCTGGCTGCCCTTACATGTCGTCAAGGGCCTTTCTGATGGTTAACTTCTCGCCGATGGCTGCCGTCGACCCCGCCACCACCGAAGTCCCGAGCCTGGCGCTGCCCGGGCTGGCGCGAGCCCTTGTTTCCGCAGGAAAGCTCGGCCAGAAGTCCGCAGAAGACCTCTACCGGAAGTCCCAGGCCAACCGCACCAGCTTCATCGCCGAGATCACCGGGTCCGGCGCCGTATCGCCCGCGGACCTGGCGCACACCATGTCGGCCGCCTTCGGTGCTCCCTTGCTGGACCTCGAAGCGGTGGACGTGCATCGGCTTCCGAAGAACCTGCTAGACGCGAAGATCTGCCAGGGCTACCGCGTGGTGGTGCTGGCCAAGCGCAGCAACCGCCTCATCGTCGCGACTGCCGACCCGTCGGACCAGCAGGCCGCCGAGAAGATCAAGTTCGCCACCCAGATGGGCGTGGACTGGATCATTGCCGAGTACGACAAGCTGACCAAGATGGTGGAGGCCAGCACGGCCTCGGCCGCCGAGGCCATGGACAGCATCATCGGCGACGACTTCGAGTTCGACGAGTCGACCATGGACTCGTCGGTCGTCCAGGAAGAGGAAAAGGGCGGCACGGACGTCGAAGATGCGCCGGTCGTCAAGTTCCTGCACAAGATGCTGCTGGACGCGTTCACGATGCGGGCGTCGGACCTGCATTTTGAGCCGTACGAGCACACCTACCGGGTGCGGTTCCGTATCGACGGCGAGCTGCGCGAGATCGCCTCCCCGCCAGTCGCCATCAAGGACAAGCTGGCTTCGCGGATCAAGGTGATCTCGCGCATGGACATCTCGGAAAAGCGCGTGCCCCAGGACGGACGTATGAAGCTGAAAGTCGGCCCTGACCGGGTGATCGACTTCCGGGTGAGCACCCTGCCCACGCTTTTCGGCGAGAAGATCGTGATCCGTATCCTTGATCCCAGCAGCGCCAAGCTGGGCGTCGACGCGCTCGGCTACGAGCCGGAGGAAAAGGAGCGCCTGCTCAACGCCGTCCAGCGTCCCTATGGCATGGTGCTGGTGACTGGCCCGACCGGTTCGGGCAAGACGGTCTCGCTCTACACCTGCCTGAACATCCTGAACAAGCCCGGGGTGAACATCTCCACGGCCGAAGACCCGTCGGAAATCAACCTCCCCGGCGTCAACCAGGTCAACGTCAACGACAAGGCGGGTCTGACGTTCGCGGCTGCCCTGAAATCCTTCCTGCGCCAGGACCCCGACGTGATCATGGTCGGCGAGATCCGGGACCTGGAGACCGCCGACATTGCGATCAAGGCCGCGCAGACCGGTCACCTGGTGCTCTCGACGCTGCACACGAACGACGCTCCCACCACGCTGACCCGGATGCGCAACATGGGTATCGCCCCGTTCAACATCGCCTCCAGCGTGATCCTCATCACCGCCCAGCGCCTCGCTCGCCGGCTCTGCGCGAACTGCAAGGCGCCTGCCGACATCCCGCACGAGACCTTGCTCGAGGCCGGCTACAAGGAAGAGGAAGTCGACGGCACCTGGACGCCCTACCGGCCCG
>Ga0164290_1002842_pt1 | contig 10030 bp, 14 predicted proteins | sample Micstemetagenome_FD_108782 | JGI IMG/M metagenome (GOLD analysis project Ga0164290, IMG submission 108782) | Contaminated culture microbial community from soil near Moab, Utah, USA - Microcoleus steenstrupii SON62 (Illumina Assembly) | ecosystem: Environmental > Terrestrial > Soil > Soil crust...
TGCCGTTGGTCTTCATCCACGACGGTGCCGACCACGGCGAAGCGATGATCTTCACAGCCGGATTGATCCGCAATATCTCCTGCAGCACGGGAACCACCTCCGGGCAACAGGCGGCGAGATTGAAGCGCGCGAGGTCAGGGTCCGCCGTTCCGGGATCCCGTTCCAAATAGCTGTAGGCCCTCCCGCCGAGATCGGAGGCGCCGATACTCAGTCGCAGACAGCTCAGCCCGACCGACGCATCGGTCAAACCAAACAGCTCCTGCAGCAGGTCCGCGCGGTCTGCCGCCGCAAGACCCGCCAGCAAATACGCACTCCCGCCCGTCAGCGAAAACCCGAAGCCTTCGATGGGCTGGAAGGTCCGGCTATCGTCGATTTCGATCGTGGGGAGTGAATCTTGCGGCACCGATCTGGAAAACGCCACCGGCTGCATGGGTCGCAGCAACGAATTGGCATCACGCGTGACCCACCCCTCGATCACGCGTGATCGCCATGCTGTTGTGCCGGGATCAACTTCGCAAACCAATCGAAGGATGCCTTGGGAACACGCCTCTGGGTCGCGTAATCGACGTAAACGAGTCCAAAGCGGTTCGCAAAGCCGGCGCCCCACTCGAGATTGTCCAAAATCGACCACGCAAAATAGCCACGCACCTCCGCGCCGGACGCAACAGCCACCTCCACCGCCTTGGTATAGGCGGCGAGATAGGCAATGCGCCCGCCATCGTTCACCCCGCCCGTTTCATCCAGCGTCTCGATTGCTCCGCGGATGCCACGCCACCCAGACGTGGAGGATCGCGCGCTTGCTGCACCCTTCCCCCAAGTCACAGGACTGCAACCAGTGCTATCAGGCGCCGCGTACCCATTTCATGATGCATTTTGGGATGATGGACCAGGGGACTATAGGGCAGAGAGGCGCCCGAGTGGAACAATGCTACTTTTGTCATCAGACCGACTCCTTCAACAACATCAAGGGAGTTGGCTGGTTCAAGATGCACTGAGCCTTGACGATCCATCTTTGAGTATGCGGCATCATGAGGTCGCGGACTCTCGGCCTCGATTTCAGGTTGCGAGGTCCCGGCTCACAATGACGTACTTGAAACTGTCGGGGTCGAGGCAGTCGAGCCGCTCTCCACCGCTCTCGGCTTCAGGGTACATCAGGAAGTCGACGAGCGGCCCTTCCGCGCCAGGCAGCGCGACGTCGTTGCCAAAATTATAGGCGAGCCAGTTGCCCTCCCAGGAACCGAACAGCGCCTGTCGAACGGCGATCGCTTTCGGATCATCTTGCTGAAGATTGCCAGGCGGCTCTTCCAGAATGACCTTCCGCACGTCGGCAGGATCCATCGGTACCCAACCGAAGCCGCTGAGATAGACCTCTGCCCGGCAATGCTGCGCCTTGGTGACATTGCTGGGATTTGCGCCGAGACTTTTGTAACCGAACTTCGACGGTGCCACTCGAAGGCCGTAGATATCCCGCGCCGGCAATCCAGCGGCGCGTGCCAGGCCCGCAGCTAGCGCATTGAGATCGGCGCATTTGCCGCTCAGATTCCCTGTCTGAAGCATGGATGCCACGTCCCCGATCCCGCAGCCCCGCGTAGTCGGATTTCTGAACGTGTTTTCCACAACCCAGTCGTATATGCGGCGCGCCTTCTCCACGTCGGTCTGAGCGCCGGCGGTGATTCTGTCGGAGAACTCCTTCACGATTCCGTTGATTGGAATGAGCAACGTGGCCGCCGTGTATAGGCGGCGATCCTCGTCCGACAGGGGCGCTGGTTTGCCGGGCCTGGACAAGTCGACAGCTCGATCCTGTGTCGAGATTCGACTGATCACGTCGATCGATGGTGCGGCCTCACCTTCCGTCCACTCCGCATGGACCATTGAGACCCCGGATTTGGGATCGCGCTTGAGCGTCGCCAATTTCGCGTTCGTGGTCCACGTAGTGGCGCCTGACTTGAACCAGTCTGTCTCCACGGCTGGCACCGGTATCCACGCCTGAGTCTTGCCCTTTGGACTCGCGATCTTCACGCGGGTTACGATTCCATATTCGCGCCACGTACCGGGCGTTGGAGCGAATCCAGCCTGCGTTTGTGCTCTGCCCGGGGCCGCGACACTGGTGGACAGCAAGGCGACTGTGGTTGTTAAGAAATTGCGTCGGTCCATATCATGTTCGCCTTTTGAATGGCTCTCTGAGGAGTACCAACCGAGACTGGCTAGGGGCTCACTTCGTCCAGCTTTCTCACAATCTGAGCTGCATCCAGCCGATCCCACTGTTGCTCGCCACGCAGAAACAGTTTGGGTTTGAGCTCGGCGTTGAGGACATACGTGGTCGGGAGCATTGCGACACGCCAGGCCCGCGCAACGGCCATGTCGCGATCAAGCACAACCGTAAAGTTCACCGGCATTGCATCAAAAAAACGCCGGACACGATCGTCAGGTTCGCCCACGGAAACGGCGAGCACCGTCAGGTCATTGCTATTTGTCCGGGCAACGAAGCGGCGTAAGGCTTCCATCTCCTCGCGGCAGGGTCCGCACCACGTGGCGAAGAAATGCAATATCACAGGCTTCCCGCGGTACGTTGACAGAGCGACTTTGGTCGATGCCAAATTCTGTAACGTAAAAGGACTGGGTTCCTGCCCCGCCCATTTCTCAAGATTACTCGAACTCGGGGCCGCGGGGGCAATGCCCGATACCTTGGAATCGCGTTTGTTCGGAACCAGCAAGGGACTTGTTCGAAGAAGCTCCTCCGCGCCCGCGAGGAGAGCTTTGTCTCCGCCGGGGCCACCACCGCTCGCTCCGCCCATTGTGCCGCCAGCCGAACGGGAAGGGGTGCCCATGCCGGGCATGTTCATGCTTCGGTGATCGTCAGGGCGCGCCATTCCGCGCTGGTCCGTTCCGACCATTCCGCCGCTCATCATCTGCATGCAAGGACATCCTGCGGTCATCGCGGGCGCTCCTTGGGCTGGCACATTCGGGAGAACACGCTCGCGCTGACCATTGTTGGCCGGCTCAGCGACCGCCTTCCGCTTCTCAAGCTCCTTAATCGCATCCTGGACGACCTCGGGGTTAGCGATCAGGTACTCGCGAATCATTTTCGAGAATTCGACTCGTTGGCTGTCAGAGATGCCTTGAGCGTGTCCCGAGAACGTACCGGCCGCGAGCAGGAGACCTGCGGCGATGACGACGCGGAGCGAGGGTAGCATGAAGCAATCCCTTCCAGTTTCCTAACCTGACCTTTTAGCGATTACATCGATCCCGCGCACTTCAAAAGTGCCGGCCTGGTCTACACACTATCGTTGGGCCTCTCTCGACTTCAAAGTTGCGATGGGCCGGAGCGATCGCTCCACCGGTTCACGACACTGACCGAAAGAGACAGTGCTTGGGCTATTTGGCTCCGGCATACTGACACATGGGGTCCCGGCTGGTCCTGTCCTCGCACCGACGCGCGTTGAGGGCCTTCATGCAAATCTGATATTCTGGTGTAGCCACGGCATGCCCGAGCGCTGCGCAGACTTCCGCGTCGCTGCGTAGGTGCTGTTCATGAGATACACAGCCGCCTAGCATGATGAGCAGTCCGAACAGGAGTAGCGACGGCATTTCAAGCAGACCATCAAGTTTAAACTTGTTTTCGCCCATGCAAACCTCCCTTCATGTTTGCCCGTCATATCCAAGACGAGCTCGGGATAACAGGTCGCACAGTTGTTAAATTCTATCAGCCCCAGTGCGCACATTGACCCATGTCAAAGCGTTACACAAAGAGCGCCTGTTCTCTGCAATTCTAACCGCAAACAAGTGGCGCACGTCGACTCTTGCGCTCTCACTCGTCCGGCCGAAACGAGTAGTCGCGTTGAGCCAAGTAGATGTTGCAACTCGGTAAGTTGGAGCGCTACTCGCCGAACTAACAACCTTGTGGTTCACGGCGTCGGGCCTGGGCGGCCCTAAGGTCTTCCGCACTTCATCTCAACGGAGGACCCTCGAGCCCGGGCAGTCAGTAACGCGACGCGTTTGAATCGCTATTTGGCGCCAGGTTTCATCGGCGACTCGCTCATCATTTCATCCATTTGCTTGCGCATTTCATCCATCTGCTTCTTCTGCTCGGGTTCATTCATCGCCGGGCATCGCCTCCACGCCCGACATGCGATGCATCATGCCCGACATCATCTCCAGCCTCTGAGCCATTTGCTTGCGCTGATCCGGAGTGAGTTCTCGCTTCGACATTTGTTCCGTCATTCCCATTATTTCCTGGTTTCTGGCGGCTCAGCCCTTCAGGACATCGCCCACCAGCTCCCGCACATTGCGCAATGGATGATCCCGTCGGGATAAAACGCAAAACGGCCGCCCTTTCGGGGCGGCCGATCTGCGCAACTTGGCTTCGCAAGTTGAGATGGTTGCGGGGGCAGGATTTGAACCTACGCCTGCGTCAACGAATGGTTGGAAAAGACGATCGTGCAGGCCGCCGTGATGCGACTTGTTGCGCAGCGTCAGGAACGTCGCCGGCTCCAAACCAAGCGAGCCGAGACCCCATCGGCCGTCGTGATCATCGCGGCGGTCAGTGGCTGCGACAGGCTGGGATCGTCAAGCCGCACTTGAAGACGTTGTCCTGCTCGGTCGCTGCTCGTCCGGTCTCGCCAAGCCGCACCGATCTCGCTGGCACCTACGTAAATTCTGTAATGCGGCGAGTGATCGTCGGCGCGATTGTCGTTGGGAACGAAGCGGACCCTGCTATTGACCGCCAACGTGCGTATGCGGCCGACCCATCCGCCGTCTTTCCCTGACGTGAATGTCCCAATAACCGCCATCGACACCTCCCTGGTTTTCGCGTGTTGCGTCGCCCCGAGTGCTGCTACATGGTGTTCGACTTGGTACCGCCGGCACGGGCTGCCTTGTCGCTCCGGTTCTTGAGGGCCTTGGCGTAGCTCCGATCGCTGGCCAAGAAGCGCTCCAGCATAAAGGGAATGAGCTCGGCCACGGGCTCGGCCTGGCCGTAGGCCTCGCGGTACAGCTCCGCATAGATCTGAAGTGCCCGATTAAGGCTTGGCGTGATCGTGATCGTGAGCTTGACCGGCGTGCGGTCCGGCAGCTTCTCGAGCTTAAGATCGCCCATGATCCCTCCCTCACCTCTGATAGGGCCGCAGCACCAGGTCCTTGTGCACGATGACGCGCAGCGGCCAGCCCGGCCGCACCGTGATGGTGGGCTGGATATTGAGATCCTTCTGCACGATACGCTGTCCGGCCTGATTGGCGCTCTGCTGCGTCGACTCGCGAATGGCCCGTACGAGGTCGCTCTCGGAGCGGCCAAAGCCGATCTGGCTGCCGACGCCCAGCAATGTCGAGAGCGCGATGCCCTTGAGCAGAGTCCAGGTGTGATAGTCGACCTCGTCCTCGAGCCCGGCATAGCCCGCCTGGTCGGTGGCCGGCAGGTTGTCGATCTGGATCGACGTGCCGTTGGGCATGACGATGCGCTGCCAGACCAGCAATGCGCGCTTCTGGCCGAACGCCACGACGCTGTCGTAGGAGCCGACCAGGCGCGAACCCTGCGGGATGAGCAGGATGCGGCCGGTGACGGTGTCGTAGACGTTCTCCGTCACCTGGGCCACGGCCAGTCCCGGCAGATCGCTGTTCAGCCCCGTGATGAGGCTCGCCGCGATGACGCTGCCCGCCAGAACCTGATACGGAGACACGGGCTCCTGGACGCTGTGCGGGTTGTAGATGCCGGGCTCTGCGCGCTGGTTGAGGAAGTCGAGCTTACGCTGCTGGTTGTTCTGGTCGCGGTCGGGATCCAGCGCGAGCCGCGGTCCGGCCGGCCCTGTTGTCAAAGCCGCTGGTGTCCCTGGCGACCCACCTGATGGTGATGGCGTCAATGGCGAGGGGCTTGGGCTCTGCGCCGTCGTGGCGGTACGCGAGAGCTGGTACAGGACGCCCGCCTCCTTGGCCTGCCGCGCCTGCTGTGCAAGCCGCATGCGTTCCGCGCGCTCGGCATCTTCGTCCGGGTTGGGCCGCACGCTGGGTGTGATCCCGAGACTCTTCTCCTTCTGCACGATCGCGGGTCCAAGATCGCCGGGCAGCGGCGGGCCGAGCTTGGGCACCGGCTTCTTGAGCTGGTCGTAGCTGCCGGGCAGTGCCGAGAGGCTGTCGGGCGTGGACTTGCGGCCGCCGCCGGCTCCCTCCTGATCGCCCGAGCGGGTCCACTTCGAGCCGTAGAGCGCCAGCCAGAGCGCGGCGAAGAGGGCGATGCAGACGAGCGCCGCCACCGCGACGATCAGCCGGCGCTTGAAGCGGATCACCCGGCGTGGCCGGGCGCGCAGCACGAAGCTCGCGGGATCGCCCTTGGGCGTTTCGGTTTGGGAGGGATCGTCGCTCATGGCCACCAACGGTGAGGGCTTGGATCAGCGCTTGGCGTCGGAGGAGCGTGCGACATCGGTGCGGCTGATGCGCACCACTTGCTGCGGGCTGGTGCCGAGCCGGAGCTCAGCCGCGGCAAAGAGGCGATCGACGATGTAGTAGTTGGCGCGCACGCGGTAATTGACGAGCTGGTTGTCGCCGTCGCCGCCGACCACGAACAAGGGCGGCGCCTCGCCTTGATCGATGCGCGCGGGGAACTCGATGTAGACTTTTAAGCCGTCGTCGAAGGCACGTACCGGCCGCCACGGCGGCCTGTCGCCGGTAATGTCGTAGCGAAAGCGCAGGTTTTCGATGGCGACCGCGTTGGCGATCGGCGCCGCCGCTTCGGCCTGCGCATTCTGCTTCTTCAGGGCCAGTAGGGCATCATGCGGATAGGTCCAGGAGATCGCCGCCATCGCTGTCTTCTCGGTGCTCTCCATCGCCAGATGATAGGTGCGCCGATCGGTGGTGATGACGAGGTTGGTCTTGAGTCCCGCGGCGAACGGCTTCACCAGCACATGGACCTGCTTGGACGATCCGGTGCCGCTCAGCGTATCCCCCACAACCCAGCGCACCGTGTCGCCCGAGGAGATGGCGACAAGGCTCTCGCCCGGCTGCAAGGCGATGTCCGTGACCTCCTCGGGCGAGGCATAGAGGCGGTAGAGCGCTCCCTCGCTGAAGGGATAGACCTGGACCGCGTTGACGTAGCCGTCCTTGCTGGGCTCGCGCAGCGCTGCCTGGTTGGCGGCGTCGACGCGGGCTTGCGGCGGCCGGGGATCGGGCGCCGGCGCCGAGGGCGGCGGCCTGAGCTGCCCCGGCAGCGGCAGCGGCTTGGGCACCTCGACGATCTTCACCGGCTTGGGCGGATCAGGCTGAACCTGGGCTGGCTGGAACGACGCCGAGTCGTAAGTGATCGACGGCGGTTTCTTGGTGCACGCGACCAAGGCGAGGGCGGACGTCGAAAGCAGCAGAGCCGAACTCAGAAATCGTGTCATGGCGTCTCGAGTCATGGTCCTTCTCCAGGGTTGAGCTCGCGCGACCAGCTGAGCCCGTTGACGTAGATGCCGAGCGGGTTCTTGCGCAGGGCGTCCGCGGTGCGGGGCTGCTGCATGACGATGGTCAGGATGGCGGTCCAGCGCTCGGTGCGGGCGAGGCTTTCGTGCTCGTAGGCCTGCTCGGTCCACTTCACCTGGAAGGAGTCGCCCGAGACCCGCACGACACTGGTCACCTGGACCGAGACCGAGCGCTCGCCGATCGACTTGAAGGGATCGTTGGCGCGGGCGTAATCGCTCAGCAGGGCCGCGGCACGCTCGGTGACGTAATCATACGCTTCCAGCCAGTTGCGGCGCACGATCACGGGATCGATGGAGAGCGAGCGCAGGTCCGTGACGAAGCGGCTGAGATACCAGCCGATCTGCGCGTCGGTCGGGCTATAAGGCTCGATCGCGGGCCCGACGGCGCGCACCTGGCCGAGCTTGTCGACCTCGACGACATAGGGCGTGACCCGGCTTTGCGCCGCGAGCCAGAGGACGCCGCCGGCCAGGCCGATGCTGAGCGCCAGGCTGCCGAAGGCCATGAGACGCCAGTTGTGGGCCTGCACGCGGGCCGAGCCCAAGCGCTCGTCCCAGAGCTGACCGGCTCGTTGATAAGGCGTGACGGGTTCCGGGGTCACGCCATAGCGCTGCATGGGGCGTCGGAACAGCCGCATGGGTCACTCCCCGAGATCGAGCGGCAGCCCCGAGCCGGGCTTGTCGCCCTCGCGCAGGACCTGGGCCATGGTTCGTGCCTGCCGGCGACGCCGCGCGGCCCGAAGCTGCCGTGCCCAATTGGGCTCGCCGGCAACTGCACCAGATGGCCCCTCTCCTGCCGGCGGCCCGCTGCGAAGCGAAGCGCTTGCGCCGCCTGCCGGCGATGACGGGCCAGACGGGCCGGAGGGCGATCGTGAACCAAGTGCAGAGGCAGCCCGAACGGCGGTGAGACCGCCCATGCCGGCGAGGCGAGCGGCGGACCAGGCGGTGCCACCGACCAGCAGCGCCCCTGACGCCAGCGCACTGGCCGTGCCGACCGCGGCGCCTGCCCCCAGCTGCGGCCCGCCGGAGACCAGGCCAGCGGCGATGCCAGGACCAAAGATGCCGAGCCCGAACAGCGCGATCGAGGCAAGGACGAGCGACATGGCCTGTGACAGCGTCACAGGGCCGTGCAAAGCGTTGGTGAAGTCGCCGAAGAAGCTGGCACCGATGCCGACGATGACGGCAAGAACCATCACCTTGACGCCGGACGTCACCACGTGGCCCAGCGCGCGTTCGGCCAGGAACGCTGTCTTGGTCCAGAGCGCGAAGGGCACCAGCACGAAGCCGGCCAAGGTGCTGAGCTTGAACTCGATCACGGTGACGAAGAGCTGAACCGCCAGGATGAAGAAGGACAGGACCACCACCACCCAGGCGAACAGCAGGACCAGCATGATCGCGAAGTTGGCGAGGATGTTGGTGAACCCGACCTGCGACCCGGCCTGCTGCAAGAGCGGCCAGGCGGCCTGGAACCCCACGCCGGCCAGGCGGCCGGGACGCAGCAGATCCTGGGGGCTCAGCCCGTTGTTGGTGACCCGCAGCCCCAGCGTCGAGAACGACGCGAATATCGCATCCGCCAAGGTCGAGAAATTGTTGAGGATGAAGGCGAAGCTCCCGACATACAGCGTCTTGCGCACGAGCTGGGCGAGCACGTTGGCCTCGCCGTCGAGCAGCCAAAACAGCGCGGCGAGGGTCACGTCGATCACGACCAGGATCGAGGTGAGTGCGGCCACGTCGCCGCTCAAAAGGCCGAATCCGCTGTCGATATAGCGGATGAAGACCTGCATGAAGCGGTCGATGACGTTGAGGTTGTCCATTCGCCTGCCCTCGTCCGGCCGCTGGGCTATTGCGCGGTGTAGGCTGAGTCGGTGCCGAGGAAGCGGTCATAAGCGGCGCGCGCCGCCTCCTCCGTCTCGGCCTGGCGCGCCTGCTCAAGCGCCGTGGCGCGGTACTGGGCGGCCATGAGGTCCTGCACCTGCAGCTGCTGCTTGACCGAAAGGGCCACCAGCTGGGCGACCGCCTGCTGGGCCTGGAGATTGCCGACAGCCCCTTGCGAGGCCGTCACCAGCGACGACAGCGTCGCGGTGTCGGCCTGAACGTTCTGGGCGACCTGCGCCTGGACGGTCATGGTTTGCCCGAACGCCTCGCGCGCGGCCTGCCAGCGCTGACGCGCATCCGCGACCAGCTGAGGGACGGTGACCGACGGGCCGTATTGCTGGGGAAAGAACCGGTTGAAGGCGGCCTGGCTGGTGCTGACATTAAAACCGATGCTCTGCGCCTGGTTCATCAGTCCGCCGACCTGGGTCAAGGCGGAGACCATGCTGTCGAGCTGCGAGACATTGAGGCTCGCCAGGTTCTTGGCCATGTTCTGCAGCATCAGGACCTGGTTCTGCAGCGCCTGGATCTGGTTGTTGACCTGCTGGAGCTGGCGTGCGGCCTGCAGCACGTTCTCGGCATAGTTCTGGGCGTCGAACACCGCGAACTGCGCCCGAGCCGGGGCGCTGCCAACGACCACAGCGAGGGCGACGAGAAGAGCGCGCGCGAAGCGAGTCATGGCGATGGCTCCGAAACAGGGGATGGGAACTGATCCA
>Ga0164290_1002843_pt1 | contig 10026 bp, 7 predicted proteins | sample Micstemetagenome_FD_108782 | JGI IMG/M metagenome (GOLD analysis project Ga0164290, IMG submission 108782) | Contaminated culture microbial community from soil near Moab, Utah, USA - Microcoleus steenstrupii SON62 (Illumina Assembly) | ecosystem: Environmental > Terrestrial > Soil > Soil crust...
GGGCAACGGCAGTGACGATGAAGAAGGAATTCGGCACTCCGAAGGTCCAACTGCTTCCCAGCGAGGCAATCGCTTCCGGCATGCCCCGCATGGTCGTGTGACCGGGCGCGAATTCGAGCGCTAGACCACGACATATGCTCAGTGTTGCCAGCGTGATGATGAAGGGATGCGGCAGGCGCCCGTAGACAAACACAAAGCCGTTGACGGCGCCAACGAGCGCAGCGGTCGCGAGCATGCCAAGCATGACCAGGAATGCGGAATCGACCTGCTGAAAAATCAATCCTCCGATGACCGTCGAAAGCGCCAGGTTGGATCCCACGGAAAGGTCGATGCCGCGCGTCAGGATGACCAATTGCTGGCCCATCGCCACGATCGCGATGACCGCGGTCTGCGAGAGAATATTTCCCAGATTAACCGGCTTGAGAAAATTAGGTGTGACGAGGCTGATAAGGATCACGAGCAGCGTGAGTATCAGGACCGGACCAAAACTGAGCAGGGCGAGGCCGAGCTTTACACCATTCAGGCCTCCCTGAAGATCATGATCGCGCGTTCCATTGATCGCGCGCTCCGAACCGCTATGCCGATTATCATTTACAGACAACAACCCGTCCTCCCAGGTTTATATGTATAAGAAACATGCTTGATTTCTTCAGACAAGTTGTTTTTTATGTATTAAAATACCTCATGGATTACAGACAGATGAAGACCGACACCATCTATAAACTCGCGTTCAACAATGCTCTCGGCCTGCTTGCGGAGATCGACGTCGGTCGCGAATTGCCGACCGAGAACGAGCTTGCCCACCGGCTTTCGATCAGCCGGACAACGGTGCGAAAAGTCTTGGTTGCCTTGAAGGAAAAAGGTCTGATTTCGCCGGGCCTGCCGCGGATCAAGCTTCGCACACCCATAGGCAACAAGGACCGGTATCCTGACGCGGAGACGGTGCCCATCTCCGCGCAGGTCGAGAAAGACTTCATGCAATGGATATTGACGGACGATCCGCGTCCTGGGACCCTGATAAACGAACTTGAACTGGCGCGTAGATTTGGCATAGCCACGACAATCATCAGGGAATTTCTCAATAGGTTCCAGCGATTCGGATTGATCGAGAAGCGACGAGGCGCGGGCTGGGTGTTCAACGGTTTCACGACCAGTTTCGCGCTGGAGCTTTTCGAAATCCGCGAACTCTATGAGTTGCGCTCGGCAAAGGCCTTCGCCGGTCTCACGAAGTCGTCTCCCTCATGGCAGCAGCTTCATGCGATGAGAGCCAAGCACGTCGAGTTGCTTGAGGACATCGACCGGCGCTTTCACGATTTCTCGGAGCTCGATAGCCAATTTCACAGGCTGGTGACCTCCGCGTCGCCAAACCGGTTCATCGATAGCTTCTACGACATTATCACCCTCGTTTTTCACTACCACTATCAATGGAAGAAACATGACGAGCGGCAGAGAAACGAAATCGCGATTCGGGAACATCTGGCTTATATCGATGCCCTCTTGCGCCGGGATGTGAAGGCGGTTGCAAAGGCCTGCCGGGCGCATCTGAAATCCGCACGTGCCACGCTGATAAGGTCGATTCCAGGTTAGCGGTGGAGCACCAGACCCTTCGTTGGCACAGACCGATTCCGCCTAGCCCCGCCTGCGTCGCAACTGGTCGAAAAAGACGATCAGGATGATGAGGGCGCCGGTGATGATCCGCTGCCAGAAGGAATTCAGGTTGAGGAGATTGGCGCCATTGTTGATCGTCGCGAGGATGAAGGCACCGAGCAGCGGGCCATGCACGGTTCCGACGGCGCCGAAGAGGCTGGTTCCGCCAATGACCGAGGAAGCGATGGCCTGCAATTCCCATCCCTCGGCCTGGGTCGCATTGCCGATGCCGATGCGCGACGCCAGCAACACGCCGACAAAGGCTGCGAAGGTCGAGGACAGCATGTATGCGACGTAGATCATGCGGTCGACATTGACCCCGGAAAGGCGGGCCGCTTCTCGATTTGAGCCGACCGCGAAGAGATAGCGTCCCCAACGGCTATGATGCAGCAGCACATAAGCCGGCACGGCAACGGCGATCACCATCCAGAAGAGGCTCGGCACGCCGAGGAAATCGGCAAGCGAGAACGATGTGAAATCATCGTTGGTGATATTGATGGTCGAGCCGTTGGTGATCAGCAATCCGATGCCGCGAAGAGCCGTGAGCGTCGCGAGCGTGATAATAAAGGCGGGCAAGCCCATCCGCACGATACCGAAGGCATGGAAGGCACCGATCGCCATGCCAAGCAGCAATGTCAGCAGGATCGCCAGCCACATCGGAACGCCAGCCTGCATCAGCCATGCCACGACCACGCTCGAAAAGCCCACCACGGCGCCCACCGAGAGGTCGATACCGCCGGTGATGATGACGAAGGTTTGTCCGACCGCGAGAATGGCGGTCATGGATCCCTGGCGCAGCAGATTGCTGATATTGTTCGGCGTCCAGAAACTGTTGGTCGAAAATGCCAGCAGCAGCCAAAGCAGCAGGAGAAGACCCAGCAGCGTCAGCCCAAACAAGATACTAAGTCCACGCCCGCGCTTCTTTACCGGTTCGATCGCCTCAACGCTCATTCCATCCACTCCATTTCTCGTCAGGCGCCGATTGCTTCACCAAGCACGGTCTCGTGGCTGACCTCGTGATAATTGTGGCTCGCGACCAATGTACCGTTGCGGAAAACGTGTAGTCGGTCGGCCAGTTCATAGACCTCCGGCAGATATGACGAGATCAGGATGATGCCCGCGCCCTTCTTCAGAAGCCCGGCAAACAGCCTGTAAATCTCAGCTTTCGTACCGACATCGACACCCACGGTCGGCTCGTCGAATATGAAGAGTTCGGCACCATGGCTCAGCCATTTGCCTATCACGATCTTCTGCTGGTTGCCGCCGGACATCGCCAAAGCGAGCACGCCCGGCGACGGCGTCTTGATCGAAAGATCACTGATTTGCTTGGCGGCATTGGCCGTTTCGCGTTTTCTGTCGATCGTCAATGCCCGGCTCAGCCGCTTGTAGATCGGCAGGTTGATGTTCAACCCGATCGGCAGATTGAGGCAAAGTCCCTGGTCGCGCCGGCTTTCCGGTGCGAGCGCGATGCCGAGATCCATGGCGTTGCGCTCCTTGCGGATCCGAACCGGCGAGCCGCGCCATTTGATTTCCCCTGACGTCGCCGGGTTGCGCCCGTAAAGCCCCAATGCGAATTCGCTACGTCCGGCGCCGATCAGGCCGTAGAGCCCGACGATCTCACCGGCGCGCACCGAAAGCGAGACGTCACGGAAACCGTGGCCCGACAATTCTATGACTTCCAGGATCGCCTCGCCGATGGGGATCGTTTCCTTGTGGTAGATCTGTTCGATCGTGCGGTTGATCATCAAAGCGATCAGTTCCGCCTCATTCGTATCGGCGATGTCGCGCGTTCCGACATGGGTACCGTCGCGCAGCACTGAGACCCTGTCGGCCAGTTCGAATACTTCTTCCATACGGTGCGAGATATAGACAATCGTGACGCCGTCGGCCTTCAGGCGCTGGATCAGCTTGAAGAGCTGGGCCGATTCCTGGCGCGTGAGATAGGCCGTTGGCTCATCGAAGATCAGGAGCCTTGTGCCTCGCATGGCCGCACGCGCGGTGGCGACCAACTGCTGCTGGCCGATCGTGAGCTCGCTCAAGAGCACATGGGCCGGAATCTGAAACCCGAGCTGGTCCAGCACGGCTTGCGCCTTCTGGCGCATAGCGCCTTTCTGCAGGAGGCCGAAGCGATAGAGTTCTTCGCCGAGGAACAGATTGGCAGCCACTGTCAAGTGCGGACAGAGCACGACTTCCTGATGAACTGCATTGATGCCAAGCGTGATTGCTTCCTGTGGCGCAGCCAAGGCCACCGGTTTTCCGCGCCAGCGGATTTCTCCCCCCGTTCGGGCGATGACGCCCGTCAAAAGCTTGATCAGCGTCGATTTGCCCGCACCGTTCTCGCCGACGATCGCATGGATCTCCCCGGCCCTGAACGACATCGTTGCCGGCTTGAGAGCCTCGACCGCGAGGTAGTTCTTCCGCAACTCCACCAGTTCCAGAATCGTGCTGCCAGACGTGATGGCGGCGAAGCCCTCGTCCGCAGCTGCGGCAGACGTCTCCACGATGTCGGATACCACCATCAGAAGCCTCCCCCTCGCATCGGTATCGCCGGCGGAACGACGTCTATGGTCGCCTCTCCGCCGGCCACAGTTTCGTATCAGATCTTCGGATTGAGAAGAGCGTCAATCTTCGGATCGGACATATTATCTTTGGTCACAAGGTTGGCGCCGGTATCGACAAAGGGCTCGATTTTCTCTCCCTTGGAGGCCGCGAGTGCCGTCTTGATACCATCATAACCCATGCGATACGGATCCTGAACGACCAGGCCGGCAAGCACGCCGTCCTTGAGGAAGCCGACGGTCTTTTCATCGCTATCGAAGCCGATGACCTTGATCTTGTCGCCCATCTTGTTTTCCGCGATGGACTGACCCACACCCTGTGCCATGATCAGGTTCGAGGCAAACACACCGACAAGATCAGGGTTGGCGGTGATCAGGTCCGTCATCATATTGAGGCCTGTCGTTGCCTGACCATCTGCAAATTTGTCAGCGACGATCTCGAGCCCCGGATATTTTGCCTTGATGACCTCGACAAAGCCTTCGTGACGCTGATCGAGCGAGCCGACACCCGGCAGACTGGTTATGATCGCTATCTTGCCTTCCGCCTTGCCATTCATCTTCGTGATGGCTTCGGCGAGCCCCTCGGCCGCGATACGACCACCCTGCACATTGTCCGTGGTCAGGAAGGACGTGAACGCCTTCGAATCGGCACCTGAATCGATACCAATGATCGGAACGGACTTGGCGGCCGCATCAATCGGCTTGCCAAGCGCCTTGAATTCCGTAGGCGAAATCACAACCGCAGCCGGCGACCCGGCCACCGCGTTTTCCAGAATGGAAATCTGGCCAGCGATGTCGGATTCGGATTGCGCGCCGAGTTCCGGTACATTGACGCCGAGATCCTTGCCGGCGGCGCGAGCACCCGCTAGGACAATCTGCCAGTAGAAGGATGTCGTATCCTTAACGATGATGGGTATCGTAACATCCGCTGCAAAGGTGGGGGAAGCGAGCGCAAAGGCCGCAGCGGTGGTGGCGCCCAGAAACATGCGGCGCGTGATTTCAGTCGTCAGTTTCCTCATGATATCTTTCCTCCCAGAGTTTTCATGATGCCGGACAAAGCGAACCTTGATCGCTCTGCTGTTTATCGATAAACAGCAAATTGCGAAGATTGTCAAATGGCGAACATACCAATAGACCGCTGGAAAGGGGTTGTTCTATCATCCATCAATGGCGGTCCAGCGCAACCGAGTTCCTTGCCGTCATCGAAACGGTTCTCAGATCTGACTTGGGAATAAGGTTGCTTGAGCGGTGGCCTGACAACGCTGACGGAAGACCCACAGCAGCGAGTAGGCGATAGAGCGTGCGGCCCTTGAGCGGCCAGTTGCTCCTTTTGGATGATCGAAATGGCAAAGACAAACACTCTGTTCAAGAATGCCTACAACCGTTACCTGCAAACTCTCAAGACCCATGCGGAGCTTCCCTCGGAGCCGGAGATCGCGTTGGGGCTTGGCATTGGCAGGAGCACCGCCCACGCCATTCTGGACCAGCTTCAGCGGTCGGGGATCATCGTCTGGAACAAGCAGAAAAAGACTGTCCTGCGCGATCCCCGCCCCGAAGACTTTTTCCCTGAGGACGAGAGCACTTCGCCGCACGAACTGATCGAGCAGAGCTTTATGCAGATGATATTGTCGAGGGACGCAGCCCCCGGGATGCACATCAACGAACTCGAGCTTGCCAGAGAGATCGGCGTCGCAACGACTTCCGTGCGGGAGTATCTCATACGATTCAGCCGGTTTGGATTGATCGAGAAGCGGCCCAACGGACACTGGATACTCAAGGGCTTCACCCGGCAGTTCGCGCTTGAACTCGCCAATGTGCGAGAAATGTTCGAGCTCCATTCAGCTTTCGAATTCGCCAGCCTGCCAAAGGACAATGTTCTTTGGGCGCAACTTGATGCAGTTGAACGCGATCACGAACTGCTTTTGACTGACATCGACAGCCGTTTCCAAGATTTTTCCGCCCTTGACGAACGTTTCCACCTGTTGGTCCATAAAGCATCGAATAACCGCTTCATCACCGACTTCTACGACGTCATTGCGATGGTCTTCCATTACCACTATCAATGGAACCGGATTACCCAGAAATCGCGCAATCTGCGCGCCATCCAAGAGCATCTTGAATATATTCGCGCCTTGAAAGACGTGGACCGGGACGCATTGGAGAAAGCCTGCAGAACCCACTTGGCTTCGGCCCGGAACACCTTGCTGCAATCGGTCAGGAGTTAGCCCTCCGCATCGGACGCCTGGAAACCGCGGCGTCCCTACCGGTGCGCCGCATACATGCCCGTTGTCCGGAAATCGCTCGGACTGACGCCGTAGGTACGCCGAAAAACCTTGGCGAAATAGTTGTTGTCAGGAATGCCGGTGAGCGCCGCGATCTCCTTGACCGGCACTTCGCGGTTGGCAAGCAGCAGCTTCGCCGCCCGCTTCATCCGCTCCTGCAGCACATACTGCGCCGGGGCCAGCCCGGTCATCGCGGCGAAGCTGCGGGAAAAATGTGCCCGGCTCAGCCCCGCGACTTTGGCAAGGGCCTCGACATCAAGGTTAGCATTGAGGTTGGCGGCAATGAACTGCACCGCCCGCGCCAGCGAATTCTCGGATGCCGGAAAGATTTCGGCGGGGCCGAACGTGTCGTCGAACAGGGCCATCGATGCCTCATAGGCGATGCCGGATGCAGCACCCGGCATCTCACCTTCGCCTTCGAGCAGCCGAAGGCAGCAGGCGGCCAGCTTGTCGATCGTGCCGGTGTTCAGCCGGATCACAGGCCCACGCGCGTTGAGGATCATCTCATGGATGCGCAGCGCTTCGCGGCCGTGCATCGAGATCCAGAAGAACTCCCATTCGTCCCCGGCCTCCAGCCAGTAGCGGTGATTGTGCGGCACGATCACCAGCATCGCCTCGCCAGGCCGTATTTTCATGGTGCGGTTTTCGTAGCGCAAAGTTCCTATGCCGCTGATCGTGTGCTGGAGCACGGTGAACGGAGTCTGCCCGCGCGCCCGTCCGTCCCAAACATAGCTGGGGCTGGATTGCAGGTCATAACCGGTGCTGGTCGGCATGGCATGCAGTGGATGTCGCGCTCGTGGCAGGGAAACCGTCTTCGTCGCATATCCGTTTTCGATCAGTTTTGAGAGCACAAAATTACCATCAATAGCACAATCGTTCCCTTTCAATCTCACGAATTGTCGGCATATTCAACATCGCTGAGGGAAGGAGGATCGCCACGCTGTTTTGACGGCTGGCATCAGCATACCCTTCAAGACAGATAATATGCGGTTGGCAGGTACGTTTTTTGCGGCATTTGCCCAGAATTTTGGATGAACGACCATGACCTTCAAGATTGCGATCATCGGCGCGGGCAGCGTCGGCTTCACACGCAAGCTTTTCACGGACATTCTCTCGGTGCCGGAATTCCAGGACGTGGAATTCGCCCTGACGGATGTTTCCCAGCACAATCTCTCCCTCATCGCGAAATTGCTCACCAAGATAAAGGACTCGAACGGGTTAAAAGTTCGCATTTCGGCGACTACCGAGCGGAAGAAAGCGCTGGAGGGCGCACGCTATATCCTGTCCTGTGTCCGGGTCGGCGGGCTCGAGGCCTATGCGGACGATATCCGCATTCCGCTCTCCTATGGTATTGACCAATGCGTCGGCGACACGATCTGCGCCGGGGGTATCATGTATGGCCAGCGCAACATCCCGGTCATCCTCGATTTCTGCCACGACATCAATGCGGTCTCGGAATCCGGTGCGAAATTCCTCAACTATGCCAATCCGATGGCGATGAACACCTGGGCGGCGATCGAATATGGCAAGGTCGACACGATCGGCCTCTGCCACGGCGTCCAACACGGCGGCGAACAGGTTGCGGAAATCCTCGGCGCCGGTCCGGGTGAACTCGATTTCATCTGCTCCGGCATCAATCACCAGACCTGGTATGTCGATATTCGCCTGCGCGGCCGCAGGATCGGCAGGGACGAACTGGTTGCCGCCTTCGAGGCCCATCCGGTCTTCTCGCGACAGGAGAAGGTGCGCATCGATGTGCTCAAGCGCTTCGGCTTCTATTCGACCGAGAGCAATGGCCACCTTTCGGAATACCTGCCCTGGTATCGCAAGCGGCCGGAAGAGATCACCAAATGGATCGACATGTCCGACTGGATCCATGGCGAGACCGGCGGCTACCTGCGGTATACGACCGAGAACCGCAACTGGTTCGAGACCGAGTTCCCTGATGTCCTCAAGGAAGCGGAGAAACCCTTCAGCCAGTACAAGCGTTCGAACGAACATGCGAGCCACATTCTCGAGGCGCTTGAGACCGGGCGGGTCTATCGCGGCCATTTCAATGTCAAGAATACCGGCATCATTACCAACCTGCCCTCGGATGCGATCGTTGAATCCCCCGGCTTCGTCGATCGCTTCGGCCTCAACATGAGGTCAGGCATCACCCTGCCCGAGGGATGCGCCGCTACGTGTATTTCGTCGATCAATGTGCAGCGCATGAGCGTTCATGCCGCCATCGATGGCGATGTCGAACTCCTGAAGCTCGCCATGTTGCATGACCCGCTGGTGGGCGCGATCGCCTCGCCGGAGGAGATCTGGCAGATGGTGGACGAGATGCTTGTCGCCCAGGCCGCCTGGCTGCCTCAATATGCCGATGCGATTCCTGCCGCACGCGAAAGATTGAAGAGTCCGAAGGTGAAGACGCGGGAATGGTCTGGCTCGGCACGCCGTGCGGTGCGCTCGGTCGAGGAACTAAAGGCCGAAAAGCTGGCGCGCACGGGCTGAAGCGGCACTCCAGGCGATCTTTGGCGGATGGCAACATCCGCACATGGAGGAGGAGCCGGCCAGTGGCCGGCAATAGCAAGAGGGAGAAGAGATGAAAACGAGTTTGATGAAGAAAACCCGTCTCGGTATGATGCTTGGCATCCCTGCTCTGGCGCTGGGAACCACCATATCGTCGGCCGACCCGTTGCCCGAGCCGCCCACATTCAAGGCGCAGCTCAAGGTGGATTACGTCCTCGGCAGCGACATGCTCGAATACAAGGCGCTGCCCGAATATCACGAGCCCGACTGGATAACCGAGAAGTTCGTCAAGACTGGCAAGCTGCCACCGGTCAAGGATCGTCTCCCCAAGGAGCCGATGGTCTACAAGTCCTCCAACATGGTCGATGGCATCGGCATCTATGGCGACGTCATGCGCCATGTGATCGGTGGCCGGCCCGAGGGCTGGAACTATTCCGCGGGCCAGAACCAGGGCTGGGGCGGCATCGATATCGGCCTTTACGAGTGCCTGACGCGCACCGGCCCCCTCTTCCAGGTCAAGCCCGAAGCGCTCGAGCCGCTGCCGGCGCTCGCCAAGAGCTGGGATTGGTCGGAAGACGGCCACAAGCTGACCATGCACCTGATCGAAGGCGCCAAATGGTCGGACGGCGTGCCCTTCACCAGCGAAGACGTGATGTTCTACTGGGACGACAATGTCGTCGATCCCAATGTCAGCCCGCTCAACGGCGCGACGCCCGAGAGCTTCGGTGCCGGCACGACGCTCAGGAAGATCGACGACTTCACCGTCGAATGGACCTTCAAGGAGGCATTCCCCAAGCAATATATCTATGCGATGGCCTATGGCACGTTCTGCCCCGGCCCGGCGCATGTGCTCAAGCCGCAGCATCCGAAATATTCCAAGAACACCTACGAGCAATACAAGAATGCCTTCCCGCCGAACTTCCTGAATTTCCCGACCATGGGGGCCTGGGGTGTCGTGGAATACCGGCCGGACGACATTATCGTGCTGCGCCGCAATCCTTACTACTGGAAGGTCGACGACA